>CDZF01006318.1_pt1 | contig 75989 bp, 68 predicted proteins | sample 557591 | NCBI WGS metagenome assembly CDZF01 (sample SAMEA3182093, study PRJEB8094) | gut metagenome | biome: human; feature: gut; material: Stool; isolation source: human stools | place: Canada | collected 2012-02-04
CATTAAAAGTGTTGTGCTCTACCTGCTGAGCTACTGAATCCCATGTTTCGTTTTTCGTGGTGCAAATATAGGGAGTTTTTTTGTTTTACCAAAAATGTTTTCTCTTTTTATCGGTTTTTGTTCCTATCGGGGTTGCGCCCGTATTTAAAAAAGCATACTTTTGCAAACTGAATGGCAATTATTTCAAACGAATAAAACGGAACGATGAGTAAGGTTCTTATTATCGGAGCGGGCGGCGTTGGAACGGTCGTCGCGCACAAGGTGGCACGCAATGACGTTTTTACGGACATTATGCTGGCCAGCCGTACCAAATCCAAATGCGACGCCATAGCCGAGGCTGTTGGCGGAGGGCGAATCAAAACGGCCCGGGTGGATGCCGACAGCGTGCCCGAGCTTTGTGGCCTGATGCGGTCGTTCAAACCGGATATCGCCATCAATGTGGCGCTTCCCTATCAGGACCTCACCATTATGGATGCCTGTCTGGAGTGCGGGGTCAACTATCTGGACACGGCCAATTATGAGCCCAAGGACGAAGCCAAGTTTGAATACAGCTGGCAATGGGCCTATCGGGACCGTTTTGAAAAGGCCGGACTGACGGCGATTCTGGGCTGTGGGTTCGATCCCGGAGTGTCTGCTATTTTCACGGCGTACGCGGCCAAGCACTATTTCGATGAAATTCACTATCTCGACATCGTGGATTGCAATGCAGGCAATCATGGTATGGCTTTCGCCACCAACTTCAATCCGGAAATCAATATCCGTGAGGTCACCCAGAAAGGACGCTATTGGGAAAACGGCCGTTGGGTTACCACCGAGCCGCACGAAATCCATCGTCCGCTCAACTATCCGGAGATCGGTCCGCGTGAATCGTATGTCATTTATCACGAAGAACTCGAATCACTGGTGAAAAACTATCCCTCCATCAAACGGGCCCGTTTCTGGATGACTTTCGGACAGGAGTATCTGACCCACCTGCGCGTGATACAGAACATAGGAATGGCCCGTATCGACCCGATCGTGTACAACGGCATGGAGATCGTGCCGATCCAGTTCCTGAAAGCCGTGCTTCCCGATCCGAAGGAGTTGGGGCAGAATTATACGGGTGAAACTTCGATAGGCTGCCGTATCCGCGGTATCAAGGACGGGAAGGAGCGCACCTACTATATTTATAATAATTGCAGCCATGAAGCCGCATTCCGTGAAACCGGGACGCAGGCTGTGAGTTATACGACCGGTGTGCCTGCTGCACTGGGAGCAGCCATGTTTGCCAAAGGGCTTTGGAAAAAGCCGGGTGTACATAACGTCGAAGAGTTCGATCCCGATCCGTTTCTGGCGGAACTCGGGCCGCAGGGATTGCCTTGGGTCGAGAAGTTTGATGTGGACCTGGAGGTGGATTAGGGTTCTGCGACATGACATTTTGCCGACAGGCCCCGGATTTGCCGGGGTCTGTTTTTTTATTGGAAACAATGGCCGGAAACTCCGCTGAAAAAACTATCTTTGTAAAAAAATACTATCCTGAAGTTCAATCTAACTATCTTAAACATGAAGAAAATTTTTCTCTGTTCGGCGGCTGCGGCATTGCTGGCCGGTTGCGGCGGGCCTAAATCGCAGGACTTGTTTGCCGATCCCGACAACGACCGTATTGCGGCCTATGATTCCCTTTCGGTTTTCCATGTGCCTGTCAAGCAGATCACTTTCGGTCCGAAATACCATTGGTTCGCCTATTACGACAAACAGGAGTGCGATCCGACAGGACGTTACGTGCTCAGTATGCAGACCGATTTCCAGCATCGTTCCCCGACGGGCGACGATGTGATCAAAATCGGCATGGTCGATCTGGAAGACGGATGCAAGTGGATCGAGCTCGGCAAGTCGGAGGCCTGGGGGTGGCAGCAGGGCTGCCAGTTGCAGTTCATCCCTGGGACCGATTCCAAAGTCTTGTGGAACGACAAGGAGGGCGACAATTTCGTCTGCCGCATCATGGACATCAAAACCCGGGAGATGCGTACGATTCCCCGGGCCGTATATGCCCTCAGTCCCGACGGGAAATGGGCCGTCACGACCGATTACCGCCGGGTGAACGACACGCGCCCCGGATATGGTTATGCCGGTATTCCCGACCCCAACCGGGATGTACTGGCTCCGGAAGATTCGGGTATCTGGCGGATCAATCTCGAAACGGGGGAATCGGAGCTGATTATTTCTCTGGCCCAGATCGCCGCCATCCCCAATCCTCTGGATGACTACTCGGAGGCCAAACATTGGTTCAACCATCTGTTGTACAACACCGACGGTAGCCGTTTCGAGTTTTTGCACCGTTGGCGCTTCCCCGACTCCCTGCGCAATGCGCAGTATGAAGACGTAGGAGGATTCGGCACGCAGATGCTTACTGCCTCGGCCGAGGGGAAAGATGTCCGGATTATCGACCCCTACAACTACACCTCGCATTTTATCTGGAAAGATGCCGAGCATATTCTGGCCTGGACCAAACTGCCGGAGACAGGGTTCGGATTCTATCTTTTCCGGGACAGCGAAACTCCGGATATTCGGCAGATCGGGAAGGAGCAGATGCCGCTCAACGGTCACTGTACGTATCTGCCTGCACCTTACAATGATTGGATTCTGAACGATACCTATCCGGATGAAAACCGCATGCAGTCGGTATATCTGTTTCATGAGCCTACGGGCCGGCGCGTACCCATCGCGGAACTCTATTCGCCCGAAGCCTTCCAGGGCGAATGGCGCTGCGACACGCATCCCCGCAGTACGCAGGACGGCCGGAGGGTGATTGTGGACGGTCCCATGAGCGGTGGCCGCCAGCTTTACATTTTCGATATCGGCAGTATTCTGGATGCCGAATGAGTTCCCGGCCGCCGAAGTGAAATGAAGAACACCGCCTTTGGGCGGTGTTCTTCATTGTGCGGAGCATTCGTTGTTCATGCTGCTTCTTTTTCGTACCTTTGTCCGTAAATTTATCCCGATGATTGATTTTACAAAGATTCCTTCTCCTTGCTTCGTGCTCGATGAGGGACTGCTCCGCCGGAATCTGGAGACCATTGCTGACGTGCAGCGCCGGTCCGGTGCGGAGATTATCGTGGCACTGAAAGCTTGCGCCATGTGGAGCGTGTTTCCTCTGATGAGCCGGTACGCAGCCGGTGCGACGGCCAGTTCCGTGGCGGAAGCCCGTCTCGTCAGTGACGAGTTCGGCTCCCCGGCCCATACCTATGCGCCCGTGTACACCGATGCGGAGTTCGGGCAGATCATGCAGTACAGCGATCATATCACTTTCAATTCCGTAGCCCAGTTCGAACGGTTCGGCCCGCAGGCCATCCTGCGGGGCATTTCCTGCGGCTTGCGGATCAATCCGGGTTATTCTCCGGTGGAAACAGATCTCTATAATCCTTGTGTTCCCGGTTCGAGACTGGGTATTCCGGTCGAGGCGCTCCCCGTGTTGCCGCGGGGAGTGGAAGGACTACATTTCCATACGCTGTGCGAATGCGGTCCGGAAGAGTTGGCCCGTACGCTCGATGCGGTCGAGGACCGTTTCGGACATTTCCTGCCCCGGATTAAATGGCTCAACATGGGTGGCGGGCACCTGATGACCCGGGAGGATTACGATCGGGATCGTCTCGTGGAGATTCTGCTCCGTTTCCGTGAGCGCCATCCGAATCTGCGGCTGATTCTCGAACCGGGCAGTGCCTTTACCTGGCGCACGGGGTGGTTGGTTTCTACAGTAGAAGACGTAGTCTGCAACGGAGGCGTACATACGGCCATGCTCAACGTTTCGTTCGCCTGTCACATGCCGGATTGTCTGGAAATGCCGTACAAACCGGCCATCGTTGGCGCACACGCCCCTGCTCCGGGCGAAAAACGTTGGCGAATGGGAGGGAATAGTTGTCTGGCGGGCGATTTCTGCGGGGACTGGGCATTTGGAAAAGACCCCGAACCCGGAGACCGGATCGTTTTCGAAGACATGATTCATTATACGATGGTGAAAACCACCATGTTCAATGGCGTGACGCACCCTTCGATCGGGATCGTGGGGGAGGACGGTGCCTTCCGTTTGGTACGTCGTTTCGGATACGAGGATTACCGAGACCGCATGTCATAATATACGTACGAACCAAGTAAGTATAAAGACGTATTTTGGGATCGGGACGATGATTTGAAGCCTTTTAAAAGGCTCTGTCATCCGATTTTGCCCTATATTTGTGTGTATTTTTAATCAGAACAAAACCGATTCGAATGAAAAATTTCACTGCTACCGGATATTCTCTGAAAAATGTCGCGACGGGACGTCTTTTCCCCGATGACGGCTGGATGTTGGAAGATTCGCTGTGTCCGCATCCGTCGCTGATCCGTGCCGACTATGAGAGCCGGCAGCTGGCCCCCAAAGACGACAGCTACGGGTTGTATCGTTTTTGCGACTGGTTGCCCGTGCGTCGTATCCTGAAAGGATCGAGTGCGCCCGTGACCTACAAGAGCAAAGGATTGGCCGAGGAACTGGGATTGGAAAATCTTTACATTACATTCAACGGTTATTATCCCCGGATCGGGGCGCGGATGACCACCTGTTCGTTCAAGGAGACGGAGGCCTACTCCGTATGTGGCCGCCTCAATCCCGATTGCGGTAAGGTGCTGGTGGTGGCTTCGGCCGGAAATACGGCCCGGGCATTTGCCAAAGTCTGCTCTGACAACCACATTCCTCTGCTGTTGAGCGTGCCGGAGGATAATCTGGAGGCTCTCTGGTTCGAACATCCCCTTGACGACTGTGTGAAACTGATCGCCGCACGGAAAGGGGGGGACTATTTCGATGCTATTCACTTGAGCAATCTGGTGCTCAAATCCGACAAATTTATTGCCGAAGGAGGAGCCAAGAACATCGCCCGCCGCGACGGAATGGCTACCACGGTATTGTCTGCCGTGACTCATATCGGCCGGATTCCGGACTTCTATTTCCAGGCTGTGGGCAGCGGTACGGGAGCCATTGCGGCCTGGGAGGCCAATATTCGTCTGATAGAGGACGGTCGGTTTGGTAAACATAAGATGAAATTGATCGTATCGCAGAACGCACCGTTCCTGCCCATGTACAATGCATGGAAGGCCGATTCCCGCGAGTTGTTGCCCTATGACGACGACCAGGCCCGACTGGATGCCGAGTCCATCGACGCCAAGGTGCTCTCCAACCGCAAGCCTCCTTACGGCATCGCCGGAGGACTTTACGACGCACTGAAAGATACGGACGGGGACATACTCAAGGTGACAAATGAAGAGGCCCGGGCCGCGATCAATATTTTTCTGGCGACCGAAGGAATCGACATTTATTCGGCAGCCGGCGTAGCGACCGCATCGCTGATCGCCTCGGTCAGGGAGGGACGTGTCAAACCTTCGGACACCGTGATGCTCAACATTACGGGAGGTGGGGAAAAACTGTTCCAGCAGGGTAAAACACTTTGGAATCTGACCCCTTCGCTCGTATTTCCTCTCGATCTTTCGCCCGAAGAGGTGGTCGAAAAGGTCGAGGCACTCTTTGCCCGGTAGTTTCGATTTTCGGAAGGAACCCTGGTGGGGTGTCATGGAGATGGATATAGAAAAGTGCCCGCATTTGCGGGCACTTTTCTATATGAACCGGATGCGGTCACCGCAATTGCGCAAAGTATTTGTAGAACCATGCGATCGTTTCGATGCCGCGGTAGAAGTTTTCCAAACCGTAACTCTCGTTCGGAGAATGGATCGCATCCCGGTCGAGACCGAAGCCCATCAGGATGGATTTCAGTCCGAGAACCTTTTCGAACGTACTGATAATCGGAATGCTGCCGCCGGAATAGAAGGGCAGGGGAGTCTTCCCGAAAGTATCTTCAATGGCTTGTGCCGCAGCTCGGTAGGCCGGCAGGTCGGTTGGGGAAACATAGGGTTCTCCTCCGTGCAGTGTCTTTACGTTTACCTTTACACTGGGCGGTGCAATAGCCTCGAAATGAGCGGTGAATAGCCTGGCAATCTCTTCGAAGCTCTGGTCCGGGACCAACCGCATGGAAATTTTCGCACAGGCCTTCGATGGAATGACTGTTTTGGTACCTTCTCCCGTATAACCACCCCAGATACCGTTCACATCAAGTGACGGACGTACTCCCGTACGCTCCATCGTGGTGTAACCTGCCTCTCCTTCCACTTCGCCGATTGAAAGCGCATCTTTGTATCTTTCAAGTGAAAAGGGTGCTTTATTGAAATCTTTGCGTTCGGCAGGAGTGAGTTCTCGAACCCGGTCATAGAAATGAGGGATCGTGATATGACCGTTTTCGTCCACCAGCGAAGCGATCAGCCGCGCCAGTACATTGGCTGGATTGGCCACAGCCCCGCCATAAAGACCGGAGTGCAGGTCTTTGTCAGGTCCCGTAACCTCTACTTCCATGTAACATAATCCGCGTAATCCGCAGGTAATCGAGGGAGTATCCCATGCCAGTAAACTGGTATCGGAGACCAGTATGACGTCGGCTGCGAGCATCTCTTTGTGCTCCGAGCACCATGTTCCGAGGTGTTCGGAACCGATCTCCTCTTCTCCTTCGATCATGAACTTCACGTTGCAGGGAAGTTCGCCCGTGGCGGTCATCGCCTCGAATGCCTTGACATGCATGAACGACTGGCCCTTGTCGTCGTTGGCCCCGCGTCCCCAGATACGTCCCTCTTTAATAACGGGCTTGAACGGGGCGGTGTGCCACAGGTCGACCGGATCGACCGGCATCACGTCATAATGGCCGTACACCAATACTGTCGGCTTGGCCGGATCGACGATCTTTTGGGCATACACCACGGGGTTTCCTTCGGTCGGCATCACTTCGGCCAGGTCTGCGCCCGCCTTGAGCAACGATTCGGCCAGCCATTGCGCACAGCGTACCATGTCGTCCTTGTGGCGGCTTTCCGCGCTGATCGAAGGAATGCGCAGCACACCGAAAAGTTCTTCGACGAAACGTTCACGGTTTGCCCGGATATAATCAATGGTTTTTTTCATAAATACAGATGGTTTGTGTGATTTCTCAAATATAGGATTTTCTGGTTAAATAAAAAACACCTCCTGCAAAGGAGGTGTTTTCTTGTGTGTGTGCTTCCGTTCTAAAGTCCGCAGATGGCCTTGATTTCGCCGATAATCTGTTCGGCCAGCCGGTCGGCCGACGCCTTGTCCCGGCTCTCGCTGTATATGCGGATGATTGGTTCAGTGTTCGATTTACGCAAATGGACCCATTCCGTAGGAAAGTCGATCTTTACGCCGTCGATGTCCGTGACCTGTTCGTGAGCGTACTTTGCCTTGATCTGGGCGAGCACCTTGTCCACATCGATCGCGGGAGTCAGCTGAATCCTGTTTTTTGAAATGTAATAAGAGGGGTAGGTTGCCCGCAGTTGCGAAACGGTCATGCCCGATCGTGCCAGATGGGTCAGGAAAAGCGCTACGCCCACCAGAGCGTCACGGCCGGAATGCAGGGCGGGATAGATCACTCCGCCATTGCCTTCTCCGCCGATTACGGCTCCTGTCTCTTTCATTTTAGCCACTACATTCACTTCTCCCACGGCTGCGGCAGCGTATTTGCCGCCTCTCTTTTCGGTCACGTCTCGCAAGGCACGCGAGGAACTGAGGTTGGAGACCGTGTTGCCGGGCGTGTGCGAAAGCACGTAGTCGGCTACGGCGACCAGCGTGTACTCTTCACCGAACATCGAACCGTTTTCGCATACCAATGCCAGTCGGTCCACATCGGGATCGACCACTACGCCCAAATCAGCTTTTTCGGCCACGACCAGAGCGGAGATAGCGGTCAGGTGTTCGGGCAGGGGTTCGGGATTGTGGGCGAACTCTCCGTTCGGATTGCAGTTCAGTTCGATCACATCGCAGCCCAGTGCCCGCAGCAATGCAGGGATGACGATACCTCCGACGGAATTGACTGCATCGACCACTACTTTGAATCTCTTCGCTTTAACGGCGTTTACATCGACCAGAGGAAGAGCGAGTACGGCCTCGATATGCTGGCGGTCGAAGGATTGGCGTTCTACGATGTGTCCGATCCGGTCGATTTCGGCGAAAGCGAAGTCGTCGTCGGCCGCCAGAGCCAGCACCTGCTTGCCTTCTGCATCACTGAGGAACTCTCCCCGGGCATTGAGCAGTTTGAGTGCATTCCACTGGCGGGGGTTGTGGCTGGCCGTGATGATGATGCCCCCGTCGGCGCCTTTGTCCATTACGGCCATTTCCACCCCGGGAGTGGTGCAGAGACCGACGCTCGCCACATCGACCCCGCAGCCGAGCAGGGTGCCTTCCACCAGATTCTGCACCATTTCGCCCGAGAGCCGCGCATCGCGTCCCACGACCACTTTCAACGGTTTTTCGGTGTTGTTTTTGCGGAGCAGACGTGCGTATGCCGAAGTGAAACGGACGATGTCCGTCGGGGTCAGGTTCTCGCCGGGAGTCCCTCCGATCGTCCCCCTTATGCCGGAAATGGATTTAATTAAGGTCATAAGCTATGAATTTTCCCACGAAAATATTACTTTTATACCAATAATACAAACCAATGCCATGGATAAACGAATTATCGCACCTTCGGAACTCATCATCAACGGAGACGGCTCCGTGTTTCATCTGCATCTGCTGCCGGAACAACTGGCGGACACTGTGATTCTGGTTGGCGATCCCGGCCGGGTGGACTTGGTGGCTTCCTATTTCGATACGAAGGAGATGAAAGTCTCCAATCGGGAATTCACGACGGTTACGGGAACTTACAGGGGGAAACGCCTGACGGTGATTTCGACCGGAATCGGAACGGACAACATCGACATCGTCGTGACGGAACTGGATGCTCTTGCCAACATCGACTTCAAGACCCGCACGGTGAAGGAGGCCGGGAGGAAACTGACGCTGGTGCGTTTGGGAACTTCCGGAGCCATACAGCCCGATCTGGAGATCGGAACGCTGTTGTTTTCCCGCACTTCGGTCGGGTTTGACGGATTGCTGAATTTCTACAAGGGGCGGAATGACGTGTGCGATCTGGAGATCGAACAGGCTTTCATGAAACATACGGATTGGAATCCGCTGCTGGCCAAGCCCTATTTCATCAATGCTTCGGAGCGTCTGGCGGAACTTTTCGCCGATTCGACCCGCGAAGGGATCACCGTGTCGGCCCCCGGATTCTATGCTCCGCAGGGTCGTTGGGTGCGTTTGCAGCCGGCCGACCCGCGGCTGAACGAAAAGATCGAATCGTTCGATTACAAAGGGCGCAGAATCACCAATTTCGAAATGGAAGGCTCTGCGCTGGCGGGACTTGCCCGTCTGATGGGGCACGAGGCTGCCACCATCTGCACGATCATCGCCCAGCGGATCGCCAAAAATGCCGCCACGGACTACCGGCCTTTTGTTAATAAAATGATCGTAATGTCTCTCGATAAATTGTCGTCAATCTGAAAAGATTGAGTTATCTTTGAGAAATTTTTGAATGAATGAAGAAGATCTCTGAAGCTGGATTCATGCGGGGAACCGTGATAGCCAGTCTTGTGCTGGCAGGAGTAATGGCATTTTCCTCTGTATTCGCAGGAGGAAAAAAGGCCGATACATTGCGGGTGCTGCTGATCGGAAACAGCTTTTCTAAAAACGCTTCGACCTATTTGCCTCAATTGGCAGAGAACGGTGGACATGTCCTCGTTATCGGCCGGGCGGAAACCGGCGGCTGCCCTTTGGAAAAGCATTGGAGGTTCGTACAGATACACGAACAGGACCCTGAAAATCCTGAGGGAGGGGCTTATTGGGCGAAAAAGCCGTTGAAAGTGTTGCTGACCGAAGAGAAGTGGGATGTGGTGACGATGCAGCAATATTCCTTCTTCTCGTCTTGTCCGGCCACTTATGAACCGTATGCACGGAACCTGTATGATTATGTTCGGAAATTCCAGCCCGAGGCCCGTATTCTGATACATCAGACCTGGGCCTATCGGACGGATGCACCCCGGTTCGGGCTGAAAGAAATCGACGCTTCGGGAAAACAGGAGAGATGTGCTTCGGACGAAGAGATGTGGCGCCTTTCCCGTGCGGCTTACCGGAAAGTCGCCGAGGAACTGGGTGTCGGAGTGATTCCCGTGGGAGATGCATTCTGGGCGGTTTGTTCCGATCCGGAATACGGTTATAAGGTGGATGCGACATTCGACAGGAAGGCGGCCAAGGCACCTGAATTGCCGGCACAGGCATACTCCCTGCACAAGGGTTACTTCTGGGACAAGAAAACCGGAAAGTTGAAGCTGGACGCCAATCACGCCTCCGATGCCGGATGCTATCTGGGCGGGCTGGTCTGGTACGGCGTGTTGTTCGGAGAGTCGCCCGCACGGCTGACTTTCGTTCCGGAAGGCATCCCGGCCGACTTCGCTTCCTACTTGAGGAAAACGGCGCAAAAGACATTGAAAAACAAAAAATAAGTATAAGGATTTAAAACATCAGAAACTATGAAGTTTGTCATTTCGAGTTCCGCACTCCTGTCGTTGCTGCAGACTACCGGAAAGGTGATCAGCAACAAAAATACGTTGCCCATTCTCGACTATTTTCTGTTGGAGTTGAAGGATGGAGAGTTGAAGGTGACCGCTTCCGATCTGGAAACTACGCTGGTTGGTACGATCAAGGTGGAGAGTGTGGAGAAAGAGGGGTTGATCGCCGCTCCGGCCAAACTGATGCTCGATTCGCTGAAAGAGTTTTCGGAACAGCCGTTGACGATCGAGGCCAATGAATCGACATGGGAGATCAAGGTGAGTTGGAAGAGCGGTTCGCTGGCGCTTCCCGGCACTTCGGGTTTGAGTTATCCTGCGATTCCGGAACTCAACGAGGAGAAGAAGGAATTTACCTTCGAAGTGGAAACCTTGCAGAACGGTGTCGGCAAGACCATTTTCGCCACGGCCGACGACGAACTGCGTCCAGTGATGAACGGTATCTATATCAATATGGATGCGGAAGGGTTCACCTTCGTGGCGACCGATGCCCATAAACTGGTGAAATACACGGATGAGAGCCAGACGGGAGGCGTTACGGCTTCGTTCATCCTGCCCAAAAAGCCGGCCAATTTGCTGAGGGCCGTCCTGCCGAAGGAGGACGAACCGATCCGGGTAGCTTTCGATGCGAAGAACGTGATGTTCCGTCTGAAAAGCCATATGCTGATCTGCCGGCTGATCGAAGGTAACTATCCCAATTATAATGCGGTGATTCCTGCGGCCAATCCCAATAAGGTGATCGTGGATCGGGTGGAACTGCTCAATGCGATCAAACGTGTGGCTGTCTGCTCGAATCAGGCGACCAATCTGATCAAACTGGACATCGCCTCGAGCGTGATCAACCTGACGGCGCAGGACCTCGACTTTTCGGTGTCGGCCAATGAGTCGCTCCCGTGCAACTACGACGGAGAAGCGATCACGATCGGGTTCAAATCGACTTTCCTCGTGGAGATTCTTTCCAATATCGAAACGCCCAGTGTTCTGGTCGAGCTGGCCGATTCCACCCGGGCCGGTGTGTTCAAGCCTGTGTACGACGATAAGCAGACCAGTACCACGCTGATGCTGCTGATGCCGATGATGATTAACGCGTAGGGGGAGAGGATGAAGCTGAACCTGAAAAATCCGATCGTGTTTCTCGATCTGGAGACGACCGGGGTAGATCCTTCTCGTGACCGGATCGTCGAGATATCCCTAGTGAAGGTGATGCCCGACGGTACGAAAGAGGTGAAGACCCGGCGTATCAATCCTGAAATGCCGATTCCTCCGGCCGCTACGGCCGTACACGGTATTACGGACGAGGATGTGAAAGATTGTCCCCGGTTCCGGGAGATCGCCAAGTCGTTGGCAGCCTATATCGAGGGGTGCGATTTCGGAGGTTTCAACTCCAACAAGTTCGATATTCCCGTGCTGGCCGAGGAGTTTCTGCGCGCCGGGGTGGATGTCGACCTGAAGAAACGCAAGATGGTGGATGTGCAGAACATCTTTCACAAGATGGAACAGCGTACGCTGGTGGCCGCTTACAAGTTCTACTGCGACAAGGATTTGGAGAACGCCCATTCGGCCGAGGCCGATACGTTGGCCACTTATGAGGTGCTGATGGCACAGCTCGACCGTTACGAAGAGTTGAAAAACGACATAGATTTCCTGGCCGATTTCTCTTCACGCAGTCAGTTCGTAGATTATGCCGGCCGTATCGTCTATGACGAGAAGGGAGTGGAGGTGTTCAATTTCGGGAAGCATAAGGGCCGTAGCGTAGCTGAAGTATTCCGTGAAGAACCGAGCTACTATTCATGGATGATGAACGGCGATTTCCCCAAATATACCCAGAAAGTGATTACCGAAATCCGGTTGCGGGAGTTGGGGAATAGAAAGTAGACATTCGGCCGGTCGCTCCGAAATCGGAAATCCGGATCAAAAAGGAACGGGAAAAGGTGTTTTCCTTCGGGGAAATGCCTTTTTTTGTATCTTTGTCCATGAGTTAAAAGATCGTTCATGAAAAGATTCCTTTTGATTGCGCTGGTCCTTCTGATGTGTGTGCCGGGAAGGGCGCAGCTGATAAAGACCAAATCGTCGAGTATCGTTACGATCGAAGGTCGGAGTTATTATGTCCATACGGTAAGAAAGGGCGAAACGGTCTATTCGCTGGCGCGTCTGTACGGAGTGAGCGAACAGGAGCTGCTCGAATCCAATCCGCAGGCGGTGGAAGGGCTGCAACCCGATCAGGTGCTTAAAATCCGGGTAACGGATGTGAAGCCCAAAATGAAGCCGAGGAAAATGGCCCGCCTGTTCGACACGCATACGGTGAATCAGGGGGAGACTGCGTATGCTATTTCAAAACGGTACGGCATTTCCGTGAACGTCTTGATGGAAGACAATCCGGGAATGGACCCTGCCGCGCTTTCGATCGGCCAGAAACTCAATATCCGTAAAGCGGAGCAGGGCGAGACTTCGGATACCGAAATCAAGGCCGGGTGGGAAGAGTACCGGGATGCGATCAACAGCGTATCGGACGATTATGTCTATCACCTGGTGGCCAAGGGGGAAACGGTTTACTCGCTCAGCCGGCAGTTCGGCGTCACTCAGGCCGAGATCATTCGCAGCAACGATCTGAAAGACGGTCTTAAAACGGGGGCATTGATCCGGATTCCCAATAAAAGCGGAAGGAAAACCGAAGGGCTTGTCGCACGGCCCGTTGCGGATACGTCGCTGATGACGGATCCGCCGATCGAATTTTCGGAAGAGGATTATGCTTCGGAGATGCCGGTCCGCTCTTTCCTGCCCGGAGCGACATTGAACGTGGCGCTGATGCTGCCGTTGAAAAACGAGGGAAGTGCGGGACGCAATTTCGTGGATTTCTACCAGGGAGTGTTGTTGGGACTGGAAGACATCAAGGCTGCGGGACAGTCGGTAAATCTGTCGGTGTACAATACGGGAAAGTCCGAGGAGGAAGTGAAGGAGATCGTGTCGCGGGACGATTTCTGCCGGAGCGATCTGGTGATAGGCCCCGTGTACGAGGAATGTCTGCCTCCTGTATTGTCGTTCGCCCGGAAAAGAGGGGTTCCCGTCGTGTCGCCGCTGGCTGTGGTGGAAAAGGCCAGGAGCGGCTTGCTGTATCAGATGTCGCCCGACCCTGCCTGCAAATACAATAAACTGAAAGATTTGCTGACGGAGGATAAGAATGTTGTGGTGGTGTCGACGGCGGACAACGACAAGGAGTTCGAAAACGAGATCATCCCCCTGCTGCCGGGAGGATATAGGACTTTCGCCTATAACAGGAATACGCCTGTTTCGGCGTTGGAGGGGCTGATCCGTGATGACCGGGACAATGTGTTCGTCGTATTGTCGGGCAACGAATATACCGTAGATCAGATTCTGGCTCGTATATCGTCCGTACAGAACAACCTGGTGGCACGGAGTATCAAGAATGCCCGGATACGGGTTGTGGGTAGTTCGCGCTGGGGCCGGTTTCAGAATGTCGATAAAAATCTTTTCTTCAAACTGGGTCTCAGTTTCGTCTCTTCGTACCACGCTGACCGGAGTAATAGCGTGGTAAATGCTTTTGACAAACGGTACGTGAAGGAGTTCGGGACACTGCCTTCGCTTTACGCCTACCGCGGGTACGATGCCGCGAAACTGTTCGTCGGAGCGGCTTCGCTTCCGGGCGATTTCTCGGAAAATATCAACCGGAGTGGTCAGACACTTCTTCAGATGCCTTATCGTTTTGGGCGCAATTCTCAGGACGGTGTGCAGGTGAACGACCAATGGGCTCTGGTACGTTATCTGCCCGATTATACGATCGAAGTGCGTTGAAAACACAGGGGAGCACGCGAATCGAATGTGCGGGCCTTGTCCCTGCCGGCCTATTCCGCCCGAAGGCTTCCCGGGACAACAATGTTTCGGTCGAAGTGGTGAATGACCCGGCCGGAAAGCCTGGGCGGTGTCGCGGAGTATCCCTCTGGTGCCGGACTTCCGGAATAATCCCCTTTCAGAGCGAGCGGATGATGCGAGGAGTCAGCGGTGTGAAATCGGAAACGATCATATCGTTGTCCGTAGCCTTTAGTTTGTCTTTGGAAAAGGTGGTGGCCATGGCGATGACGCCCATACCTGCATTGCGTGCCGCCTGGATGCCCGCGAAAGAATCTTCGATGACGACGCATTCGGTCGGCGGCACCTGCATGAGGCGGGAGGCCGTGAGGAATATCTCCGGATCGGGTTTGCAGCGGGTGACCATGTCTCCGTTGACCACCGCGTCGAAACAGTCGGCGATTCCGCACTTTTCCAACACGAAACGGACGTTGGCTTCCATGCCGGAGGAACCTACCGCCGTACGGAATCCCTCTTTTCGGAGTGCATGGAGGAAAGGTACGAGACCCGGCGTCGGAGCGATCGTCTTTTCGAATATCTCCCGGTAGATGGCCTCTTTTTCTTCGGCCAACGGACGAAGACCTTTTTCTTCGATCAGTTTATCCGGCAGGATGATCGGCAGGATTTCATCGTTGCCCATACCGAAAACGCCGAACAACTTCTCTTTCGAAAGTGTGACTCCGTATTTTTTACAGAGAACCACGAATGCTTCGATATGTATGTCCCGGTTGTCCACCAGAACGCCGTCCATATCGAAAATTACTCCTTGTCTCATAGCTTCTCCTTCAATTTTCGGCAAAGGTAACGGTTTTGTCCGGATTTGAGGGGATAAATTGTTATCTTTGCATGAAAATAAACGAACCGGAACATGGCCAATACACCGAGCAACATTCCCGAGAAAACGATCGAACGCCTGAGCGAATATCGCCGGACGTTACGGGCCAGTCACGAACAGGGTATTACCCATATCTTTTCGCACGTGCTGGCGGGTATTCATGGCATCACCGCCGTGCAGGTGAGACGCGACCTGATGCTGATCGGTTTCTCGAGCGACACGAAGAAGGGATACGACGTGGAGGTGCTGATCGACTTCATTTCGTCGATTCTGGACAGCAGGAACATGCAGCACATCGCCGTCATCGGCATGGGGCACCTGGGGCAGGCACTGACCAAATATTTCAACGGCAAGAATTTGAAGCTGAAAATCGTGGCCGCTTTCGATGTCGATCCGGAGAAGGTGGGCCATACGGTGGACGACATCCCCTGCTATCATATGGATGAATTCGAACAGCGGGTGCAGGAGCACGACATCAATATGGTGGTGCTGTCGTCTCCCACGAACGTGGCTTCGGAGCTGGTGGTCCCGATCATCAATGCAGGGATTAAAGGTGTGCTCAATTTCACGTCCAAACCGCTCAATTTTCCCCGGGGTATCGTCGTGGAAAATTACGACATCACCACTTTGTTGGAAAAGGTTGCCTATTTCGTGAAGGAAAACGAGGAGAACAATCAGTGATGCGCATCTGGTATGGCTTCGACGAATTGCCTGCACTGCGAAATCCCGTAGTGACGGTAGGTTCCTATGACGGAGTGCACACCGGCCACCGCCGGTTGCTGGAACGGATCGTCCGGTTGGCGCAGGAACAGGACGGGGAGAGTGTCGTGGTTACTTTCTCCCCGCATCCGCGGGCTGTGCTGGGCAATCGGGGAGAGCGCGTGGCGCTACTCAGTTCCCTGAAAGAAAAGGCTCTGTTGCTTGAGGCGGCGGGAATCGGCAATCTGATCGTGGCTGAATTCACAAAAGAATTCAGTCGGATACCCTCGGATATTTTCGTAACAGATTACCTGCTGGGGCGGATCGGGGCCCGGACATTAGTCGTGGGGTATAACCATCATTTCGGACATAATCAGGAGGGAAACTTCAAATTCCTTCGCCGCCTGCAACGGGAGAAAGATTTTTCGATCTATGAAATTCCCCGTCAGGAAGTGGACCGGGACAAAGTCAGTTCGACCGTCATACGTCGTTTGATACGGGCGGGAAAAATGGAAAAGGCGAACCGACTGCTCGGGCACGCCTATACCTTGATCGTGCAGACGGATGAACGGGGGGAGATGGTGCCGGATGATCCCGACAAACTGCTTCCTCCTCCCGGAGAGTACTCCGTGACGGTCGGCGGCCGGAACGAGATCTTGACGGTCGCCGCAGACGGGCGGCTGTCCTTTCGGGAAAGGCCGGAAAGCGGTGAGATGCTGATCTGTTTCGAATAGTATCCATTTTTCAAAAACAGGTGAGTCGGTGTCTTCGGTTTACCTTAATATGTTCTAGCCGTACATGAGGATGTGTGGGGCACTGTGTACCATAAACGAATGTGAGTCCAATTACGGTGGCAGAAGTATATGGCTCAAAATCTGCGGTAAAACCCAGTTCGGCATTCTGACATAGAAAAAGTATTGATGCAAATGAATCGAAAGCCGTATCGGAAAACGAATGTTAATCGTCGAAATCCTGTATAAAAAAGATCCGCCCGTCACGGAATTTAGCGATAATATTGCTATCTTTGCCCCAATATAAAACAATCATTATGTCTTTTCTTACCGATAAAATCCAAGCGGAAGGGCTGACGTTCGACGATGTCCTTCTGATTCCTGCCTATTCGGAAGTTCTGCCGCGTACGGTGGATATTTCGTCCCGCTTTTCCCGCAATATCGTACTGAACACCCCGATCGTGTCGGCTGCCATGGATACGGTGACGGAGGCGGAAATGGCAATCGCGCTGGCCCGCGAGGGCGGTATCGGCGTAATTCATAAGAATATGTCGATTGAAGCTCAGGCAGCCCATGTGCGTAAGGTGAAACGAGCCGAAAACGGAATGATCTACGATCCGATCACGATCGGCAAGGAAAACACGGTGGGAGATGCCCTGCAGTTGATGAAGGAGAACAAGATCGGCGGTATCCCGGTTATTACGGAGGACAAGACGCTGATCGGTATCGTGACCAACCGGGACCTGCGTTTTCAGCGCGACATGTCGCGTCCGATCGCTGAAGTGATGACTTGCGAAGGGTTGATTACGACACACAATCCCGATCTGCAGACGGCATCGGACATCCTGTTGCAGAACAAGATCGAAAAACTACCCGTGATTGACGATAAGGGCAAGCTCGTGGGGCTTCTGACCTATAAGGACATTACGAAAGTCCGGGCCAATCCGAATGCCTGCAAGGACAGCAAGGGACGTCTGCGGGTGGCGGCTGGAGTGGGTGTCACTAAGGATACGATGGATCGCGTGGCTGCCTTGTACGAGGCGCATGTGGACGCTATTGTAATCGACTCGGCCCACGGACACACCAAAGGAATTGTCGAAGTGCTGAAAAAGGTGAAGGCTACCTATCCGGATCTGGACGTGGTGGCCGGCAATATCGCTACGGGCGAGGGGGCCAAATTCCTCGTGGATGCCGGTGCGGATGGCGTGAAAGTCGGTATAGGGCCCGGCTCGATCTGTACGACCCGAGTGATCGCTGGTATCGGCGTACCCCAACTGTCGGCCATATACGATGCGGCCAAGGCCATCAAAGGGAGCGGTGCGACGGTTATTGCAGACGGAGGACTGCGTTATTCGGGCGATGTGGTGAAGGCTCTCGCCGCAGGCGGCGATTCGGTGATGGCCGGCTCTCTGTTCGCCGGTGTCGAGGAGTCGCCCGGCGAGACGATCATCTACAACGGACGGAAATTCAAATCCTATCGCGGCATGGGGTCGTTGGAAGCCATGCAGTGTGGATCAAAAGACCGCTATTTCCAGGATATGGAAGCCGACATCAAGAAACTGGTGCCGGAAGGGATTGCTGCGAGGGTTCCCTACAAAGGTACGCTCAAAGAGGTGGTTTATCAGTTGGTCGGAGGACTCCGGGCCGGTATGGGCTACTGCGGGGCTCCCGATATAGCGACTCTGAAGGAGGCCCGGTTCATCCGGATCACCAATTCGGGTATGCAGGAGAGCCATCCTCACGACGTGGCGATCACGCGGGAGGCGCCTAATTACAGCCGGGGAGAGTAAAACGGTTTCGGAGCGCTTTTTGCGCTCCGTTTTTTTCGACAAAAAATGAGACGATGATAACACGTGATATTCAGATTCGGGTACGGTATAAGGAGACCGATGCGATGGGATTCGTTCACCATTCCAACTACGTGAATTACTACGAAGTGGCGCGTACGGAAATGTTGCGTGAATTCGGAACGTCTTACAAGGAGCTGGAGGACGAGGGTGTGATGCTGCCCGTCATGGAAGTGTCCATGAAATATCTCCGTCCGGCTCATTACGACGACCTGCTGACCGTGCGGATCACGCTCTCCCAGCTTCCGACGGTCAGAATGGTGTTCGACCATGAGGTCTATAACCAGAACGGGGAGTTGCTCAATACGGGACGGGTAGTGCTGGCGTTCATGAACAGCGTGACCCGGCGTGCCTGCAGGGCACCGAGATGGTTCATCGATTTGCTCGCCAGTCATATCTGACGGGACGATGTTCAATGGAAAGCGGCTTGCCACGATCGGGTGGGCCGCTTTCTTTGTGTCATGTCACCGGCAGTCGGACCGGAGAAAAAGAAGGTTTTGTCGGTGTCCGTGTCAAAATGTCAGATTTCGTGCGGTGGCACATTAATTGATGACTGGAAGTGTCGGAATAAAATCAAAACGATATAAAATGAAAGAGATGCAAAACGGTAAAATCGGCGTAACAACGGAGAACATCTTCCCGATCATCAAAAAATTCCTTTACTCGGACCATGAAATTTTCCTGCGGGAACTGGTCTCCAATGCGGTGGATGCGACCCAGAAATTGAAAACCCTCTTTTCGATGGGGGATTTCAAAGGGGATTTGGGCGACCTCACGATCCATGTTTCGCTCGACAAGGAGAAAAAGACCCTGACTATTTCCGACCGGGGTATCGGCATGACAGCCGAAGAGGTGGAGAAGTACATCAATCAGATCGCGTTTTCCGGTGCCGAGGAGTTCATGGCCAAATACAAGGACCAAAGCATTATCGGACATTTCGGCCTCGGTTTCTATTCGGCGTTCATGGTGGCCGACAAGGTGGAAGTGCGTACACGTTCCTATAAGGATGGTTCCGAAACGGTCCTTTGGAGTTGCGAGGGTACTCCCGAATATTCGCTTCAGACACTGGAGGAAGAGGACAAGCAACGGGGCAGGGGAACCGACATCGTTCTCTATCTGTCGGAAGAGAATGCCGAATTCGCAGACGACGGACGTATCCGTACCATGCTGCGCAAATATTGCCGGTTCTTGCCCGTCCCGATCGCTTTCGGCAAGGTGAAGGAGTGGAAAGACGGCAAGTATGTGGAGACGGAGAAGGACGATATCATCAACGATACCGATCCTCTCTGGGTGCGCAAGCCGGGTGATATCACTCCCGAACAGTATGTGGAGTTTTACCATGAACTCTATCCTACGGCGGAGGACCCTCTATTCTACATTCATCTGAATATCGACTATCCGTTCAACCTGACCGGTATTCTTTATTTTCCGAAAATCAGGAACAACTTCGAAATTCAGAAAAATAAGATACAGTTGTACAGCAATCAGGTGTATGTGACCGATTCCGTGGAAGGAATCGTCCCCGAGTTTCTGACATTGCTGCATGGTGTGATCGACTCTCCCGACATTCCGCTGAACGTATCGAGAAGCTATCTTCAGAGTGACAGCAATGTGAAAAAGATTTCGAGCTACATCACCCGGAAAGTGGCGGATCGTCTGCAGGAAATTTTCAACACCCAACGGACCGAGTTCGAGAGCAAATGGGACGACCTGAAGATCTTTATCCAATACGGGGTGGTGACCGACGAGAAATTCGCGGAAAAGGCTGCCGACTTTATCCTGCTGAAAAACACGGAAGGAAAGTATTTCACGTTGAAAGAATACAACGAACTGGTGAAGGAGAACCAGACCGACAAAAACGGTACGGTCGTCTATCTCTATACCAATGACAAGGTAGGCAAACACAGTTTCGTGGAGGCGGCACGGAGCAAGGGATACGATGTTTTGGTCATGGACGGTCAGTTGGACGGACATTTCATCAATTGGTTCGAGCACAAGAACGAGGGTACCCGTTTTACGCGGGTAGATGCCGATGTCATTGAAAAGCTGATTCAGAAAGAGAGCAATTTGACAATGACTTTGAGCACGGACCAGCAGGAGCTGCTGCGTCCTGTATTCGAATCTCAGTTGCCTTCCGACGACAAGGTGCATTATACGATCACGTTCGAAGCCATGGAGGCCGGGGAACCGCCTGTGGTTATCACCCAGAACGAGTACATGCGCCGGATGAAGGATATGGCTGCGATGGGAGGCGACGGTATGAGCCAGTTCTACGGACAGATGCCGGACAATTTTACGATTGCGGTCAACGGCAACCATCCGTTGGTAATCGACATTTTAGGTGAGGTGGAAAAAGAGTACGGAGACAAACTCAAGTCCATCACAAAGAAGATTGATGCCGCTCAGAAAGAGCAGGCGCGTATCAGCGAATCTGTCAAGGAAAAGAAAGAGAGCGACATGAGCGAAGAGGAGAAGAAGTCGTTGCAGGAGGCCGATCAGAAGGTGGATGCACTGCGCGGAGAGCGCAACGACAGGCTGAAAGAGATCGGTTCCCGGAACAATTTGGTAAAACAGTTGATAGACTTGGCTCTGCTTTCGAACGGCATGCTGAAAGGAGAGAACCTGACCAGTTTCATTCGCCGGAGCGTAGAGTTGATCGGCAAATAATTACGCGGGGGATATCCGATAGAAAAGGAGGCTACGTCGTAGCCTCCTTTTCTGTTTCTGCTCGGTATGTGTGTTATTTGACATACATTTTGCAGGTAGTAGACCATGATCCTTTCGGCGGAACGGCCGTGAAACCCGTTACCTCTTTCGGCAGTTTCAGGTTAGGGGCGTTGATCGCCCAGCTCATCGGTTCGGGGCAGGCCCAGTCCACACCGCCCCGGTTATTCCAGAATGTCCAGTGTTTGATCCGGTCGTCCACTTCATAGAAGAGGCGCAGACCGCTTTTCGTGTCGGTCATGACGGCCCCGTGGTAAGGTTTCCCGTCGACTTCGATCGGCTCGGCCGTCATGTGGACTTCGAGGGTTTTGCCCACAGGTTTCATGCCTTCGGGCGTACGCAAACGCCACACATCCTCGTCCTCTTCCAGGGGAACCAGCTCTCCCGTCGGCAGCAGGCGTTCGGACAGAATCCATTTTTTGCCGACCGACATCCTCAGCCGGTAATCGTCTTTGTTCCCGCCCGGGATGAACGGCACATTGATGGGAGTATGGTATCCCATGCCCAACGGCATTTCCATATCGTCGAGATTGACGAAAGTGACCGTGTGCTCCAGCCCTTCGTCCGTGAGCCGGAAAGCCATGCGGCATTCGAAATTATGCGGGAAACAGAAGAAAACCCCGTCATTGAAAAGATTCGAGAAAAATACCGCTTCCACGAAGATCTTTCCGTCATGTTCTTCACACCGGGTCACTGTGAAAGGCTGGCTTTTGATATAGCCGTGATGGTGGTTGTGCTGGTCGGGGATCGTGATGGGATAGTGGTAGGTATGCCCGTTATAAGTGTAGGTGCCGTCCTCGATCCGATTGGGCGGCAGCAGCAGGGGCAGACCGTAGACCTGGGGATGGGCCTTGAAATGTTCGACCTCTTCCGGCTTGGGCGTGCGTACGAAATCGACGTTTTTGACCTTGTTATACAGCCGCACCAGATTGGCTCCCATTTCGGGAAGCAACAGTGCTTCATAAACGGCCGTTTCCATTTTGACGGCGGTAAAGCCGTTCCATTCGATTTTCCGGATCATTTTAGGGTATGTTTGGGGTTAGAGCAGATTTTTGATTTTTGCTTCCAGAACGTCTTTCGAACAGGCGCCGACCTGTTTGTCCACCACTTCGCCTCCCTTGATGAAGAGCAGAGTGGGGATGTTGCGGATGGAATATCGGGTGGCGACGGCGTCGTTTTCGTCCACATCGCATTTGCCGATCACCACACGTCCTTCGTACTCGGCGGCCAGTTCATCCACCAAAGGGGCCACCATGCGGCAGGGACCGCACCATTCGGCCCAGAAGTCGATCACCACGGGTTTGTCGGAAGCAAGAATGTCGTTCAAATTGTCTTTCGTAATGCTGAGTGCCATTTTTTAAATGTTTTGAGTATGATTATTCAGTTGGTTTACATCAGTGTGTAACGGAAATTGTTCTCCTCGCAGTACCGGATCAGATCGCCTGTCAGATTCACTTTCATGGTTTTGGAATAGAGCCCCAGGGAAACGTCCGACTCCGGGTCGACCACCTTGACACGGAACATGATGTTTCCCTGCGAAGTTTTGACCTTTTCGCTCAGGCTGTCCACCAAATCCTGCGTGATCTCCTGCACGGGAAGCGTGAGGGTCATTTCCCGCACCAAAGTCTCCTGTGCTTCGGAAAGTTGCATCATGGAGGTGATTTTCAGTTCGAATTCCTTGTCATTCCACATTTTGGGTTTCACCTTTCCCCGGATAAGCAGGTAATAGTCGTTGTAGAGGTAACGGCGGAAATTTTCGTAATCTTTGTCAAATAACACAAACTGGTAGGACCCGTTGTAGTCTTCCAGCGTAAACCGGCCGAACGGCTTGCCGTTCTTGGTCATCAGATGTTGCACGCCGGTCACCATGCCTGCGGCCACCACGTCTTTCCCGTTCAGGTGCGACAACTCCTCCAGCTCCGAAAGGGGCGTGTTGCAGAAATTGCGGATCAGCACGGAATAATCGTCCAGCGGATGGGAGGAGAGATAGATTCCGATCATCTCCTTCTCTTTGTTCAGCGTCTCGAGTTTGTTCCATTCCGGACATACCGGAGGCTGGGGTTTCTGTATATCCACGGAACCGGAGTCGCCGCCGAAAAGGCTCTGCTGCGAGTTGCTTTTTTCTGCCTGCACGCGGCTGCCGTAGCGCATCAGCATCTCCATGAAAGTGGGGTCTCCCTCCCGGCCGTCCGTACAGAAGAATTTGCTGCGGTGGAATCCCGACAGCGAATCGAAAGCTCCGGCCAGCGCCAGGTTTTCCATCGTTTTCTTATTTACGGACTGTAGATTCACGCGCTCCACGAAGTCGTAAACGGAGGTAAACGGACCGTTCGCCTTGCGTTCCTGCACGATGTTCATTACGGCGCCTTCGCCGACCCCCTTCACTGCTGCCAGACCGAACCGCACGTTGCCGTCGCTGTCGGTCGAAAAGCGTTGCAGGCTCTTGTTGACGTCGGGCCCCAACACGGAAATCCCCATCCGTTTGCACTCGTCCATGAAGAAACTGATTTTCTTGATGTCCGAGAGGTTCCGGCTCAGCAGGGCCGCCATGAACTCGGAAGGGTAGTGGGCTTTCAGGTAAGCCGTCTGATAGGATACGTATGCATAGCACGTGGAGTGAGACTTGTTGAAAGCGTACGATGCGAACGCCTCCCAGTCGCCCCATATCTTTTCGCAGATCTTCGGATCGTGTCCCTTGGCTTTGGCTCCTTCGATGAATTTGGGTTTCATCTTGTCCAGTACGTCGCGTTTCTTCTTTCCCATAGCCTTGCGCAGCGTATCGGCCTGGCCTCCTGTGAAACCGGCTAGTTTTTGGGAGAGAAGCATCACCTGTTCCTGATAGACCGTAATGCCATAGGTATCCTGCAGATATTCCTCCATATCGGGAATTTCGTAGGTCACTTTCTCGACTCCGTGTTTCCGGTTGATGAAGTTCGGAATATACTCCATGGGGCCCGGACGGTACAAGGCGTTCATGGCGATCAGGTCTTCGAACCGGTTGGGTTTCAGGTTGCGCAGATGCTTTTTCATACCGGGGGACTCGAACTGGAACAAGCCCGTGGTTTCCCCCCGGCTGTAAAGTTCGTAGGTTTTGGCATCGTCCAGCGGGATCGAGTCTATGTCGAGTTTGAAGCCTTTGGCAATCTCGATATTTTCAAGCGCATCCTTGATGATGGAGAGGGTTTTAAGGCCCAGGAAGTCCATTTTGATCAATCCGACGCTCTCGACCTGCTTTCCTTCATACTGCACGACGTTCAGGTCGGCATCTTTGGCGATGGCCATCGGAGCGAACTTTTCCAGGTCGTCCTGCCCGATAATGACACCGCACGCATGTACGCCCGTCTGACGGACAGAGCCCTCCAGTTTCTCCGCATATTTGAGCGTATCGCGGATCAGCTGGTTGGGCGACTCCTTCTCCTTGGCAAGTTCGGGTACTTCCTGGAAAGCCTGCTTGAAGCTGGTCCCCGGCTTTTCCGGCACGAGTTTGGCCAGCCGGTCGCTCTCCTGCAGGGGCAGTCGCTGTACGCGGGCCACGTCGCGGATCGCCATCTTGGGGGCCATCGTTCCGAACGTGATGATCTGGGCGACCCGTTTGCTTCCGTATTTTTCCACCACGTAGTGAAGCACGTCGGCACGACCGTCCTCGTCGAAATCCACATCGACATCGGGAAGAGATATACGCTCCGGGTTCAGGAAACGCTCGAACAGCAGGTCGTATTTCATCGGGTCGATATTGGTGATACGCAGACAGTAGGCGACGACCGATCCCGCGGCGGAACCACGGCCGGGACCGACCGATACCCCCATTTCGCGGGCGGCCCGGATGAAATCCCATACGATCAGGAAGTATCCCGGAAAACCCATCCATTCGATGGTTTTCAACTCGTATTTCAGCCGTTCGTCCACTTCGGTGCTCAATTCCTCTCCGTAGCGTTCGTGCGCTCCCCTGTAAGTGAGCCATTTCAGATAACAGAACTGCTTGGCCACCATCAATTTGTCTTCCAACCCAGTCTCCCGGGCCACATCAGCGAGTTTGTCGATGGTGTCGGCCGATGCGATTCGGGCCAGTACGGCTTCGTCTTCCAGTTTCTTAACAAACGACTCTTTCAGGGGCTCCAGTTCCACCACGAAATTGTCGGGCGGCGGGAAATTGGGCATCAGCGGCTTATGTTCCAGCGAATAGCTTTCAACCTTGTCCGCGATCTCGAGTGTCGTCTCCAGTGCCTCTGGCGTGTCCGGAAACAAGGCCGCCATCTCCTCGGGTGTTTTCAGATACTCTTGGAACGTATAACGCATCCTGTTCGGATCGTCCAGATCGCGCCCCGTATTGAGGCAGATCAGGCGGTCGTGGGCCGGGGCATCATCGGCCATGACGAAATGCACGTCGTTCGAAACGATGTATTTCACCTGGTGGCGGGCAGCCAGCTCCAGCAACACCTTATTCACCTTCAGCTGGTTCTGGTAAACATGCTGGTCGATACGAGGCTCCCCGGATTTATGCAGTTGCATTTCGAGGTAATAATCCTCTCCGAAAATACCTTTGAACTCCTTCACGATGGCATCGGCCTCGTCCAGTCGGTCGTGCATGATGGCCTGAGGCAGTTCGCCTCCCAGGCAGGCCGAGCAGCAGATCAGCCCTTCGTGGAACTGGTGGAGCAATGTCTTGTCGATGCGGGGCTTATAATAGAAACCTTCCGTCCACGAGTAAGAGACGATCTTCACCAGATTGTGATAGCCCTCGAGGTTCTTGGCCAGCAGGATCAGGTGGTCGCCGGCCTTTTCGTCCTTATCCTTTTCGAAACGGTTCTTCACGACATAGACTTCGCAGCCGAGAATCGGTTTAATGCCCTCTTTTTCGGCCGTATCGTGAAACTCCTTGACCCCGAACATGTTTCCGTGGTCGGTAATGGCCAGGGCCGGCATGCCGAGCTCTTTGGCCCGTTTTATGATGCCTTTGATAGGGGAGGCACCGTCCAGAATGGAGTATTGTGTATGTACATGCAGATGAACGAATTGCGGCATACGGCGATTATTTGTTGACTTCGGATGTAAAGATAACGAAAATTTCGGGCCGATTCGCGGCCTCCGTATTGCAATTTATCAACATCTTTTTATTATATTTATAGAGAAATTTAAAACCAGCCGTTATGGATACTTCGAAAGTGGTAATGCTTATGCGTTTCAATCAACTCGGCCGGGCCGAGATCATGAAAGGTCTGTTGGAGTCGAACGGTATCGAATGTTCGCTGGTCGGCGAAACCATTCAGTCCGTGCTGCCGTCGATCACGGGAGGCGGATCACCCATCCAGCTGATGGTGGCCGAAAAAGACATGGAGAGGGCCCGCAAGGTACTGGCGGCCAAATTCGATGTGGACGAATTCGAGGCGGAAACGGGTACGAAACCCCGAAAGAAGACCTGCGCCTCGAAATCTTGTAAAAACAAGGAGTAGAGACCTATCGGGTCCATATCTCCCACGACTTTTCGGCCTGTCCGACCAGCATGTCGTAGCCGTTTTTTATGGCGGCACCGCGAGTCTGACCCTGTGAGAGAAACCGGGTGAGGGGAGGGTTGTAGACCAGGTCGAAAAGACAATGCCGGGACGTAAGGAGATCGTAGGGGATAGCCGGAGCGGATTCCGTATCGGGGAACGTGCCGAGGGGGGTGGTGTTTACGATCAGCAGATATCGTCCCATCACTTCCGGTGAGAGTTCTCCATAGGTCAGATTATCCGACCGCTTGGTCCGGGAAACTTCCACAAAAGGCATTTGCAAACGGGATAATACGAATTTCACCGCTTTCGAAGCTCCTCCGCTGCCCAACACGAGGGCCGCGGGCCGCTTCCCTCCGATCAGTGTCAGCAGGGAACTTTCGAAACCGTATATGTCGGCATTATAACCGGTCAGTTTCCCGTTTTCGATCCGTACGCAGTTAACGGCTCCGACACGGGCTGCCTCCTCATCCAACTTGTCCAGATAAGGGATAATCTGCTCTTTATAAGGGATGGTGACATTGAAACCGCATAGTTCCGGATGATTGCGGATCAATGTTGGAAGCAGGTCGATCCGCTCCAGCGGAAAATTACGGTACAATGCATCAGAGTGTAGTGACGAGAGCTTGGCTGCGAAATATTTTTCCGAAAAGGAGTGCCCCAGCGGGTATCCGATCAATCCGTAAAGTCGGGCCATATCTATCTGCCGGCGTTTGGTGTGTTTTTCATGCGTTTCCCGATCTGTTCGATCCCCCAGATCAGCAGAAATCCTGCGGCGCACATGACAATCGCTTCCCAAAATAACGGATCGGAACCCGTGAGGGAGGCGTATCCGGAAGGCAGAACGTTCGCCTCCATAAGGGGGTGTTCCGTCCCGTGCGAATCTGTATAAGTGGAAAGAACCTGTTTCCAGGGCCATACTTTGTTAAGCGAACCGATCATGAAGCCCGTGAGCAGGGCGATGGTCATGTTGTGGTGGTTGCGCAGCAGCCAGGAAAGAAAATGGGAGAAACTGATGATCCCTCCCGCCGCTCCGATGACAAAGAGCAGGATGATTCCGATCTTGAGATTGGCTACCGCATCCATGATGTACATGTATTTGCCAAGCAACAGCAGGATGAAAGCCCCGGAGATTCCGGGCAAGATCATGGCGCAGATGGCAACGGCACCCGAGAGTATGACGAACCACCATGTGTCGGGTGTCGATGCAGGGGAGAGGGCCGTAATCAGGTAAGCCGCAGCGATACCGGCCAGCATGGAGATGACGCTTCCTGTCCGCCAGCGGGTAACCTCCTTGGAAACCAACAGGGACGATGCAATGATCAGTCCGAAAAAGAATGACCAGATGTAGATCGGATGATTTTCGAGCAGATAGGTCATCAGACGGGCCAGCGAGAAGATCGAGACGGCGATTCCCGCTATGACCGATGCCAGGAAATTTCCGTTGATTTTGCCCCAGAACTTTCCTAATTTCAGCGTAAATAAGTATTTGACGGCCTCCATGTCGAAGCTCCGGATCGACTCGATCAGTTCTCCGTAAATGCCCGATATGAAAGCGATCGTGCCGCCCGATACGCCGGGGACCACATCGGCGGCTCCCATGGCACAGCCTTTCAATACAAGCAGGATATGATTCGTGTTCTTCATTGAATGTTCCGAATTTTCGGACAAATATACGATTTTTGATAGAGGGGGCAAAGACCCTCTCCGTTAAATTATCTGACAAAGCCGGCCTCTGAAGGACCGGCTTTGTCTCGACCGCAAAAAAGTGGCGACCCGTTACAACTTTTCGAACTCATCATCGACCGAAAAGGTTTCCCCGGGCAATTCGCCGTCTTGCTGTCCGGCGAAAAATTCCGGCTTATGTTCCTTGATGAAATTCACGACCTCATCCAGTCCGTCGGCGAATTTGGCGAAATCCTCTTTGTACAGATAAATTTTGTGTTTGTCGAAAAAGAAATTCCCGTCCTTGCCCAGTTTCTTACGGCTCTCGGTGATGGTCAGGAAATAATCGTCGTTGCGGGTGGCTTTCACATCGAAAAAATAAGTGCGCCGGCCAGCGCGTACGGCTTTCGAATAGACCTCCTCGCCCCCTTCCGCATCATTCTCTTTCTTTAGATCAAAATCTGCCATGTCTGTTCAATATTTCATTATTAGGATGTAGTTGTAGAACAAATATAGTAAAAAAATAACAACCGCAAACATAGTCGCGGTTGTTATTTTCGCCGGTAAAACAGGAGAATATCGGTCAAATATCCCCGATTCCGTCCGTTTCAGGCGTTTTGTCCCAGTTGCGGAGTACGTCGAGTGCACGCTCCAGTTCAGGGTCGTTTTCCGAATTGATGATCCTGAAATATTCGGTCATATTCCACATTTTCTGCGCGATGAGGGCTTTGATCTGAAGGGCGATCGCCCGTTCCGAAATTTTGAGCCCGGCCGGATCGGGAGAGACATCTCTCTTTTCGCCGAGCGCAACGAGTTGCTGCAGCATTTCAGGCGTAACGGTAAACGAAGACTGAAACTTTTCGAAAGTGGGGTAGGCCCTTTGCAATTCGGCTCTGTGTTTATCCAGATACTGGATTACGAACTCGGAAATGACTCCCCGGCGAACCAGTTTCGACCAATATTGCGAATAACCCGTCGTATCCAAAGGTACATAGATGTCGGGGTATATTCCGCCGCCACCGTACACGGGACGGCCGCTGCGAAGTGTGGTATAACGCAGGGAATCGACAGCTTTAAGCGAATCCGTGCCGTTCTCGAACCGTTTGGCGAAAGCCTCGTAGTAGGCCTGCTGGTTTCCTTTTTCGAAAGGTCGCTGAATGACGCGTCCCGTTGGCGTATGATAGCGGGCTACGGTAATACGTACGGCGGAACCGTCGATCAGCGGGAACTGGCGCTGCACCAGGCCCTTTCCGAAACTGCGGCGGCCGATAACGATTCCCCGGTCCCAGTCCTGTATGGCTCCGGCCACGATTTCGCTGGCCGAAGCGGACGATTCGTCTATCAGTACGACCACTTTGCCTTTACGATAGGCACCGTCTGCCCGCGCGGAAAATCGTTCGGGGGGTACGAGACGTCCTTCCGTAGAGACGATCGTTGCACCCTCCGGAAGGAAAAAGTTTCCGAGTTTGACCGCCTGGTCCAGGAAACCGCCTCCGTTTCCCCTCAGATCGAGAATCAGTGCGTCGATTTCCCCCATTTTCCCGAATGCCTCCTCGACCTCTTTCATCGTGGTGGCGGCAAAACGGTTCACCTTGATATATCCCGTCTTGTCGTCGATTTTGTATGCCGCATCGACCGTATTGATCGGGATATCGTCCCGCGTGATACGGAAACTGATCGGGGTCGTTTCCCCTCTGCGCAGCACCTCGATCTCCACCGCCGATCCCTTGGGACCCCGGAGCACTTTGGGAACCCTGGCCTGTTTGATTCCGATCACCGACTTCCCGTCCACCGCGACGATCCGGTCGTTCGGCAGAACGCCGACCTTTTCGGAAGGACCTCCCGCAACGGTATTCACTACGAGCAATGTGTCGTTCAATACATTGAATTCCACTCCGATGCCGCTGAAACTGCCCTGGAACGACTCCTCGACCGGCACCATGTCCTCTGCCGACACATAGGCCGAATGGGGGTCCAGTTCCGAAAGAATCTTCTTGATAGCGTCCTCGATCAGCCTCTCGTTATTGATCGTGTCGACATACGCACCGTTCAGATAGCGGTAAAACTGGTTGAATTTCTGGAGCTGCAACGTGGGGTCCGTTCCCGCATGACGGGGCGTTCGCTGAGCCAGACAACACAACGGTAAGATGCAAAGGATGATGAGGATGCGTTTCATTATGCAAGGTGTTTGGCGAGCTCGCCGAACGGGATTTTTTCCTGTTCGCCGCTACGCATGTTTTTCAGTGTCAGGCACCCGGAAGAGAGCTCTTCGCTGCCGATGATGGCCACGAAGGGAATTCCCCGCCGGTTGGCATATTCCATCTGCTTCTTCATTTTTCCGTTTTCGGGATAGATTTCGGCTGCGATCCCCGACTTACGCACTTCGGCCAACAACCGGAGCGAGGCGAGCTCCTCGTCTCCCCCGAGATTGAGGAAAATGACCCGGGTGGAAAGGTCGGCCTCTTCCGGAAAGAGATTCAGCCCTGTCAGCACGTCGTATATGCGGTCTGCCCCGAATGAAATACCGACTCCCGAAGTGTTGGGCATGCCGAAAATTCCCGTAAGATCGTCGTAGCGGCCGCCTCCGCAGATGCTTCCGATGGCGAAATCCTTCGCTTTCACTTCGAAGATGGCTCCCGTGTAATAATTCAATCCCCGTGCCAGGGACAGATCGAGTTCCACCTCCAGTTCCGTGCCGAGCGATTCCGTATAGCCGAAAATGGTGCGCATCTCTCCGATCCCTTTCAGGCCGGTTTCCGACCCGCCGATGATCGTCTCCAATAAATTCAGTTTCTGTTCGTTCGAACCGGACAACTTCAGTATCGGTTCGAGTTTGGCTATCGCTTCCTCTCCGATACCTTTGGAAAGAAGTTCCGCATTGACGTTTTCCAGTCCGATTTTGTCCAGTTTGTCGATGGCTACCGTAATATCCATCATCTTGTCCGCATAACCGATACTCTCGGCTATGCCGTACAGGATTTTGCGATTGTTCATCTTCAGTACTACCCGAATGCCGAGGCGGCCGAATACCTCTTCGACGATCTGGATCAGCTCGACTTCGTTGGTCAGACTGCGGCTGCCGATAATGTCCACGTCGCACTGGTAAAACTCGCGGTAACGTCCCTTTTGCGGCCGGTCGGCCCGCCACACGGGCTGCACCTGGTAACGCCGGAACGGAAACGAAATCTCTCCTTGGTGTTGCACCACGTACCGGGCGAAAGGCACCGTCAGATCGTAACGCAACCCTTTTTCGCAAATCCGTGTGGCCAGCGCATTGGGATGGGAAAGCTGTTCCGGGGTGATCTTCTCCGTGAAGTCTCCGGAGTTAAGTATCTTGAAAAGAAGTTTGTCACCTTCGTCTCCGTACTTCCCCAGCAGGGTAGACAGATTCTCCATGGCAGGAGTCTCCAGCGGAAGGAATCCGAAATTGCGGAACACGCTTTTGATCGTGTCGAACATATAGGTACGCCGGATCATTTCAGCAGGCGAAAAGTCACGGGTCCCTTTGGGGATGGATGGTTTTTGAGCAGACATTTTTTATGTGGTATTGAACGTTTCGGTCATAAGGACACGACTGAAAGAACTCCTGATTATGAATCAGGAGTTTCCTTCGCTCATGCCTTTATGCCATCAGTTTTTTGTATTTTACGCGATGGGGCGTCGTGTCGCCCATTTGTTTTTTTCGCTCCTCGTATTCGCTGTAACTTCCCTCGAAAAAGACTACCTGCGAGTCGCCTTCGAACGAAAGAATGTGTGTGGCGATACGGTCGAGGAACCATCGGTCGTGGGAAATTACCACGGCACAGCCGGCAAAGTTTTCCAACCCTTCCTCCAGGGCGCGCAGTGTATTGACATCCACATCGTTGGTCGGCTCGTCCAGCAGCAGTACATTACCTTGTTCCTTCAGTGCCAGCGCCAAATGGAGCCGGTTGCGTTCACCACCCGACAGCATGCCGCACTTCTTTTCCTGATCGGCACCCGAAAAGTTGAAGCGGGCGACGTAGGCCCGTGCATTGACCGTCCGGTTCCCGAGGGTAATGATGTCGCTGTTCTCGGAAATCACTTCATAGACCGTTTTTTCCGGGTCGATCGACTTGTGCTGCTGGTCCACATAGGCCAGCTTTACCGTTTCGCCTACCTTGAATTCGCCCGAAGTGGGTTTTTCGAGCCCCATGATCATCCGGAACAGCGTGGTTTTCCCCGTTCCGTTGGGTCCGATCACCCCTACGATGCCGGCGGGAGGGAGAGTGAAATTGAGATTCTCATACAGAAGCCGGTCTCCGAACGCTTTGCTCACGTTTTTCGCTTCGATCACCACATCGCCCAGGCGGGGACCGTTGGGAATATAGATTTCCAGTTTCTCCTCCTTCTGCTTGGCATCCTCGTTCAGCATTCTGTCGTAAGAGGCCAGACGGGCCTTGCTCTTGGCCTGGCGTCCCTTGGGGTTCATCCGTACCCACTCCAGTTCGCGTTCGAGCGTCTTGCGGCGTTTGCTCTCCTGTTTCTCTTCGAGGGCCAGGCGGTTCGATTTCTGCTCCAGCCAGCTGGAATAGTTGCCTTTCCAGGGAATGCCCTCTCCCCGGTCGAGTTCCAGAATCCATCCTGCCACGTGATCGAGGAAATAGCGGTCGTGGGTGACGGCGATCACCGTACCCTTGTATTGTTGGAGATGCTGTTCCAGCCAGTCCACGCTTTCCGCATCAAGGTGGTTGGTCGGCTCGTCCAACAGCAACACGTCGGGCTGCTGCAACAACAGGCGGCAAAGAGCTACCCGGCGACGTTCGCCTCCGGAGAGATGCTTGACCGGGGTGTCGGGGTCGGGGCAGCGCAGGGCATCCATCGCCCGGTCAAGCACGCTGTCCAGTTCCCAGCCGCTCTTCTGTTCGATCAGTTCGGTCAGTTCCCCCTGCCGTTCGATCAGTTTGTTCATCTGATCGTCGTCCATGGGTTCCATGAATTTGGTATTCACCTCTTCATACTCCTTGAGCAGAGCGACCACATCGGCGCATCCTTCCTGAACGACCTCTTTTACGGTCTTCGTGTCGTCCAGTTTCGGTTCCTGTTCCAGATATCCCACCGAATAACCGGGGGAGAAAACCACTTCCCCCTGATAGTTTTTGTCTATTCCGGCGATGATCTTCATCAGGGTCGATTTTCCAGAGCCGTTCAGTCCGATGATACCTATTTTTGCTCCGTAGAAGAAAGAGAGATAGATGTTGTTGAGAACCTTTTTCTGGTTGGTGAAGGTCTTGCTGACGCCCACCATCGAGAATATGATCTTTTCGTCTGCCATGTTTCGTTTTGGGTTGTTATGGGTTAATGTTCCGCAAATTTACTCTTTTTTTCCGTTTTCCATACCTTCGAGGTGTATCTCCAGTGCCCGTACCGAGATCAGAATCTCCCGGATCGAGATGCCGAGCGAAACGATCAGCGAGATCAGGGCCGCAGCGAAGATGTAGACAGCCGCCATCTGCCACCCCACGTAAATGAAGAAAGTGCATACTACGCAGAGAAACAGGCTGAAGATGCCGAGTATTTGCATGCTTCGGGTGAGATACAGCCTTTTTTTGAGGTTCTTGATCTGATGGAGCACCTCGCGGCTGGGCGTTTTGCGGTACTCCGCGGATATGTTGCGGATCACCTGTGCGTAGGAGAGGAACCGGTTAGTGTAGGCCAGCATGATGAGCGAAATGGCCGAAAAGAGGATCGACGGAGTGGCCAGAGTGAGTTCTTCCATGACTTGTGTTCGTTTCCCGCAAAGATAGGCATAACTTATAAGACCATAAAAACAAATGATAGGGAAAACGGGTTGGAATATTTTGCATTTTTGTTATCTTTGTTGACATAAAAAGTTACGAACCAGCTAAAAATTCAAAAAGATGGGAAAAAGCGTTAAAGGAACCAGAACCGAACAGAACCTGCTGAAATCGTTCGCAGGTGAGTCGCAGGCCCGCAGCCGTTACACTTTTTTCGCCAGCGTGGCAAAGAAGGAGGGCTTCGAACAGATCGCAGGTGTGTTTATGGAGACGGCCGAGCAGGAGAAGGAGCACGCCAAGAAATTTTTCAAATACCTTGAAGGCGGCATGGTCGAAATTACGGCATCCTATCCGGCCGGAGTGATCGGCACCACCGCCGAAAACCTGAAGGCTGCGGCTGAAGGTGAAAACGAGGAGTGGGCCGAGCTCTATCCCGAATTCGCCAAGGTGGCCGAGGAGGAGGGGTTTCCCGCCATTGCTGCGACGTTCCGTAATGTAGCCAAAGTGGAAGCAGAGCACGAGGCCCGTTACCGCAAGCTGCTTGCCAGGGTAGAGGAAGACAAGGTGTTCGAGCGCGACGAAGAGATCGAGTGGCAATGCCGTAATTGCGGGTATGTCCACAAAGGGAAAACGGCGCCCCAGTCATGCCCGGCCTGCGCCCATCCCCAGGCCTATTTCGAACCCAAGAAAGAAAACTACTGACAGGGAAATTCGATGAAAGAAAAACTGCCGGATATTCCGGCAGTTTTTTATTTTTTCAGAAAATCGTCTCTGAGCGGCGTGAATACGTCCAACAGCGTGCCAGCTTCCAGACAGACGACCCCGTGTGTGGCATCGGGTTCCGCATAGAAACCGTCGCCGGGTCCCAACGTGCGGGTCTCCCCGTTCGATGAGACCTCGAATAGGCCGTTTACAACGTAACTCACCTGGGTGTGATAGTGCGTATGAGGCGTGCCGACCGCCCCCTTTTCGAACCGGACCTTTACCATCATGACCTGCCCGTCGTAACCCATGATTTGACGCCGGACATCTTCGCCGGCCGGCTCCCACGGCAACTCGTTCTCGATCAGAAATGTTTGGCTTCGTGTTTTCATTGCTTCCTGCTTTTGTCGGATTGCCGTTCGTCGGAATCCGGGACGAATTTAATCATTTTTCGTTTCCCGACCGCTTCGTGCCTTTGACAAAACGGAAGGTGACCGGTTCTTTTTGACGGATTCGTGCTTATCTTTGCGGGCCGCCGGTCCGGCAGAAAATTATACCGCACATCCCGTTATCATGAACAACGTCAAAGGTCTTCTGTTCGCAATCGTGTCGTCGGCCACCTTCGGGCTGGTACCCCTGTTTTCCATTCCCCTGCTGAAGGCGGGAGTCGGAACCCCGACCATTTTGTTCTACCGGATGGGAATCGCCGCATTACTGATGGGGTTGATCACCAGGGGTACGCATCACAGACTGAAAATCGGCTTCAAGGATATGATGATCTTTCTGGCGCTCGGAGGTCTGTATGCAGTCACCTCGCTTTGGCTGCTGATGTCTTACGAATTCATACCCAGCGGAATGGCGACCACCATCCATTTTCTCTATCCGTTGGTGGTCACGCTGGTTATGATTCTCTTTTTCCGGGAGAAATGTTCCTTGTGGCTGATCGTCGCAGCCGTCCTGTCGGTTGCCGGAGTTGCCCTGCTGAGCTGGGGCGAGGAGGATTCCTCTGCTACGTTCAGGGGGATTTCGATGGTGCTCGTCACGGTCGTCACCTACGCCTGCTATATCGTCGGTGTCAACAAAACGAGAGTCGTCCGGATGGATTCCGTTGTGCTGACTTTCTATGTGTTGCTTTCCGCTGCGACGATGTTCCTGGTTTATGCTGCGACGACCACGGGAATCGAAAGGCTGCCGAGTTTCCGCCTGGCGGGAGATGCCTTGTTGCTGGCATTGCTGCCTACAGTCGTCTCCAACCTCGCCCTTGTGCTGGCCGTCAAAAATATCGGATCGACCATGACTGCCATTTTGGGATCAATGGAACCTCTGACCGCCATTCTGGTCGGGGTGTTCTATTTCGGCGAAACTTTCGGAACGCTTTCGGCGGCAGGACTTTGCGTAATCGTTACGGCGGTAATCATCGTTATACTGCATTCGAAATCCCGAACAGCGAAGTGAGTAGGTTTTGCCGGCCGGATGGAAAATTCCGTCGATTTAGTATATTTGTTCCGGAATCGGGTAAGCATAAATTCACCAAAAGAGTGATGAAATATGGAGTGGATCGAAAACCATAATCTGTCCGGACTTGTGATCGGAATCTGCACGTTTCTTATCATCGGGCTTTTTCATCCTGCGGTGATCAAGGCCGAATACTACTGGGGAACACGTTCATGGTGGCTTTTTCTCCTGTTGGGTATCGTCGGAATCGCTGCTTCCTTAGCGTGTCGCCATGTTGTGGCATCCACGATTTTCGGTGTGTTCGCTTTCTCTTCCTTCTGGTCGATCAAGGAGATTTTCGACCAGGAGAAACGGGTGAGAAAAGGATGGTTTCCGCGCAATCCCCGGCGGAGGTACGGATGGGACGAAGGGCGCGAACCGGGAAAGTCTGGCCGGACGCGTCCGGCCCGGAAAGGGCAATAAAAAATCCCGTCGGAAGAGACGGGATTTCTCTTTGCATGGCTGGATGGACCTACTTGATGATGGTCTCCAATTCGTTGATGCTCGCCCGAATGACCGAGTCGGGCAGATCGTAGTTCTGGAGTTTCCCCGCGAAATACTGTTCGTAGGCGAACAGGTCGATCATGCCGTGACCCGAAAGGTTGAAAAGAATGGTTTTGCTTTTCCCCTCTTCCTTGGCTTTGAGCGCTTCCCGGATCGCAACGGCGATGGCGTGGGTCGATTCGGGAGCCGGAATGATGCCCTCTGTCTTGGCAAATGTCAGACCCGCCGCAAAGGTTTCCAGCTGGGGAACAGACTGGGCCTCGATCAGGCCGTCCTTGAGCAGTTGGCTGACGATAGCCCCGGCGCCGTGGTAACGCAGGCCTCCGGCATGGATGTCTGCCGGCTGGAAGTTGTGACCTAACGTATACATGGGAATCAGTGGGGTGAATCCGGCCGTGTCTCCGAAGTCATAATGGAAAATGCCCCGCGTGAGTTTCGGACAGGAAGCGGGTTCTACGGCGATGACCCGGATGTCGGTTCCCTTGGTCAGTTTTTCCTTGAGGAACGGGAATCCGATTCCCGCGAAGTTCGACCCGCCGCCGAAACAGCCGATCACGATGTCGGGCATATCCCCGGCCATTTCCATTTGCATGACCGCCTCTTCTCCTATGATAGTCTGGTGCAGCAGCACATGGTTCAATACACTTCCCAAGCAATATTTGGTGGTTTCCGGATCTTTGACGGCCATTTCGACGGCTTCCGAAATCGCCAGACCCAGACTGCCCGAGCATTCGGGGTCTTTGGCCAGCATGTCGCGGCCCGCCTGTGTAAGCGTGCTGGGGGAGGGGATTACATCCGCGCCCCATGCATTCATCATCAGTTTACGGTAAGGCTTCTGGTTGTAGCTCACCTTCACCATGAATACTTTCAGGTCGAGATCGAAGTACTGCGAGGCGAAAGCGATGGCCGTACCCCACTGGCCGCCGCCCGTTTCGGTCGTCAGATGCTTGATGCCCTGTTTGTGGTTGTAATAGGCTTGCGGAATGGCCGTATTGGGTTTATGGGAACCGGCAGGCGAAGTGCTTTCGTTTTTGAAATAGATTTTGGCCGGCGTGTCGAGCGCCTTTTCCAATGCATAAGCCCGGGTCAGAGGCGTGGAGCGCCATATTTTGTAGACGTCCTGAACCTGTTCGGGAATGTCTATGTAACGTTCCGTGGACATCTCCTGGTCGATCAGCTCTTCGGCGAAGATAACACTCATTTCCTCTTTGGTGACGGGTTTCTTCGTTTTGGGATTGAGCGGTGGTAGGGGACGGTTTTTCATATCCGCCACGATGTTGTACCACCGGGTGGGCATCTGTTTGTCGGTCAGCAGGATTTTTTTCGTTTTACTCATAGTGCGTTATGTGTTTTACATTTGAATGATTGCCGTAAAAAAATTAAGGCCCGTTGTTCGAAGTAAACAACGGGCCTTTTATGTTTTCGTACCGGGGATCAACGGTAGAGCCGTCATTGTTTACTTCTAAGCAATGAGCGCCACCACCAGCCATGATTCATCGTTCCCGACATCTGTTTTTCTGTTTTGATACGGCAAACATAATTAAATTATTTTAAGAATCAAAGCGATCCGGGAAAAATCGTCATGAAAATCAGAAATTGTATTGAATCATCGCCTGTATCCGGTTGGCATGGTTCGATGCATTATCCATGTTTTTGCGCTTGCCGTAGAGGTATTCCAGTGCGACCTGGCAGTTGGGAGTGATGTGGTAAAACACATTGCCGAAAATGTACTGGGCTGTGCGGTACATGTCGGAAGTGCCGAAGTCGTTGCGCTTGTAAACCCTCACCTGCGAGAATCCTCCCGAGCAGAACAGGTTGTCGAGCAGGTTGATCTGGGCCGCCCCGAACCAGCCGAACATCGGCAGGGTCTGCAATTGGTCCGGGTGGCGCGGGTCGGGAACGATATCGAGACCCGCCCCGTCGATATCCTGAATGTAAGGGGAAATGCCGCGTCCGTAGACGGCCTGTCCGAAAAGAATCAACGGACGGGTAACCCGGATCGCGGTACTCAACTGGGTGCCCCAGCCGAAAGCGGACTTGTTCTTGCCCAGCGTTTCGTTATGATAGTACATATCCCGGAAGACGGCCGAGGCACGGATATGGCTGAACCGATTTCTGCCCCAATTGTATTGGACGTAGACGGGCAGATCGGGCAGGCGCTGCGGAATGGCGATCAACCCCGGGGCATAGGTGCCGCTGACCTCCGGCATTTCGAGAGCCGCACCCAGACTCCAGCGGTCGTTGAACGCGTGCGTGTACCGGATCATGGTGTTGAATCCGAACGTGTAGGCGTTCGGGCCCTCGAAGTCTATCGTGGTGGGGCTGGCATTCAGGTCGCAGAACGTCGTGACGTCGCGTCCGAACAGCCATCCCTTGAAAGAGATGTAAGCGGAACGGAGCCGCAACCGGTAGTCGCCGCCCCGAAAGTCGGTTTCGATATAAGTGATGACACGGCCCAGTTTTTTCGTGTTGGCGATAGCCTTGAAAAACAACCGTGACGTACTCGCATCCATCCGCAATTGTTGGGCGGTCGTCGCGTTCCCCGGAATCGGAATGTCGTAGGTTACGAAATCTTCGTTCTGCACCACGCCACTGAAGTCATAGGCCGTACGGAAATTCACGTATCCTCCGATGCCGAGCAGAAATCGGTTGTCGCGCCCCGTGATGATGAACTGCGGCATATGCGACTGTTGGAAACCGGTGACGTGCGTTTCGAAATAGTGGCGGACGGCGGCTCCGATCATGGCGCTGTCCGCCGCATCGCCGCGCAGTCCGGTCACGATCACGTTCGGGCGGTACTCGTAAATGTTGACCGTCCGGGTCTGGGCAGGCAGTTGCAAGGTGAAAATCAGTCCGACGAGCAAAAGTCTCAATGTTTTCATAGACGATTGATTTAATTCGTAATAGTTTAATTGAGTGATAGAGGAAATGTTTCGGATGCAAGAAAATTCGATCCGCCTCCCCTCGGAGCAACATATATGCCAAAGCATTTTGGGATTTTATGATTATCTTCGCATCCGAATCCGGTTCGCTTTTTGGATGCCGGAACTCACTAAACGCATCCGCATTATGATCGTGTACGCCATAGCCGTTATCTCCCTCATCGCCCTGCTGGTGGATTATTACATATACCGCAGGATAATCCGGAAGCATCGTTTCGGGAAATGGATGAGGGTAGGGTATATCGTCTATGCGTTGGCAGTAGACCTGATTATCGTCTCCGCGCTGATCTTTTACCGGAACAGTCTCGACCGGGAATCGCCGCAGTTGCTGCATGCCGTGAGTTGGGTGTTCTTCCTCTTTTTCCTGAATGCGCTGCCGAAATTGACCTATGTGCTTGTCTCCTTGCCCGACCTGCTGGTAAGAAGAATCACGCATCGGACGTCCCGTCTGTTCGGATATGCGGGGACGGCATTGGGGCTCTGTGTATTTACAGCCATGCTTTGGGGGGGGAGTGTGGGGCGCAGCCGGATCGAAGTGCGGCGGGTCGACATCACCTCTCCCCGCATTCCGGCCGCTTTCGACGGATTCCGGATCGTGCAGTTTTCCGACACACATATCGGCATGCTGATCCACAGCGACAGGATACTGTCCCGGATGGTTGATACGATCAATGCCTTGCATCCCGACATCGTTGTCAACAGCGGAGATCTCGTCAACAGTCACGTCACGGAACTTACACCGGAAATCGTCTCCGTACTCTCCGGAGTGCGGGCACCGGTCTATTCCGTGCTGGGCAACCACGATCTGGGAGTTTACATCCATGACACACTGAAACTTTCGCCCGAAGAGAATGTCAGACGCCTGCTGACCCTGCAAAGGCAGATGGGGTGGATACCGTTGGTGAACGAATCCCGTTTCCTGACCCGGGGAACGGACCGGATCACGATTTCGGGAGTGAATTTCCCTGCGAACTACAAGTTGAACGGACATGCTTCCTCCATGTGCGGGGTTGATCTGGAAAGAACTTTCGACGGAGTGCCCGACTCCCTTTACAATATCACTGTTTCGCATGCGCCCCAACTGTGGGACAACCTGCTCGTGGCAGGAAAAAGCGATCTTACCCTTGCCGGTCACGTCCACAGTATGCAGATGAAATTCCGGCTCGGGAAGTGGGCATGGTCTCCCGCCCGCTGGATGTATGCCCGGTGGAGCGGTCTTTACGAGGAGGGAAACCGCCAACTCTATATTAACGACGGAATCGGATACGTACTCTATCCCATGCGGATCGGGACTTATCCGGAGGTCACGCTGATCGTGCTGCATCACGGGACCGACACCAGCGCAAAAACGATCCGGCCATGAAAGTGATCGTATCGGCGGCCGTGTCCGCAGACGGTTGTCTCGACGACCTGACTCCCCGCCGGCTGGTACTCTCCGGGCCGGAAGACTGGGCCGAGGTGCATCGGCTCCGGGCCGAATGTGATGCAATACTCGTAGGGGCAGAAACGCTTCGCAGGGATAATCCGGCTCTTGTGATCCGCGACTCCGGGCTCCGGGCCGAACGGATCGTCCGGGGGCAATGTCCGGATTTGGCGAAAGTGACACTCAGCGGAACGGGAAACTTGCCGGTCGACCTCCGTTTTTTCTCGGAAGGGGAGGGAGAAAAAATCGTTTTTTTGCCGGAATCCGTTCCCTCTTCCGTACGTGACCGGATTTCGGAAGTCTCCTCGGTCGTCCCCCTTCCCCGGTTGACGGCGCGTGCCGTCGTCGAAGAACTCGGGAGCCGGGGATTCCGCACCTTGCTGGTGGAGGGGGGGAGCCATGTGCTCGGCCTGTTTTTCGAAGAAAACATGGTGGATGAATTCCGCCTGGCCGTAGCGCCCTTTTTCGTGGGACAAGGAGACGCTCCGCGACTGGTGACAGATGGAAATTATCCTTTCGGCCGGGAACGCAGGATGGCGTTGCTCGAAGTCCGCAAAGTAGGGGATATGGCCGTAATGCGTTACGAATTGAAACGATGAAAACCGATCTGGAATATCTGAAGGAGGCGATAAGGCAAAGCCGTCGCTGTGTGCTGACCTGCAGCGCTTATTGCGTAGGGGCGGTCGTGGTATTGCCTTCGGGCCGCAGTTACACGGGGTATACTCATGAAACCGGTTCTGCGAACCATGCGGAGGAGGAGGCCATTGCCAAAGCTCTTGCGGCCGGGGAAGATCTGCGCGGTGCGACGATGTACAGTTCGATGGAACCTTGTTCCCTTCGTAAATCGAAACCTGAATCGTGTACGGAACTGATTCTGCGTTACGGTTTTTCCAAAGTGGTTTTCGCACTCAAGGAACCTCCATGTTTCGTGGAGTGCCATGGAGAGGAGTTGCTTCGCAAGGCCGGTGTCGATGTAGTGGTCCTGCCCGGAGAGGCCGCAGAGGTGAGGGAGATCAATCGGCATATATGTGGCTGATTTTTTAATGATTGAAAAACAAGAAGGCCTTTTTGAATCGCGTCAAGTTCATTACGTCGATCACATTCCGTTATCGGTTATCCGGCCAATAACCAGATAGCAATCAGCACTATCCCCATATTTCTTTTGTGGAAATTGCAAGGGGCCGCTTTTGTATCATCTCGTAAAGTCCAGTTAATGGAGTAAACATGGCCTTTGTCAAGCCTTTAAAAATAAATGAACATTCATTCATTATTTTTTGGAGAATCGCAAAATACTTTTCATATTTGCACTCGAATATGAATGAATAATCATTCATTTATTAAAGTGAATCATGTCGAAAAGAATTGATACATCGAAAATCGAACGGATACGCGATGCGGCAATCGAAATCATCAGCGAGCAGGGGATTCCTAACTGTTCGGTGGCAGCAATCGCGAAGAGGGCCGGCGTATCGGTAGGTTACCTCTATCGCCATTATTCAGGAAAAGAGGAGCTTATCAATGACATGCTGGAACTTTACTTCAACATTATCAACGAGAAAATATCTTCGCTGATCGCAGAAAAGCACGGGGTGGAGGAGATCGTGGAAGGAGTGATTCTCCACATCCTGCAAATATCCCGGGAGAACGAAGCCCGGATAAAATTTTTGATCATGCTGCTCAATGATTTCTCCGTAACGATCCGTCCCGCGTTGACGGCCCGGGTGGACGCTTTGGCAGAAGAGTTGATGATTATGATCCGTAACAGTCCCGGGATAAGGAGCGATTTGTTGCCCGAAGACCTTTACCATGCGATGATCGGGTTGCCGATGCAATACCTCGCATTGCGTTACAATCGGATAATCAGTTGTAAAGAGCCGGATTGCGCGGATGCCGGCCATATTGTCGGGCAGGCGATGAGATTGATAAAAGCAAGATAAACTAAAGCATGTACCGTATGAAAAAAATGATTCTGCTGACGGCACTCGCCGGTGCGGTTCTCGGAGCAGAGGCCCAGGAGGGTAAAAAGATGCTCTCATTCGACGATGCGCTTGTCAGGACGATGACCAACAACCCTGAAATTAGCGCTTTGCAGTATGAGGAAAAGGCCGCGGAACAGGAGCGGAAAGCTGCGTTCGGACTTCGGTTGCCACAGATCGGTGTAACGGGAACCTATGCGCATCTGGGCAAGGATATCGGCATCGATCTGAACGGTCTGAAGGAACCGGTCAAGGGATTGATGGAAGGTATGGGCGGTACAGGTATTCTGCCGCCCGAAATTCTGCAACAGGCGGGAGCGCTGTTGGGACAAAACTGGGGCATGACGATTCAGGACCGCAATACGGCATTCGTGGGGGGCAGTGTGACCATGCCGCTCTATACGGGAGGCAAGATCAATGCGGCGAACAATGCGGCGAAGATCAACGAGCGAACCACCCGTGAAAAAGGTGCGCAAAGCCGCAATGCGTTGGTTTCGCAGTTGGCCGAGTATTATTACGGACTGGCCCTCGCCAATCAGGTCGTAGCCGTCCGGCAGCAGGTAGTAGATGGAGTGAGGGTTCATCTGAATGATGCCATCGCACTGGAAAAGAACGGAATCATTTCGCAAGGGGACCGGTTGTATGCGGAGGTGAAAATGGCCGAGGCGGAACGCGAGCTGCTCCAGTCCCGGTTGCAGGCACGGACGGTGACTACTGCGTTGAGCAACACGCTGAACGAAGAACAGGAGTTTGTCCCGGTATCGCCGATGTTCATACTGGAAGAGATAGAAGATGTGGCTTATTTCAAGGATTTGGCTGCCAAGAACAACCCGCTGCTTAACCAGGTGGCTTTGAAGAGGGATCTGGCTAAAGAGAACGTCCGGCTGCAACGCTCGGAATTTTTGCCGCAGATCGCCTTGGGCGGAGGGACTTTCTTCTATAATTATCAGTTCTCGAAATATCTTCCCACATGGGCCGTAGGCGCGGGGATTCAACTGAAAATATTCGACGGGCTGAATCGTGAATACAAATTCAGCGCGGCCAAAAATACCGTTCGGCAGGTGGAGGCTCTGCAGACCAAAGCCGGCAATGAAATCTCGGTACTGATAGAAAAACTTTACAATGAAATGCGCACCTATCACGATCAGATGCCTTCCATCGAGGCTTCCCTGAAATTCGCGCAGGAGTATCTGCGGATTCAGAATGCGGCTTTCAAAGAAGGGATGGCCTCTTCGGCCGACGTGATCGACGCCCAGTTGAACCTTGCCAAAATCAAAACGGAGCGGCTTCAGGCCGCCTATTACTACGACCTGATGCTGGCCCGTCTGCTGGAAGCGGCCGGAGCGAGCGAACAGTTCGCAGACTACGGAAAACGGCCGACTGCCGTACAGATTCGGTTCGAAGAATAAAAATCGGAAAACTATAAATAAAAAACTACACGTATGAAGAAGAGTAATGTGATCGGATTGATCGGGGCCATTCTTGCCGTTGCCGCCCTCGTGGCACTGATCAGCTGGGTCGTCGTCAAACCTGCACCCGTGCTGCTGCAGGGAGAGACGGACGTGACCAGCTATAAGGCATCTTCGAAGTTGGCGGGGCGAATCGACAGGATGTTGGTGAAAGAGGGGCAGAAAGTGCGGAAAGGCGAACTGCTCTACACGCTGAGCATTCCCGAAGTGGAGGCCAAACTGCGCCAGGCCAAAGCGGCCGAAAGTGCGGCGCAGGCCCAGGATAAGATGGCATTGGCAGGTGCCCGGATTCAACAGATAGAGGCGGCCCAGAGCCTGTGGCAGAAGGCCGAGGCAGGCGTGGCATTGGCGCAGAAAACGTTCGACCGGATCGACAATCTGTATAAGGAGGGGGTAGTGCCGGCTCAGAAACACGACGAAGCACTGGCGAATCTGAATGCCATGAAGGCGACGGCCGCCGCTGCGAAATCGCAGTATGACATGGCCGTAGCCGGTACGCGCAAGGAAGACAAGGCCGCCGCGGCCGCACTTGTCGCCCAGGCTGCCGGAGCCGTATCCGAAGTGGAAAGCTATGTCTCGGACGCCTGCGTCTATTCGCCCGTAGACGGGGAGGTCTCGACCGTCATCGCCGAAGCGGGGGAGTTGGTCGGCAGCGGGTACCCCGTCGTCACGATTCTCGACATGAGCGACAAATGGGTGTCGTTCAACGTAAAGGAGACCCTGTTGCCCAAGATCAAAATGGGAACGAAATTTCGGGCCGACATTCCCGCATTGGCCAAAGACGTGGAGCTGGAAGTTTACTACATCGCACCGCAGGCCGACTTTGCCACATGGTCGGCTACCCGCACGAGGGGCGGTTTCGACATTCGGACTTTCAATGTAAAGGCACGTCCCGCAGGGGAACAGGAACCCGATCTGCGTCCGGGCATGAGCGCGATCGTGAACTGGGACGAACTGAAATAGGAACGGAGGAAGAATATGGGATTCTTCAGAAAGACAGGGCGTGTGCTGCGGCGTGAGTGGGGGCGGATACGGAAGTATCCGATCTATCCCACGCTCATGATCATACTGCCCGTCATATCGTTCCTCTTTTTCGCTGCGGTTTTCGGCGAAGGCACTCCGAGAGATATGCCCATTGCCGTACTCGACGAAGATCATTCGCCTCTCTCGCGACAACTGGCTTCGATGATCGACGCCACACCGGCCGCCATGGTCTCCTACGACATACAGGACATGGAACAGGGCGAGCGCATGATGCGTGAAGGGAAAATAGAGGCGATCGTCTATATTCCAAGGAACTTCGAAAAGGATATATACAGCAATTCGCCTACTCGGGTTGGAGCCTATGTGAACGGTACCAACATCGCTGTCAACGGATTTCTGGGAAAAGACCTGCAAACCACGGTCACGACCTTTTCTACGGGAATACAGATTCAGACGCTGATGAAAAAAGGGCTTTCTGAAAAACAGGCGTACAACCAGGCCATGCCGATCTATTTCGACCGTCACCTGCTTTTCAACCCGTGGGTGAATTACGGATATTTCCTTATGCCCAGTTTCATGCCCATGATGCTTCTGATTTTCACGATCCTGCTGACGGTCTTCGCCATCGGATCGGAATTGAAAAACGCGACGGCAGGAGAATGGATGGCTGCGGCCGGCGGGGAGATATGGCCGGCCCTGATCGGGAAAATGATCCCCTATACGGGGGCCATGTTCCTGATGAGCCTGCTGATGAATACGATCATGTACAAATGGGTGGGAGTGCCCCTGAACGGCAGTGCGGCATTGTTGATTCTGGCCGGATTTCTTTTCGTGCTCTCCTACCAGTCGATCGGTGTGCTGATTATTTCCGTACTGAGCAACCTGCGGTTGTCGCTTTCGATAGCGGGAGGCTATTCGGTGCTGGCCTTCACCTTCTCCGGACTTACCTTCCCGTTGATGGCAATGGACTGGTATGTCGTCGCGTTCAGCCGCATATTCCCATTCACGTTCTATACGGATGTATTCATCGACCAGGCCATGCGGGGAGCCCCGGTTATATATTCCATCCATGATCTGGGCTGGATGACCGTCGTTTTCATTCTGCTGCCGCTGCTTTGCCTGCCCCGGCTGAAAAAGATCGCGACGAACGAAACCTATTGGAGGAGGATGTAAGATGAAGACACAACGATTCGGCGTAAAATGGAAGGAATTCCGTTCGGTGCTGCGCACCGAGTACAGCCATATTTTCCACGACGCGGGAGTCATGCTGATCCTGATTTTCGCCATACTCATCTACACCACAGTATATGCGCTGGCCTACAAGAACCAGGTGGTCCGCAACATTCCCGTAGCGGTGATCGACCACAGCCAGACCTCTTCGAGCCGTAAGCTGATCGAAACGTTCGATGCCGAGCCCAATATCTTCGTCTCCTATACGCCTCCGTCCATGGAGGAGGCCAAACGCCTTTTCTTCGATCGCAAGGTACATGGAATCGTCTATATTCCGCACGATTACGAAAAGAAATTGATGCGGGGCGAAAAAGCCATCGTCGGGGTTTATGTCGACGCCAGTTATTTTCTGATGTACCGGCAGGTTTTCGCCGATGTGGTGAGCGGGGTAACCGGAGTAGGGGGCGAGGTGGAATTCGTCCGGCTACTCGCCTCCGGCGCAACCATTCCGCAGGCGGAAGCCACGATAAATCCCGTTGCCTACGGAGTTACGAACCTGTTCAATCCCTACGGGGGGTACGGTTCATTCGTCATGCCCGCCATCATCATCATTATCATCCAGCAGACGCTGCTGATCGGTATCGGAATGATCGGGGGAACTTGGAGGGAGTTCGGGGTCTACAAAAGACTGTGCATACCGGGCGAGAGGCGGCTTTCGACACTGCCCGTAGTGCTGGGCAAGACAGTGGCTTACCTGTCGATCTATGCTGTCACGCTTTCCTACATCCTGGTGGTCCATTACCGATGGTTCCACTATCCAATGAACGGTACGTTCCTGAATATCGTCGGCTTTCTCGTTCCCTATATGCTGGCCTGCATTTTCCTGGGAATCGCGATCTCCACCTTGTTTCGTTATCGGGAAAATTCCCTGTTGTTCATGCTGTGGAGCTCGATTCCGATGCTGATGATAAGCGGTGCCTCCGTGCCGAAAGAGACTATTCCCCACTGGCTGTATGAGTTCGGAAAGATTTTTCCCAGCAGCAGCGGAGTAGAGGGATTCCTGCGGATACAGACGATGGGGGCTTCCCTCTCCGACGTAATGGCTCAATACGGCACGCTCTGGATACTGGCCGGAATATATCTGATACTGGCCTGTATCGGTATCCGCAAAGTAATGGACAAGACCGAAAAAGAGTGATTCCGGTTTACTGTAAAAAAGAGAGGCGGCAGAACGATTTCATTCTGCCGCCTCTCTTTTTGAAATACAGGAATTGACTACGATTGTTCATCCAATGCAGCGAGCAATTGCGTCGCAACATCGTTGGCCGGATCGAGTTCCAGTATTTTATGGCAATAATCCACAGCCAGGGTCTTCTCTTCCGGTCGCTTTTCCGCTTCGTATTGCACGTAATGGTAATAACCCAGATAACGATAGGCTTCGACCAGTTCCCGCCGGTTTTTTGTCGGGTCTTCTTTGCCGAGTATAATCTTGAGAACGGTTTCGTAGAAGGGCTTGGCCAGACCGGCCGTAGCTTCCGGATCACGGAGAGAATTCACGCGGGCACGGAAGACAGGACCCAGATAGCTTTCGGGGATGCGATCGCAGACTACCGTAAAGGCGCTGTCCGCCTGATTGAGACATTGGGTGAGGCGCTTCGGCGCATCGTTGCTTACCGTGTCCTGCGAAAGAGCGACCGCTTCCCGGTAAAGAGTCTGCCCCAATGTGTAATAATCGGTAGCCTGAGCAGCTTCACCTATGGCATCGATGTATTTGCGATAATATCCGGCCGCTTTCCCGGGAGCTTTTCGGGAAAGATTTTCCGCGATCTGACGGATCGTCTCGGGTGCGACGCCAGGCAGTTTGAGGGCCATGTCATATTGGAGAACGGCCTCGTCCGGACGGCCACCATTGAACAGCAGGTCTCCGTATGTGATGTAATCCCGTGCTATATATTCGTTGTCCCCCCGAGGAAGAGCGAAGAACCGGCCTGCGGCGCTCAATCCGTCGGAATACTTTTTCTGCGCCAGGTCGCAGTACATGCGCAACCGGTTCAGAACGAAATCGTCCGGAGAGATCGACAGCCCTTGTTGTATCAGTGCGGCCGCCCGGTCGTACGCCTCCGTGAAAAAAAGGGAGGCGGCATAACCGGTGACTGCATCCAGATCGGCTTCCTGTCCGGGTACGGTGAAAATTTTCTCATACAACGCAATGGCCGGTCTGTACTGTCCGGTCCGGAAGTAGCTTTCTGCGAGATACTTTTGCGTCAGCGGATAATCCGGATGCCTGGTTTCCAGCTCTTTCAGCCTTTCGATGGCGATTTCGGGATTGTTCCGCATGTATATCTGCGCAATCCGGATATACGCGACCGGATAATCCGGATTTTTCATCAGGGCCTGCTCGTACTGTCCGGCAGCAGCCCCCGGATCGTTTTCCCGAAAGAAACGGTCCCCGCGCACCATGTGGGGCAAAACGGAATTCCTGTCAGCCGTCTCGGCCCGTTCCAGCATCTCATCGCCTTCGGACGGCATTCCATTGTCGTAAAACACGGTTGCCGCAGCGGTGAGAACGAGCGGGTTTTTCTTGTTCTGTTTGGCTTTGACAAGGTCGTTCAACGCATCGGCAGCAGCCTCCTTGTCGCGGGAAAACGATAGCCGTAACAGTCCGATCTCGTTCAGCGGATACTGAGGGTCTGCGGCTTTCCCTCTCGCATAATAGTTTTTCGCACCGGCAGGATCGCCCTGCAAGCGTGCGATCTCCCCGAGATAGTAGTTCGTCTCGGCCGGATTGTCGTTTCGGCTTTCGAAGATTTTGCGGGCCGCATCGAACTCTCCGACGGCAAAATAATCCGCCCCCATATCCTGTGCCGCGATGTGCAGCACAGAAAAGAGGGCAATTGCGATAAAAAGGAATCTTTTCATGGTTCGAATTTTAAATTTAGAAAGTCTCTTTTATCTCTACGGTCCGTACGGGACGCGTGGCAGGAACGAGACCCGACTTGAGAATGATCCGTTGTCCTCGGTCTCCGGCGATGAAATGGGTGAAACCGGCCGGGAGCGTGCCTTTCAGATCGGTGAGTACGGCATACACGTCACGGGTCAGCGGATAGTACCTAAGATACAGATAAGCCGGTACCGGCAGGTAACTGTTGTCGGCCGATGCCGGATGGGTGCGGCTGACGGACAACACCTTGATCGTCCGGTTGAACGTTACCTGCGTCGAATCGTTCGGATTACTGATCCAGTTTACCCCCAGCACACCCAACGCATCGGGGTGCGTGGAAACATAGTCCAATACCGCCCGGTTATCCTCAAGGGCACGGATATCCCCGGACAGAGGTATTCCCCCGCAAACGGAATCTCGGACGAACCGGGCCATGCTGGAATTCGGACTGTCGAATACGACCGCGATACGCCGGTGAGGCAACGAAGGGTCGAGGTCGTTCCAGTTTTTCGCGTCGCCCATCATGACCTTCCGTAGCGAAACGACACTCATACGAGACAGCGGATTGTTCCGGTTTACAATCAGTGCGATACCATCTATGGCGATCTTTTGGGAACGGGGTACCAACTCTCTGTTTCCGGCGTGAATGATCTCTTTCTCGTGTTCGGTCAGGTCTCGGGCCAAAATGGCAAAACGAATGCTGTCTTCTATCAGTAACTTCACGGCACGGGCCTCGTCCGTATACAGGGGAAGGATGGAAGCATCGGAGTTCAATGCCTCGAATACGTCTATCTCCTCCTGCGTGATGTTGCCGAAACAATCGTCGCTCACGATGGTCGCGATCCCGCTGGTAGTCGTGTCTGTCCGGGTTATTCTTTTTTGGTGGCAACCGCCTCCGATCAGAATCACGCACAGGCAACACAGAATCATTTTCATCTTCCGGTCCATAGTTGTCCATCCTTTCTGTTCGTTTTTTGCCAGACATTGTATCCCCGTACGACGGCATAGACGAAAAAGACGATACCCAGAATCGTGCGAAGCATCACGTTGTCGTCGTGCCGGGGATCGTTGTACGCATTGTAGCGGATCAGCAGTGGCGTAAATGCGGTAGCGTAAGCGAGACCCAGATACACGAAGGTCATCAGTACTCCCCACACCGTACGGAACGGTATTTTTCGGTTCGCGAACATGATTCCGTCAATAATTGATTTTGAAATGAACCGGGACCGTGTAATACACTCTCACAGGCCGTCCGTTCTGGCGTCCGGGACTCCATTGCGGCATTTCGGAAACGACCCGGACCGCCTCTTCATTCAACGAACTGTCCGCCCCCTGCAGGACGGTGATATCGCCGATCGTCCCGTCCGTGTTGACCACGAACCGGAGAATGACTTTCCCTTCGACTCCGTTTTCCATGGCCGCAACGGGATAGCGGATACTTTTTCCCAGGTATTCGAGCAGGGCCCTCTCCCCTCCGGGGAACTGCGGCATCTGTTCCACGCTTACGAACACTTCCTCCTCCTTCGCGGCTACGATGACCTTGTGTTCCTTGAGCTCGGCTATGTCCACCGCATCGGGATCGTCGACCCCTTCCACAGTGGCGATCGAGATCTGCACCTTGCTTTCATTGAGCTCTTCCTGCGAGATCATCTGCTCGTCGTCCCTGACATTTTCGTCTTCGGTAATGACCGGCGGGGTGAACTTTATCGTGGACTTCAGAACGGGGGGCGGTGCGACAGGCTCCGTTTCCCGGATGATGTTCTCTTCCTGGACCTGCTCTTCGATACTCTTGATATTCGTCAGCTCCACCGTCGTACTGATATTGCCCAGGTTCCTGTCGACAGACGACTTCACCTTTTCGATCAGTGCCGGCAAAAGCGACACGATGATTACGAATACCAGAACGGCCAGTATGCCGGCGATATACCTTCTGGCCGAAGTGTTGCGCAGATAGTAGGCTCCGTACTCTTTGTTCTTTCCCTCGAAAATCAGTTCGATCCATTCGGGGGAGTTCAGTTTTACATCATTCATGATCTTCTTTCATTGGAAATGAGACGGATTGTTATTGGGGAAGTTCACCTGTGGCGGCATAACCGCCCTGCGTCAGATAATTCCGGAGCAGATAGTGGTCGCCGTCGGTCATCTCCACCAGCGCGTATTTGCCGATGCTGCATATCTGCATTTCATCCAGGACATCCACCATGTTGCGGTACGAGGAATCGTCCGTCGGTTTGATGACGACCACCTGCCCGTCGGGATTGCTCTTGATTCGGGCGGATTCGCTCTTGAACTCCTCTTCGCTAATCTCCTGCGCGAGTTTCTTCCGTTTGAGATCGGTGATCCGCCGTACGGCATCGGCATTGCGTTCCAACAGAATGGCACGTATTCCGTTCGGAGAATAGTCCGTCTCGTGCAGGGAGGTGTAATCGGCATATTTGGCTTCGTCTATCTTGCCGAAATAGTAATATACCTTGTCGTCCTTGCCGAGAATCAGTGTAATGGCCTTGGAATCTTTCACTTTGTTCTTCTCCTCTTCAGTCAGCACCTGATCCTCCTTGGTCGGCAGCACCAGTTCCATGACCTGGGGCCTGGACAGGGAGGTGCAGAACATGAAAAATGTCAGCAGCAGCATGTTCATATCGACCATCGGCGTAAAATCCACCCTCAGCCGGATTTTCTTCGGTTTCCCCTTCTTGGTACCGCCTGTGTCCGTATTAATTTCAGCCATAATGCATTCGATTTGATTGTTAAAGTCCTTCCGGCATACCGCGCAGCTGCGTCACCAGACTGAAACGGTTTTCCTTGATATCCTGAAGCGTGGACGTCACGTTTCTGATCAGGGGGTAGGGCGTAGTCTCGTCAGCCTTGACGGAGATCGTCAGATCCTTGTTCACGCTCTTCGCCGTTTTCAGCCACATGGCCAACTGATTGTTCGCACTGTCGGCCGGAATGCCCCCGAACTGTTTCATAAACTCTTTCTGTCCGTCCATGTCCAATTGCAGATACTGTTTCATCGCACCCATGGGAACGCTGGCGAACGTGGTGGGTTCGGTAAAATTAGCCTTCTCCCGCTCCGAAAATTCGATATTGAAAAGTTCTCCCATTTTTTCCAGCGTTTCCGTCTTATCCGAGGGACGGTCCAGATTCAGGAAAATTTCGCCCTGCGGATTGACCAATATCGTCACATAGTTGTAATCGGGCACCTTGGTCTCTATCACGGATGCCGGAGTGACTACCTGCACGGGTTCGAGCGGAATGAAATTGGCCGTCAACATGAAAAAAGTAAGCAAGAGTACGGTGACGTCGCTCATCGCGGTCATGTCGATGAACGTATCTTTCTTGCCGGGTTTTACCTTTGCCATATAATTTGATTATTAGGATTGCGGGTTCCTATTTCTTCTCCTTGAATGTCTGACCGATGGCAAATCCCACTTCGTCCACGGCATTCGTGATGTTTTCGACTTTCGAGGAGAAATAGTTATAAACGATGATGGCGAGCGCTCCCGTCATGATTCCCATGGCCGTATTCATCAGGGCCTCCGAAATACCGAGGGAAAGAGCGATCGAGTCAGGGGCTCCTTCATTGGCCATTGCCCCGAAAGAACGAATCATGCCGAGTACCGTTCCCAACAATCCGAAGAGTGTACCCAGTGAAGAGATCGTAGCGATGACGTTCAGGTTCTGCTGCATGTAAGGGAGTTCGAGAGCCGTGGCATCGGCCACCTCCTTCTCCACGATACCGGCCTTTTCGTCGCTGGTAAGATCGCTCCGGTTCTCCACGTCACGGTAACGGACCAGTGCGGCCTTGAGAATATTGGCGACCGATCCCCGCTGTTTGTCGCAGAGTTCTTCAGTTGCGTCCAAATCGCCGTTTTGGAGGAGCGATTTGGCCTGGGCGACGAAATTGACGATTTTACCTTTTCCGTTCGCTTTGCTCAAAGCGATGATCCGTTCGACGCCGAGCGAAAGCACGGTCAAAAGAAGTGTCATCACGATCGGAATCACGAAACCGCCCTGATAAAGAGTCCCGAATATGTTGTTGTCGATCGGATGCCCTTTGGCATCGAAGTTTGAGGGATTCCCGCAAACGTAGTAGAAGAATACGAAGGCGACGACGGCGCATACGGCGATGACGAGTGCCGCAGAGATACCTTTACGGTGTTTGGGTTGAGCCGTTGCGGCTACTTTCTCAGATTTGATCGTTTTCATAATAAAGTTTGTTTTTGAAGGTTAAAAGTGAAATCGGGTCAGGATATTTTCTAACACGGTCCGCTTCCGCATCGTTTCCCATACACATTTATCCTGCACGGACATATTTGTCCCTGCATGTATGTCGCACGCTGCCTCGCTACACTGAGACGGAACAGTTACGGAACGGTCTGACAGTACGTTCGAAAACGTACCCGGCAGAAAATGACGAGATTGTCGGAAAAACGGGTCCGGCCGGAAACGGAATGCCGTTTCGGTCAAATGTTTAGACGTGAATACAGATGAAGGCGGGAAGGTGTGTACCGATCGTGCATGGAAATACCGCACCGGATCATTTCGCTCAGAAACCGATGCTGTCTGAAAAATTCCGTCAGGACAAACGGATCGGCCGCAGCATTCTTCGATGTGGTGCTGTTATCCCGATGATCGGCAATACGCAGACAGCTGGCAGATGCCAGTTCGCCGTCGTCGTTGTGAATGATACGGGCATTGGAAATAGTTTGGATGTCACCCTTTTCGGACAACATGACCGACGTCTTTTGATAACCGTCCGTATGATGTCGGGGGACGGAGTGTCCCGCTGCGACAACGACCATTATCGCAAGCACCCATATACCCGAAAGAACAGCCCTTTTCATATAATCCGGTTGTGGTGATACAGAAATGCTATTTCCTGTCGTGGTATTTATCTTTTGCCTCCTCCGTTCCGTTTACGGCAGGCCGAACCTCTTTCCTCAATTTCAGCCTCTCCCGTACGATTTCGACGACAGCCGGCAGAATCGAAATGAAAACGATCGCAACAATCAGCATTTTCAGGTTCTCCTGTACGAACGGCAGATCGCCGAACAAGTACCCTGCGTAACAGAACAACGCGATCCACGCGGCACCTCCGATCACATTGTACGACATGAAGTAGGCATAATGCATCTTTCCCATTCCGGCCACGAAAGGGGCGAAGGTGCGGACTACGGGCACGAACCGGGCGAGGATAATGGTTTTACCTCCGTATTTCCGGTAAAAATCATGCGTTTTGTCGAGATAACGCTGTTTGAAAATCCTGGAATCGGGTTTGCCGAACAATTTGCGTCCGAAAAAGTGCCCGATCATGTAGTTGCAGGAATCCCCGGCTACGGCCGCAGCGAACAGCAACAAGGCCAGAAAGTGCACGTTTATGGGCATCCCGGGCAATGCCGAGACCGCCCCGGCAACAAAAAGCAACGAATCTCCGGGAAGAAACGGTGTTACGACCAGTCCCGTTTCGCAAAAGATGACGGCGAACAGAATGGCATAGGTCCATGCGTGATAATCGCGCACGATGTCGATCATGTACTGGTCGATATGCAGGATGAAGTCCCAGAGAAATTCCATGGCTCAATTTTTTACAACAGAGGGAAAACCGTTACGTAAATGCCTGCGATGATCGCGGAGGTGATGACTCCCGTAATATTGGCGCCCAGCGCATCGGGCAGCACCATCGAAGAAGGATTGTCCTTGCTGACGATCTTCTGGGCTACTTTGGCTGTTGTCGGGACACAACTCACGGCAGCGATGCCTATGACGGGATTGAAATTGCCCCGTTTCATGAAATACATCGCGTAACCGCCGAGTATGCCGCCTATTCCCGAAATCAGCAGAGCCAGTATGCCCAATACGAGCAGTTTCAGTACCGTAGGATCGAGCAACGTGTGCGCATCGCACAGGATTCCCAGCAAAATTCCCAGAAAGAACGTCGAGCCGTACAGCATGGGGCCGCTGATAAAGTCGCATACGTGCTTCAATCCCGACTCCTTGATAACCACTCCGATGAAAAGCGAAAAGAACAGGGGGGCCGCCACGGGAAAAAGCAGGCAAAGGATCACGCACATGACGACGGCGAACGATATCTTGGTCGCGGCACTGTACTGTTTGGGAGCCTTTTTCGCCGGTTTCATTTTGATGGCCCGGAAGCGTTTGGGAACCATTGCCCGCACCAGATACGGGTATCCCCCGTACGTAAGGCCGAGATACAGATAGGCTACGACCGTGATCGGCACGAATATCTCTTTGGAGAGATTGAGCGACGTGAACAGCACCATCGGACCGTCCGCTCCGCCCACCATGGCGATCGAGGCGCTGTCGTTGGGGCTAAGCCCCATAGCGAAAGCGATCGGTACGACGGCGAATGTCCCCAGTTCGGCGCAAAGCGCCAGAAACATGCTCTGGAGGGGCTTGGCCAGCAGAAAGTTTATGTCGAGCATCGTCCCGATACCCATGAATATCAGGCAGGCGATCAGTCCGTTGCTGAATGTGAACGTATAGACCGGCTGGAGGAAGTCGATTTGCAGGATGTTCATCAACTGATCTGTGTCCGTCACCATCGGATCGAGAAACAGATTGCCGTGTATTCCGCCAGGGAAGATCAGCACTCCGGCGTTCACGGCGGCCATTCCCAACCCCATGGGAATCATGACCAACGGTTCGAGAACGCCTTTGCGCCCCAGGTAGACCAACAGTATGCCGAGCAATATCAACCCGATACGGGTGTACATGATGGCCGGATCGGACTGCAACAGGGTGGAAATCCCCTGAAAGATATTATTCAAATCAAATTTTTCCATGGTGGAACTCATAAAGCCGTTTCATCTCCTTGTCCTGCAGGGCAGATTCTTCCGGATCGCCGAAATGATATTCCGCCAGTCCGTCGATTGCGCGGGTTTTGCCCGCATAAGTTCCTAACATCAGCGATGCGGCCGGAGTACGACCCTCGTCCGGCAAGGTAATATACCGGGCCTCCCGGTATATGTGTTCGACTCCCATGCGATAGGCTCGTCCCCATACCCTGCTTTTCTTCATCCATACGGTCATCCCGTTTTTTCCGAAACAGGAGAACAACAGAATCATCAGTTTGAGCAGATAGGCGAAGGCAATGCCTACTGCAAAGGTGAAACCCATCATCATCAGGGTTTCTTTGCATATATGTATCAGATTCATAATGAATTATATCAAAAAAAAGAAATCGGAAAAATTCTGGAGGTGCAGTTACATGGAAAACTTTTTTCCACTTTGTGAAACAGGAATTATCCCGGAATCACATGCCGCAACAACTTCCCGGATATGGACTTACACGGCTTCCCTGCCTATATCCACTTTTGGGAAAAGCATACTACACCCACGTCCGGTCGATTCCGGCCGCGAAAAGAAGAAGAGCGGGCTAAATCACCAATATGCCGAACCGGAGATAGTCGGCGTCATGGGACAGGACGGCGATCAGATCGCCGAGCATCGAAAAAGAGATGAGTGCTTTCGGACGGCAGCAGTTGATCGAAGCAAAATGGAACTCCGTATATCCGTCGGATATTTCGCACCCCGGTTTCTGCACTCTTTCTCCGGGTTTGCGCAAAACCCGCATAAGGGGTGGCGTTACGGATTCAACCGTCTCCACGGCCAGGAAATCTGTGGGCCGGGCTACCGAAAAATTTTCCGACAAGAATTGAGTTTTCGAAGATACCGACACCTCGGCTTTCGTCTCGGGAGTCAGAAATCCCGAAAAGAGGAGAGCCAGAAACGATAGAAATATGAGCGTCGGTGTTTTCATACTCTTAAATTCTGTACAAACTTAGAACAATTTTTATAAATATACAAATTGCCCGCGTTTTTGAAAAAACTTTTTAATCCGGATACGCTCTTCCGGGATAGTGTTACGTAAATATAACCGTTTTATTTTTATAGGTCAGAATTTTACGTTCAATATGCTTTTCCACTGCCTGCGAAAGTACGATCTTTTCCAGGTCCTGTCCTTTGTGAATGAGACTGGCCACCGAATCGCGGTGGGAGATACGTACGATATTCTGCTCGATGATCGGTCCCGCATCCAGTTCGGTCGTTACGTAATGACTGGTCGCTCCGATCAGTTTTACGCCTCGTTCGTGGGCGGCGTGATAGGGACGGGCACCCACGAAAGCAGGCAGGAAAGAGTGGTGGATATTGATGATGTTATGCGGATAGCGGTTGATGAAATCTTCCGAGAGTATTTGCATGTAACGAGCCAGCACGACAAAATCTATCCTGTTTTCAGACAGTAGTTTGAATGTTTTTTGTTCTTGTTCGGCTTTATTGTCCTTCGTGATCGGAATATGATGGAAAGGGATATCGAAACGTTCCGCCACGCTCCGGAGATCGGGATGGTTGCTGACGATCAGAGGCAGCTCTACCTGCCATTCTCCTGCCGTGTAACGGGCCAGCAGATCGTACAGACAATGCGACATTTTGGACACGAAAATGGCCATGCGGGGAATTCGGTCGCTGAAATAGACGTTGAGCGTCACACCGTAACGGCGGGCGAACAGACGGTTGAACACCTCTTCGATATCCTCCTTGGGTATCCTAAAGTTTTCCAGCTGCCATTCGATCCGCATGAAAAAGACCTGTTCGTCCCGGTCCACATGCTGGTCGAGATAGATGATGTTGCCTCCGTTCTCGTTGATAAAGCGGGTCGCTATCGCCAGAATGCCCTGCCGGTCGGGGCAGTGCATCAGCAGGACGGCTGTCGGATTCGTTCGTTCCATGATGTTACTCTGTCGCTAAATTATGACCGGCGGAATGCACGGTTCGCTCCCACAATTCTCCATACATGCCGCTGTATACGGGTGTCGGAACACCCAAGCGTTCCCCTTCCCGGACGACATAACCGGTGAGAGATTCCAGTTCGGTGCTTTTCCCAGCCCGGAAATCCCTCTGCATGGACGTAGTCGTATCGCCGGGTATCCGGGACATCTGCGCAATCACGGCATCGGCTATGTTTTCGGAGAGTTCTTGTCCCCTGGCAGCGGCCACTTCCCGGAATTCGGACAGTAGGGTGTCCAGCAGGGCTTTACGGTCCGGATCGGACAGTACTTCGCCGTAAGTCCGGTCCGTATAGGAAGTGACGGTAGCCACCGTCGATATATAGGCGAACTTATCCCATACGCGACGGACGATGTCGGGCATCGGATGGGCCTGAATGCCGGCATTCGCAAACAGGTTTCCCAAACATTCTATTTTTTCGGGATCGCCCTCTGGGGAACCGAACAGGTAGCGGTAACCGTTGGTATGCTCGACGATGTGCCCGGGCTCCAGAATGTACGCCACGACATAAACGCAACCGTACCACACTTCGTTTCCGGGCAGCATGCGACGGATTTTCTCCACACTGTCCACTCCGTTCAGGAAAGGCAGTATGACCGTTTCCGGTCCGATACAGGGCAGTATCTGGCGAATTCCGCCCTCCACATCATAGGCTTTGGTGCAATAGATGACATAATCAACCGGACCGATCTCCTCCGCCCGGTTTGTAGCGGCCGCCGGCCGGGCGATGAAAGTGCCCGTCTGGGCATCCACCCTGAGTCCCCGCTCTCGAATGCGGTGCAGCGCCTCGCCCCGCGAAATGAAATAAATGTCAATCTCTTCGTGCTTTTCGTAATAGGCTGCAAGCAGTCCCCCCAGAAATCCCCCGACACCTCCCGTGCCCACGATCGCTATTTTCGTCTTCATCTGTCTGAAAAATATACGGGGCAAAAATAACGAATAATTTTTACGACGGGAACCGGGAGGCAACCATTTGCAGGAATTTAACAGATTCAGCTCCGTTTGTGCAAAATGGAGCCAAATTCGGGGTGTGTGCCCCTTCCTTTCGAAAAGGCTTTGAATCCGGAAAAATAATGTTATATTTGTTGATCGAATCATTTTTAGCAGGCCGATGGAAAAGAAAAAAGAGGTTTCCTGGGGAATTATCGGTTGCGGAGACGTGACGGAAAAGAAGAGCGGTCCGGCATTCTACAAACTGCCCGGCTCCCGGCTCGAGGCGGTGATGCGGCGTGACCGTGAGCGGGCGGCCGATTATGCGAGGCGTCATCATGTCCCGAAATTCTATGATGACGCGAGTGTGCTGATCGCCGATCCCGATGTGACGGCGATTTATGTCGCCACGCCGCCGCGGAACCATTGCGAATATGCCATTGAATCCATGCTGGCTGGGAAACCGGTTTATGTCGAGAAACCGATGGGCCTGGATTACGACGAATGCAGGCGGATGCTGGAAGTATCCGAGAAGACCGGGGTACAACTTCACGTGGCCTATTACCGTCGCTCGATGCCCTATTTCCGGAAAGTGGCGGAGTTGCTGGAACGCGGAACTGTCGGTTCGCTGTCGGGCATTTGTCTCGAATTCATCGTGCCTCCCCGGCCCGAAGACCTCGACCGGGGGCATTTGCCGTGGCGGCTACACCGGGATGTGTCGGGCGGCGGCTATCTGCAGGACATGGGATCACACCAGATAAACATATTGCAGTATCTGTTCGGTAAGATCACCGGAATCCGGTCCGTCGCCCAGAACCGGGCAGGACTTTACGATGCGGAAGACTATGTCGCGGCTATCTTCTCTTTCGAAAGCGGCGTGACAGCGACCTGTCTTTGGAATTTTGCGGCGGGCCCTCAGGAACACCGGGACCGGGTAGAGATTTTCGGCACGAAAGGGACGATCCGTTTTTCCGTTTTCGACATGGATCGGATCGAAGTGGCTGTCGAGACCGGGACTGACACGATTGTGATCCCTCGCGAAGAACACGTACAGATGCCCCATATCGCGCATATCAACGAAGCCATACTCGAAAACCGTTACGATCCGGCATGGACGCTTGAGGCAGTCGAAACGACCCGAATCATCGATCAAATCCTGCACACGAATGAAACCTATTAAAACAGCAGTCGCTTCTTTCGGCCTTTCCGGCCAGGTATTCCATGCACCCTTTCTGAACCTCCATCCGGGTTTCGATCTGGTGGCGATCGGAGAACGTTCGAAGGACCTCGTCCGCCAACGCTATCCCGATATGGTTCGCCCGGCTTCGTTCGAAGAGTTGATCTCGATCCGGGAGGTGGACCTGGTCGTCGTCAATACGCCGGATGTCACGCACTATGACTATTGCAGGATGGCCCTGCTTTCCGATAAACATGTCGTGGTCGAAAAGCCGTTCGTCTTTACCGTGAAAGAGGCCGAAGAGCTGACTGCATTGGCCCGGAAACGCAACCGTCTGCTGACCGTCTATCAAAACCGTCGTTTCGACGGCGATTTCCGTACGGTAAAGCAGATCAGGGACTCCGGCCGCCTGGGTAGGATCGTCGAATTCGAATCCGATTTCCAGCGTTATCGTAATTTTGTGGTGGAAGGAACTTGGAAAGAGCGGGCCGACCGCCGTGTGGGCATGACCTACAATCTCGGATCGCACAGTCTGGACCAGGCACTCGTGCTGTTCGGCATGCCGGAGGGATTGTGGGCGACGGTCGATATTCTGCGCGACGGGGGATGCGTCGACGACTATTTCCATATCGTATTGCTTTATCCCCGGCTGAAAGTGACCCTTAGGGCCGGATATCTGATGCGTGAACAAGGCCCCCGATTCACCCTGCACGGCACGGCCGGTTCATATATGGTGTACGGCATCGACCCCCAGGAGGAAGAACTGAAAGCCGGAGCCCTGCCCGAAGGCGAAGGCTGGGGAAGTGTTCCCGAATCACAATGGGGTATACTCAATACGGACGCAGGACGCACGCGTTACCCGACCCTGGCCGGAGATTACCGTCTGTATTATGACGGAATTTACAGAACCCTTCGCGGCGGTGACGCTCCCGAAGTGTCTCACAGCCAGATGATCGACTTGGTCCGTCTGCTGGAAGCCTGCTTCGAAAGTAACGAAACAGGCCGCACAGTGCGGTTCTGACCGCGCTCTTGATACCATCACAGCTACACTACGAGGGGAAAACGAAAAGACTCTGCATCCAGCAGAGTCTTTTCGTTTAATCAGAACGGCCGTCTGCCGAATCCTCCGGGAGGAGGACCGCCCGGCCCGGGACCGAATCCCCTGTGTCCGCCGGGACCGGATTCCGAAGGCAGGGCATCCGGTGCCCCTCCCTTTGATTTCGAACCGAAATTACGCAGGTTATAAGTGAACTGAAATCCCCAATAACGACCCAGAACTTTGTTTGTCACGTTTTCTATATAGGTTTCCTGTATGTTCCGTGCGAAACTTTTGTTCTGATTGAGCAGATCGTTTACACCTACATTGATCTCCCCTCGCTGATTTCTGAACAGCTTTTTGCCGAGATAGACGTTGCAGATCAGATACTCTTCGTTGAACTGATCCGTAATTCCTTTATAGCGCATATAATTGGCATCGCCGGAGAGAGTGAATCCGAGCCACGCCACCCATTTGATACGCCCCCGGGCCGAATGGGTCAGATACCGGTTGTCCTTATTGCCTTGCCGCTGGATCGAGTTGCGAGCGATGTTGTATCCTCCGTTATATCCGAAAGTAAAATCTATCTTTTCGCTGATATTGCTCCCCAGCACGGCCCCGTAATTATAGTAATAACCCGACGAAATATTCTTTACGCCGTCCATGATGCTGGGCGATTCGTTATAAGTCATCGAAGCGTTCAGGTTCAGGTTGCTTTTGATCCATTTCACAGGGAAACCGTAACTGACGGCCCCCCGCACGTTCCAGCTCCCGTCGAGGTTGACCGGCTTGGTGAACTGGCCGTATGGGTCGATCTTCACTCCGTTGACCACTCCGCCCTCGCGGCCGTAGAATGCTGTCGAATCCCCGATGAAATTATTCTCCAGCGAAGCACCCAGCATCAGCATGAAAGTCCTGCCTTTCGTCACGCTCGACTTGTTGTAGTTCATGAACAGGTTGTGCGTATAGGTAGGCTTCAGATTGGGATTTCCGCCCGTGACGAATTGCGGATTGGTGTTATCCACCACATTCTGAAGATTGGTAACCGAGGGATTGTCGGTATAGGAACGCAGGAAGACGCGGAGCGTATTCGTCGGATTGAACGTATGGTTCCACATGGCGAAATACACGGCATTGTCAAATCCGGCCGAGAGTTTGCTCTCGAACGGATACTCCTGGTCTCCGGTCAGCGTAGCCCGCTGGTAATAGACATTCACCGCCAACATGTTCTTTTTGTCGCCCAAGCGGTATCCGGGACCGACACGGTGGGTGAGATAGCCGCTGTTGTATACATTGGAGAGAACAGGATCAATGACCGGTTCGAACATTTCTGTCTGAAAATCGTACGGATACACCTTTTTGTCGGCATCCGAATAATTGTACGAAATGCGGTACTGGAAGCTCAATTGGGATTTTTCGGTAAGCGGCTCCGTGTAAATCACGCTTCCATTCAGCCGGTACCCCGAAGAGAGATAGTCCGTATAGAGACGGGTGGGGGAGGTCACCGTATCGATCGGCAACAGACTGTTCGGGGCGTAGACCAGCGTGTCGAGCTCCGAATCGCTGTTGTTGTCCCGCTGATTCCGGTTGAGCCGGAACGAAAAATCGAGCGTCAGCGTACGCCCCGGTTTACCCAGTTTGGTGCGATAGAGCAGGGTGTTCGAGATATTGTATCCGGAAGATTTGGAATCCTTCAGTTCCTTGAGAAGATTCAGCAACGCACTTTCGGTCCCCACATAATTGTCCATCCGGGAATCGGAACTGCTGTTAGTGCTGTAACTCTGGAAACTGAGGCTCGGCCGGATCATGAGTTCCTGATTTTCATTGATCTTATACTCTATCTTGGCGTTGAACCGATGGTTAAAATTCCGGGAAGAGGAGCTTTCGCTGCCATTGTACCACCGTACCGTATCCGTCTGGCTGTAATATTGGCGTTGCGTCGTCTTTTCATTCTCGTTTTTCGTCGTATTGAAGAAATAGCTGCCCTGAACGTCTACCTTTTTCCACCAGGTGCCGCTGTAATTGAGCCCGACCGAAGCCACGGTCGATATGCCGGACTGGGGCCTCACCATGAAATTGCGTGCGCTGCCGCCTCTCCTCATCCGACCGCCTCCGCGTGATTGCATACCGCCCCGGCCGGAACTTCCGCCGGTCACGCCGAGAATATCCTCTGTCGAAAAATTCTGCTGATTGACATTGTTGAACAGGCCGATCAGCGAAAGGCGATGGTCGCCCCGGAACATGTTCACATTCCCTCCGGCTATGTATTTGTCATCGAACCCATAGCCGGCATACAGTTTTCCGAACACTCCGTTTCTTTTCTTGGGGTCGGTCACGATATTGATCGCCTTATAGCCCTCCCCGTCGTCGATTCCCGTGAACTGTGCCTGGTCGCTCAGCTTGTTGAACACCTCCACTTTGGAGACGATTTCAGCCGGCAGGTTCTTCAGTGCCGACGAGACATCATTGCCGAAAAATTCCTTGCCGTCGACGAATATTTTCTGTACGGTTTCCCCCTGGGCTTCCACTTCACCGTCCACGATGGTCACACCGGGCATTTTGGCGAGCAGTCCTTCCGCATCGGCATCTTTGGTCACTTTGAAGGCATTGGCATTGTAGCTGACAGTATCTCCTTTCTGGGAAGTACGCAGGGCTTGGACCTCCAATACAACGGCATCTATTTTCTGAGACGACTGCTTCATCTGGAGCCTGCCGAGATTGACCCGTGCAGCTCCGATAGTCACCTGACGTTCGATATTCTTGTACCCGAGAAAGGATATTTTCATCCGGTATGTCCCATAAGCGAGACCGGCTATCGAAATGCGGCCCTGATAACCGGAGGTGTTGTATTTCTTTTTCGTCGTGTCCTTCACCGGCGCCAACTCCACAACGGCGCCGGCGATTCCCTCGCCGTTTTCGGAAGCATCCACCAGTGTGGCGGTCAGCGTTCCCGTGGGCGATGCGGTTCTTGTCGAAGTTTGGGATGTTGCAGATTGTATCCACAGCAGACAGCATATAAAAACGAGCGGAAAGCGATACATCATGTTTTTTCGGGTATGTTTTTCGAATAATCGTAGTCAAAGATAACGAATTTCAGCAATATGCGGGTTTACTTTCGGGTGAAACGGCAAAAACGGGGGCTGAACGGCCCATCAGTAAAAAAGGACGGAGATGTCGTCTCCGTCCTTTTTTCTGTCATTCCGCATGGTCTGCCGGGGCAGGACGATGCGGTCCGTGAACGCCCGGACGGTGTCCGTCTTTCAGACCCCGATTCCGGTGTTGCTGTTTCTGTAATTCCCTCCATCTGGCATACTGTTCCGGTGTCAGGATGTCTTTCAGTTGGTTCTGACGGGCCACTTGCTCTTTTTTCCGATTTTCGGCCTCCTGTTTTCTGTTTTTCCATGCCTCCAATTGCATCTGTTCGATCCGGGCAGCCTGCTGGTCGGTCAATGCAAGTTCCTTTTTCATCAGGGCGACGCGGCGAGCGACAATTTGTTCGGGCGTCATTCTTGCCCTCTGCCGCATGCGGGTATTCCGAAGTTCTGTCCATTTTTCGTACTGCTCAGGAGTGAGGATTTTTTTCATCTGTTCCGCCCGCTCGTCCGTCATCTTTTTCCTGGCAATACTATCCTGCGGCATCCGGGTGCGGAAAGCATTCAGATTCAATCGGGTGATCTGTTCGACCTGCTGGTCGGTCAGGGAAAGCTCCCTTCTCATCCGTTCGGCCATCATCCGGGCCCGGTCTTCGGGGGAAGGACGTTCTCCCCGGGGCGGCTGAGCCATGACGGAGACCGCCATGCACACCATAGCAAGTGCCATTACGGTTTTCATCGCTGTTTTCATACTTTTTCGTTTTTCATGCGGATATCGTTTGTCTCTATCCTGTTTGCAAAGATAGAGCCGGGACGATACGAAACGCACCCGTTTCACGGCGAATCGTCCCTTTTCTCCGCTCAAACGGCCGGAAGGAGGGGTGAAACGGTTTCAGAACGGATCTATTTACGAGGTGTACCCGTCATCCAGCGTTTGAATTCGGGTACGCGGGCCTTGCTGATGACAATCCGTTCGGGAGTTTTCAGAGCCAGATTCAAACTCAGTCTGTTCCCGAACCATACGAAAATGTCTACTATCGCCTTCCTCGAAATGATGAACTGGCGGTTCGCACGAAAAAAGAGTGTTTCCGGAAGCGACCCCATCAGACTGTCGAGCGATCCCTCCATAGGCAGTTCCCTGCCGTCGAGCGTGTAGACTGTCACCCGTTCGTCGCAGGTGTAGCAGAATGCGATCTCCTGAATGCCGAGAGGTATGATCTTATCCTTTATATGAATCAGGAAAGTGCGTTGTCTTTCATTCTGCTGACGGGCCATTTGCTCTACGCGGACGGAATATTCACTGCGGTCATTTTTGGAAAAAAGACTCAATTTGGCCAGGGCCCTCGCCAGGTCTTCTCGCTTGATCGGCTTGAGCAGATAGTCTATGCTGTTTACCCGGAAAGCATCCAGGGCATATTGGTCGTACGCTGTCGTGAAAACCACGGGACAGGCGACTTCGACCTGTTCGAAAATGCGGAAAGCATCGCCGTCCGCCAGGTGAATATCCATAAACACAAGATCGAGGACCGGATTCTCGAGAAACCACTTTACCGTGTCGGTCACACTCTCCAGCACGGCCAAAATCTGTGCTTCCGGACACACTTGTCCGAGTAACGTTTTCAAATTGACCGCAGCAGCGGTTTCATCCTCTACAAAAATCACACGCATGGCCGGGGCGGTATCAGAGGGAGTTCGACAGAGAATTCTTCCGCCGAACGTTTCACGACAATCTCCCGGCCGGTCAACAACACATAACGGCTCGACAGGTTTTTCAACCCGATGCCCGTGCTGCCCGGAGCATCAATCTTGGGAATGATCGGATTGGAAACGATCAGAAACTCCCTTTGAGTGCGAATCGAGACATGAAACGGTCTGGAACGGGTTATACTATTGTGTTTCACGGCATTTTCTATCAGAGGCTGAAGCGACATGGAAGGCAGTTGCCATCGTTTTAGGTTTTCATCTATCTCGATGTCGAAAAACAGTTTGTCCGCATAGCGCACCTCATGCAGGTATTTGTAGGCATCCAGAAATTTAAGCTCCTCACCGAGCGTGGTGAGACCCTGCCTCCCGTTCTGAATGATATAGCGGAACGTGTCGGAGAGGCGGTCAATGTAGGTCAGAGCCCCATCGTTCTGTCCTGCCCGCACCAGCATCGAAAGCGAGTTGAGCGAGTTGAAGAAAAAATGCGGATTGATCTGGTTAATCAACATATTGTAACGGGTTTGCAGATTTTCATTTTTCAGCAGTTGGTTTTCGATCACCATATGCTGTTTCTGATAAACCAATTCGAAAATCTTGCCGTACAACACGGCTACGATCAGCGTAAAACAACTCTTCAACGTCAGCATCGGGCTGAATATGCGCCGGGCGTTCATCTGAATGTCGATTTCTCCGCTGCGGGTAAGGTTGGGTGTGATGAAATAGAACGCTACACAAACCAATACGCAGTAGAGCAATTGAACGACGAATTTCGAGGAACTTTTCTTGCGCAGATTGGCCGTCGTAATGGAGAGCAGTATGAATGACAAAACGATAAAATAAAGAACCTGAAGGATCAGAAAAACACTGGAATCCTCCATCGGCACCCTCGGCGGTCGATGTCCTGTTACGGAGGTGTTGCTTCCCAGATAGAAAATGAAATAGGAGAAGTTGACGATCAGACTGATCGCCACGGAGATCAGAAAATTGATGCTCACTACCCTGTATCTCTCCGGGAACCTCATGCTGCGGCTTACTCCTTATACCAAGATGCGTACATCCTGTAATCGTGCGCGATACGCTCGATGATCTCCTTCCGTTGTTCGGGTGTGACATCTTTCACTTTTCTGGCAGGAACGCCAGCGTACACGCTATTGGGCTCCAACACGGCATTCGAAAGCACCAGAGCATTGGCTGCCACGATACATCCGGTCCCTACGACCGCATTGTCGAGAATTGTGGAACCGATTCCGATCAGGCACTTGTCTTCGATGCGGGCTCCATGAATCACGGCATTGTGTCCTACCGAAACATCGTTTCCGATATGGGTTTGCGACCGTTTGAAGAGCGTATGAATCACCGCACCGTCCTGTATGTTCACCCGGTCGCCGAGAGTAATGGTATTGACATCTCCGCGGAGAACAGCCCCGAACCAGATGCTGCAATCCTCCCCGATAGTCACATCACCGATAATCGTGGCATTCTCTGCCAGAAAGGTATTTTTTCCGATCTTGGGATCGAACCCTCTTACACTTTTGATAATAGCCATTTTGTATCTCTCCTGTTAAAGTATCTATTCCGATTTTTTCGCTTCCTGCCAAAGGGCCTCCATCTCGTCGAGCGTCATCAAGCCGAGCGGTTTTCCTTCTGCCTGCGCACGGTCTTCGATATAGCCGAACCGACGGATAAACTTTTTGTTGGAGTACTCCAACGCCAATTCGGGATCAACATGGTAGAGCCTTGCGGCATTGATCATGGCAAAGAACAGATCGCCGAATTCTCCCTGCAGTTTCTCCCTGTCGAATGACGCCGATCCTGCCCGGTCCATCTCCTGCTGCACCTCGCCTATCTCCTCCTTCACTTTCGCCCATACATCCTCTTTTTTCTCCCAATCGAAACCGGCCGAGGCCGCCTTTTCCCCGATCCGGAAAGCTTTGACCATGGCGGGCAGACTGCGGGGCACACCGCCCAACACGCCTTTCTTCTTGTGCTTTTCCTTCAGTTTCAGCTGCTCCCAGTTCTGCATGACCTCGTCAGGTGTATCGGCATGAACGTCAGCGAACACGTGAGGATGCCGGTAAATCAATTTGTCGCAGATCGCATTGGCTACATCGGCAATGTCGAACGCATTCTGTTCGTCTCCCAGCTTCGAATAGAACACCACATGGAGCAACAGGTCGCCCAACTCTTCCCTGATGCTTTCCATGTCGTTGTCGGCGATCGCATCCGCCAGTTCGTAAGTCTCCTCGATCGTATTGTTCCGGAGCGACTGGAACGTCTGCTTCCGGTCCCAGGGACATTTCACCCTCAGCTCGTCCATGATGTCGAGCAACCGGGCAAATGCCTCCAGCCTTCTGTCTTCCATAAGTGTTTTCTGTTTTTATCCTGACAAAGGTAGCATTTTACGACAAAAATGGTAAATTTGTCGGGGATAAATCATCGAAAAGAGATTATGTGCGGAATCGTTGGATACGTCGGATTCCGGGAAGCCTACCCGGTTCTGATCAAAGGCCTTCACAGACTGGAATACAGAGGATACGACAGTGCCGGAGTGGCGCTCGTCAACGAGAAAGGCGATCTGAATGTCTATAAACACAGAGGGAAGGTGGCGGAGCTGGAACGCTTCGCGGAGTCGAAGGATATTGCGGGCCATATCGGGATAGCCCACACCCGCTGGGCCACACACGGCGAACCGAACGACGCGAATGCCCATCCGCACTATTCGGAGAGCGAAAACCTTGCGTTGATCCACAACGGTATTATCGAAAATTACGGTCTGCTGAAAGAGGCATTGATTCAAAACGGGTTCCGTTTCCGCAGCAATACCGATACGGAAGTGCTCGTACAACTGATCGAATATGTCATGCAGACCAACAGGTGCTCTCTGTTGGAAGCCGTACAGACGGCACTGAGGGAGGTGATCGGGGCATACGCCATCGCCGTGGTCGAGAAAGGCAACCGGGACCGCATCATTGCCGCCCGCAAAAGCAGTCCTTTGGTGGTCGGACTCGGCAACGACGAATATTTCCTTGCATCGGATGCCACGCCGATCGTGGAATACACGGACAAAGTGGTATATCTGAACGACGAGGAGATTGCCGTGATCGAACGGGGAAAGCCGCTCCGCGTGGTCGGCCTGAACAACGCCGAAGCCAAGTTCGACATAAAAAAACTTTCGATGAGCATCAGTCAGCTGGAAAAGGGCGGCTATCCCCATTTCATGCTCAAGGAAATCTACGAACAACCCAGGACGATTATCGACTGCATACGGGGACGTGTGAATATCGACGGAACTCATGTCGTACTTTCGGGCGTACTCGACAATAAGGAACGTTTTCTTCATGCGGGACGAATCATTATCGTGGCATGCGGGACTTCGTGGCATGCAGGGCTGATAGGGGAACATCTGATCGAAGACCTCTGCCGCATTCCCGTCGAAGTGGAATATGCTTCCGAATTCCGTTACCGGAACCCCGTGATCCGTCCGGACGATGTCGTGATTGCCGTGTCTCAATCGGGAGAAACAGCCGATACATTGGCCGCCGTCGAACTGGCCAAAAGACAAGGTGCATTTATCTTCGGCATTTGCAATGTGGTCGGCTCCTCGATCGCGCGGGCGACCGATTCGGGCGCCTATATCCACGTGGGACCGGAGATCGGAGTCGCGTCCACCAAGGCTTTCACCGGCCAGGTAACGGTCATGACCATGCTTGCCCTCACTCTTGCCAAAGAAAAGGGAACCATCGGAGAGGAGCGGTATCTGGAGATACTCGGTCATCTGCAGAAACTGCCATCCCTGATCGGCGAAGTGCTCGAGCTCGACGAACAGATCAAAGACCTGTCCAAAATATTCACCTACTGTCATAACTTCATCTACCTGGGGCGCGGCTACAACTATCCGGCAGCTCTCGAAGGAGCGTTGAAGCTCAAGGAGATTTCCTATATCCATGCGGAAGGATACCCTGCCGCCGAGATGAAGCACGGACCGATTGCATTGATTGACAATGAGATGCCCGTAATCGTAATTGCTCCGTCAGATAGCATTTACGAAAAAACCGTCAGCAACATCCAGGAAATCAAAGCCCGCGGAGGCAAGGTAATCGCCGTCATTTCCGCAGGGGACCATACAGTCCGGAACATAGCAGACTACTGCATCGAGGTGCCGACTGTTACGGAGTGCCTTTCTCCCATTCTCGCTTCGGTGCCACTCCAGTTGCTGGCCTATCACATTGCTGTCAATAAAGGACGTGATGTAGACCAACCCCGAAATCTTGCCAAATCCGTTACCGTTGAATAGAATACTTGCCTTTTTCATCGGCCTGCTTTTTCCTCTGGCCGCTTCATGCCAGGATTCCGTCGTGACGGGAGCCCAGCGAATGGGGGAGTACCTGCCTTTACTTCAGGGGAAGAAGGTCGGAGTATTGACCAACCACACCGGGCTGATCGGAAGTACCCATCTTGTCGATACCCTGCTGTCCGAGGGTGTCCATATCACGGCCGTTTTCGCACCCGAGCACGGGTTCCGCGGCCATGCCGATGCGGGGGAAAAAGTGGCAGGCTACCGAGACCCCGAAACCGGCCTTCCCGTCATCTCCCTTTACGGAGCCGATCGCAAACCCCGCCGTGAAGACATCGCCTCCGTGGACATCATGCTGTTCGATCTGCAGGACGTCGGGCTGAGGTATTACACTTATCTCTCCACGCTTCACTACCTGATGGAGACTTGTGCGGAGACCGGCACACCGCTGATCGTACTCGACCGGCCCAATCCGAACGGATTTTATGTGGACGGCCCTTTGCTCGATCCAAAATTCCGCTCTTTCGTCGGGATGCATCGGATTCCGGTCGTCCACGGCATGACATTGGGCGAGTTGGCCGGCATGATCAACGGCGAGGGCTGGCTCGCCGGAGGCATCAAATGTCCGCTGACGGTCGTCCGTTGCCGACATTACACCCATCAGACCAGATACGAACTTCCGGTCCGTCCGTCGCCCAATCTGCCGAACATGCGGGCCGTGTATCTTTATCCCTCCCTCTGCTATTTCGAAGGAACGCCTGTCAGCGTCGGCCGGGGTACGGATTTTCCGTTCCAGGTATTCGGACATCCTATGCTGAAAGGGCAGACCTTTTCATTCACACCCCGCAGTCTGTCAGGAGCCAAAAATCCTCCCCTCAAGGACAAAGTTTGTTTCGGGGTCGATCTTCGTCACGCCCCTTGCGATGAGAAGATCATCCAGGAAGGAATAAATTTGAAATATGTGATCGAAGCCTATCGGCAGATGCCGGATAAAGAGCATTTTTTCAATCCGATGTTCGAAAAGCTCATCGGGGTCTCTTATGTTCGGGAGATGATCGAGGCAGGCAAGAATGCGGCAGAGATCGAAGCGATGTGGTCCGAAGACATAGTCCGGTTCAAGAAACAGCGCAAGCCTTACTTGTTGTACGATGAATAAAGTCAAACTTCATACAATATTCCTTTTTTTACTGTTTTTCAGCGGAAATACATCGGCCCGGGTACCGAATGTCATTCCGGCTCCGGTTCGGATGACCGTCACGGAAGGAGGGTATTCCATCACCCCTACAACGGTCATTGTGGCAGTCGATTCCGTAAGTCTTCCTCTCGCCGATTATCTGAATGAATACCTGAGCCCGATGGTCGGGACGCCTTTGTCCATCACCGTACAGCCGCAGGCTGCCAATGCGATTGTGTTGGCCGTCAATCCCCGGGCCGACCTTCCGGCAGAGGGGTATCGGCTTTCGGCCACCCGTAGAGGAGTCTACCTGACAGGAAAAGATCGCGGAGGGCTGTTCAACGGCATTCAGACACTATTGCAACTGTTGCCCGAAACGGTCTATACGCGCCGAACGGCATCTCCGCATCCCCGGATCGGATGTGTCGAAATCGAAGACTATCCCCGTTTTTCTTATCGGGGCATGATGCTGGATGTGGCCCGCACATTCATTCCTATTGATCGGGTGAAACTTTACATAGACTGGCTCTCACACCATAAAATCAATAAATTCCACTGGCATTTAGCCGATGACGAAGGATGGCGGGTCGAAATCGAAAGTTATCCGCAACTGGCCCGGACGGCCGGATTTCGCGGCGGGGACTCACCCGTGAAGGCCATTTACGGAGAGTGGACACGGAAATACGGAGGATATTATACACAGGAAGAGATTCGGGAGGTAGTCGAATTCGCCCGTTTCCGCAATGTCGAAATCATCCCGGAAATCGACCTGCCGGGACACAGCCGGGCCGTCGCCCGGGTCTTTCCCGAGATTCTTTGCCGGGGCCCGGTAGACAGCACGGCGGCCGGATACGACCGTCGCAACGTGTGGTGCGCGTCCAGGGAATCGAACTATCGGATGCTCGAAGCCATTCTCGGGGAAATCTGCGATCTCTTCCCCTCTCCCTATATCCATATCGGCGGAGACGAAGTGGAGTCGTCTCAGTGGAAGGCCTGCCCCGATTGCCGCAGATTGATGCACGGGAAGCGCCCCTCTGTAAGTCAGATAGCCGATCATTTCACGGAAAGGCTCGGTAAAATACTGCAAGCCCGCGGCAAAAAGATGGCCGTATGGAATGAATCGGTTCGCAGCGGCCGCCTCACACCGCAGGGAAAACGGATATACGGTTGGGAAAGTACGGAGGTCTGCCGGGAAGTCACCCGAAAAGGATACCGTACCGTCGTTATGCCAGGCCCCTATTTTTATCTCGACATGCGGGAGGCTCCGACGGAACCGGGAGCCATCTGGGCCGGCATGGTAAATGCGGAACGGACCTACTCGTTCCGCTTTTCCTCCGAAGGTTTTTCTCCGGAACAGATGAAGCAGGTGGAGGGTGTAGAGGCCGCCTTCTGGAGCGAATTAGGGCTCTCCAATCCGGACGGTTACATGGAATTCCAGCACTATCCGCAACTTTGCGCCCTTGCGGAGGTCGGTTGGAGCCCTTCCGACACGAGGGAATGGCACGATTTCCGGGAACGCCTTGTCCGAAAGCACCTGGCCAGGCTCGCCTCCATGGGTATCCGTTTCCGCATGTTCCCTCCGGAAGTCTCCTACCATAAGGGCAACATCGTAGCATCTGCCCCTATACCGGGGACAGTCATCCGCTACACGACGGACGGACAGGAACCCGACGCGTCTTCACTATTGTACTCGAAACCCATACAGGATACGATTCCCGAAAAATATCTGTTCAAAGCATTCTATCTGGGACGGAGCAGCGGCTCCGTCACGCCTTCGGTACGCCGCGAAATCCACATCGACAGTGCAGCTACACTGACCGTAACGTTTCCGCTGCATGAGATGATCGACCGCAACGGATTATGGTACATGGGATTTCCCGTTCCCTGTGATGATGTGACGGTCACCCGGATGGAAGTCGCTTCACCCGACACGACCTACACCATCATCCGGCATGGATGGAGAATCAATCCGTTCCACCGGATGCGTCTGTACACAGACGCACGCAACCGGAACGGCAAGTTGTCCGTCACGCTGAAAAACAACGATCCCAAACCTTGCCGGCTGATATTCGAACTCGTGCCGTCTCCGTACATAGAACCGGCGGTCATTCTCACCTCCACATTGCCACAAAACGTCCGGTTCCCGTTCAAGAATGCAACCGATTACAACCATACGAGTTATTCGCGGACACGTGGAACCTGTCATGCTGGAGACTCATTCACTTTTACGTTTCGGGAACCGGTGGAGTGCCGTAGTATGGAAGTAGCAACTGGACTGCATCACATGCCGCGATACCACATCATTTCAGGATTCGTGGAAATCAGTCCGGACGGCAAGACTTTCCGAAAAGCGGATACGCTGTCGGCCGGGCGTGCCGTTATTTATCCTGAGATTCCCGTCAAAGTCCTGCGTATCGTATCGACGAGCGAAGGCAACGGTGAAAATGCCGTTGCCATCCAGGACCTGAAGATCAAACCGCTAAAACCATGAACTTACGTTCCTGTACTCTGATCGCTCTGTGTCTGCTGGCATTTCAGCCGGTACGGGGCAAACAATTGCCAGAAAAACTGGACCGGTACATAGACTCCGTCATGCGTGCAGGGTTGGACCGGGGCTATTATCCCGGAGCGTCCGTAGCGATCGGCAACCGGAACGGCCTACTGTTCGAACGGTGCTACGGCCATCAGGATGCGGAAAGGAAGATCCCGGTGTGTACCGAAGACCTCTACGATCTGGCTTCCTGCACGAAAATAGTCGCCACCACGCTGGCAGTCATGCATTTGTACGACAGGAAAGAGATCGACATAAACAAGCGGGTAGGGGACTATCTGCCCGATTTCCGGGGAACCGTCGTAGACGACATTATGCTTTCCCAGTTACTCACTCACACTTCCGGCCTGACCAATATCCAGCCCTACAAAATCCTGTACAGGAATCCCTGCGGCGATCCGTTGCTCAGTTATCGCCGAAGCGCAGACTATCCTTTCCATGTGGACAAATCCACCTACCTGTGCCGGAATATGGTCGCCGACTCCCTTTTCCTCTCAGCCACTCCCCAAAAGGGGTTCCGGACGGTCTGCTCCCGGCTTTATGTGAATCCTGCGGTCGACACCCTGCTCACGGGCGAAATCGTCCGAAGTTATCGGCCGGCCAACCGGGGACGCTACCTGTACAGTGACTTGAATTTCCATGTGCTGAAAATGGTCATCGAACGGATCACGGGACAGAGGCTGGACCGTTACGTCCGTCCTTTGTACGACCGGATGGATATGCATAACACGGGATTCCGTCCCTACGAATGGAAAGACAGCCTGCACATCGTCCCGACCGAAAACGATCTGCTCATGCGCCGGGGCCCGCTCCGCGGATACACCCACGATGAATTGGCTGCCCTGTCCGACAACGTAGGAGGCAACGCCGGTCTCTTTTCGTGTGCAAGCGATCTTTCCCATTTCTGCGAAATGATTCTCAACCGGGGGGTCTACCGGGGAACAAGGATACTTTCGTCCGCAACGGTCGCATTGTTCACTTCATCACCGCTTCGCCCGAAAGGAATCTACCGGGCGCTCGGGTTCGACCGCAGGGCTCCGTCCTCCCCCCTGTACGACGGATTCGGCCATACGGGCTACACCGGAACGATGATCTGGATCGACCCCGGCCGGGACCTTTTTCTGGTTTTTCTGAGCAACCGGGTCCATCCGTCCCGGACCAATCGGGGACTGATCGCGTCGGGCCTGCGTACGAAATTGTGGGAAGAATTGAAAAAGTCATTCGAATGATCGGAAATCAAAAAGGGCATTGAAAAACGATGCCCTTTTTGATTCAATATTTAGGGAATGGGATAGATCAGCTTATTCCGGACCGAGCATCCCAATAATCTTTCCATGCACTCCAGTATTGCGTCAATGCGGTTTCCGGGTAAGCCTCCGATAAAATGCATATTGTATCCGGGATTTCTCGTGGCTACATTTGCATAAAAACGGAAATGTTATGATGACACGGGAAGAAATCATAGAGATAGAGCAGTATTGCTCGGACCACAATGTCGGCAAGAAGGC
>CDZF01012409.1_pt1 | contig 75009 bp, 43 predicted proteins | sample 557591 | NCBI WGS metagenome assembly CDZF01 (sample SAMEA3182093, study PRJEB8094) | gut metagenome | biome: human; feature: gut; material: Stool; isolation source: human stools | place: Canada | collected 2012-02-04
CTGCTAGCCGGGCCTTCTTGCCGACATTGTGGTCCGAGCAATACTGCTCTATCTCTATGATTTCTTCCCGTGTCATCATAACATTTCCGTTTTTATGCAAATGTAGCCACGAGAAATCCCGGATACAATATGCATTTTATCGGAGGCTTACAATAAAATGACAACTTTATAAAAACGTAACTCACTGAATGATAATGCTTTGAAAAAATTTTGATTATATTTATATAACAAAGTGATAACATTATCAAGTTCTTGCGTATAATTCGCTCAAACGAATAACGCAACAGAAAGATGGAACCGATAAAGAACTTACTTGATTTTGCACATCGTTTTCCCGATCATAAGTCCTGCCGGGAGTTTCTTGAGGAGCGTCGTTGGCATGGGCAACCGATTTGTCCTCATTGCCACACCCAATCAGAACAGCACTACAAGTTGAACGATAGCAATGGAGATTTTCAAGGTCTTTATAAGTGACACAAATGCCGTAAACGGTTCACAGTGACGGTCGGCACAATGTTCGAGGGCAGCCATATTCCTTTGGATCAGTGGTTTTATGCAATCTTTATATTCACCTCTCACAAGAAAGGTATAAGCAGTATTCAGCTTGCCAAAGACATCGGTGTTACCCAAAAGACCGCATGGTTCATGCTCGGCAGAATCCGCTATAATATGAAGGACAAAGTGAGCGTGCAATTCGATGATTTCACACAGATAGATGAAACCTACATCGGTGGTCGGAATAAAGGACGTGTGAAACATAACAGAGGCCGTAGTCTGAAAACCAAAGTTCCCGTCGTGGGACTGGTGTGCAATGGTGTAGCGCGGTCATTCGTTGTGCCGAACACTAAAGCCGCGGTTCTCAAACCTTTGGTGAAAACATTGGTAAAAAAAGGATCGACGATCATCACCGACGGTTATTGCAGTTACAAAGGTCTGTGGCGGGATTACGACCACAAGATCGTGGATCACGGCAGGGGTGAGTATGTAAAGGATTCATTCCATACGAATACGATAGAGGGATTTTGGTCGCACTTGAAACGCGGTATAGAAGGTGTCTATCATTGGGTGAGCAAGAAATATTTGGCTGACTATTGCGGAGAGTTTGACTTCCGATATAACACACGCACACTTGATGAAACAACCCGTTTCGTGATGTTCATAGAATCTGCATACAAGCGATTGAAATACGGAGAACTGACCTACCCGCGTTACGCGTGGTTATGGGAATAATCTGATTCGGCAACAGCCCCAACGAGGTAAATCTTTGCACTTTCGGTATTTGTCCTTATATTTGTGATGCACACTGCAAGGTGGGCAGACATATTGGATAGAACACGAAAGTGTTCGAGTCTTATTCCTCCAACGAATTCTGGTAAAATTCACAAGAACAGGAATAGGCGATTTACCTCACGTCATGTATATGGCGCGGGGCTGTTGCTTTTCTATTGTTCGCGGTTTACCAGAGCCTGTTGGAATAGAATGCAATGGCTCTCGCGCTTTCTTTTTATCCCCTTGTCAATGAATCTGAAGGGGAAGCCGAAAACCTTGTCAAAGAGTAGGCGGAAAACACACAAGAAATTACTATGCAGATACTGCTTCAATAATGCGTCTGTTGGGGAGTGTCATACATATACATGAATAAAAACAATCTGTAAATATTTGAAAAATCATGGCAAACGTATCTCTGAAAGAACTGTTGGCCGCGCATCCAGATTGCGGCGACGGTAAGTCTTTCAAAAAATTGATTGACACGTGTAGCGTGAAACCTATTACCGAGCCGAACCGTCTGACGAGTTGGGACGGGGTAGTGCATAAATCCGAGTTTTTGGTGTGTGGAGACTGTCTTATTGTAAAAATCGAACTTTAATTAGCAAAAGATACATACTTATGAAAACAAAATTATTTTGTTTGGCATATCTTGTATTATACGCTTGTGTATGTACATCTTGCGACCCTGAAACTGATGGAGCTGGCGGATTTATTGAACCAATAGATCCTCCTGTTGAGAAGCCCCAAGAACCAGTGCCACCGTCAACTGATGATTTGATTAAACTAAATGAAAAGAAAATGATAGTAGGTGCGAATAATTGGACTGAGATTGTATATGGTAATGGTATATATAGCAGGTGATGCTAAATATATTGCCAAATCTATTGATGGAGAAACATGGACAATATTACCAAAACCTAACACCTCTGGCTATGGCCATATTATATATGCTAACGGTAAATTCATTGTGTTTGGCATTAGAGGTGTTGCCAGTTCTACCGATGGGGAGACATGGCAGGAATTTGATAATCCACATCTTAGTAGTGCAAATTGGAGTAGCATGGCATATGGTGATGGAAAGTTTGTAATGGTATGCTTCAATGGTAGTCAATTTACTACTTCTACCGATGGAGAAATATGGTCAGAGCGAAAGAAAATTGGTACATTAAATTATGGCTGGCATGGAATTACATAATGGTGATGGTAAATTCGTTGTCGTTGGCAGTGGATGTTATTGCTCCACTTCGATAGACGGCGAAACATGGACGGAGCCTAAAGTAATTGGGGATACAAAAGGATCATTTAGTAATATCATATATGCCAATGGTATATTTGTGGCTGTGGGTGATTGTATTAGTATATCCAAAGATGGTGGGGAAACTTGGACAATGACCCTAAAAAGGACTGGATACGTGTGGAATAATATTGCCTATAATAATGGTGTATTCGTAATTACAGGACAAAATGGTTTTATTCGAACATCTATAGATGGCGAAACATGGACAGAGATTGTGCAAATAAAAGATGAGGACGGTAATACGGTTACTAAAACTTTATATGGAATCGTTGCCATGCTATAACTTATCTCGGTAATTATGTAGAACCACCTCGTAAAAATTTGCAAGGTGGTTTTTCTTTTTGTTATCCCTTGTGGTGGGAATTGGTTGGGGTAATAAGATATATTATCTAAACTATTTCCCGTCACGATATTTAACCCTAAGTATTAAAGAATTGTAAACAGAATATCACCCTAAATTATCCTTGAAGACATTGGATAATTTATGAAAGTCTGATTTGGTACATTAAAGTATATAATTGGGTATAAATAAGATGAATAATAGTAAATATTGCCTTTGTCTTTGAAATATAGTATTTTGTGTGTAATATTGAAAACGGTCGAATTTTGGCTGCGAACTAAGAGCGTACAGATTTGAACCTTATATTAGTCTTTGGATAAAAGCAACTTGCAGAAATGCAAGTTGCTTTTTTTATGCCATTTGGGGTAGGTATCGGGTGGTTCGTGCAGACCTGTGTAAACAGGAAATCGACATGCATGCCCCCGTCGCCGAAGTGTTGGCGGTTGAAAATCATCGACAAATGGAGTGTCCTGTCGATATCGTAGTGAGATCGCCTGTGCCGCCAGCCTTTCGGGCGCTCGGGAGAGCCGGGGGGGAAAAATTTCCGTTTTTCCGGGAAATGTGGAATATTTCGTTTATCTTGATTTAACATTTCGCTGCCCGTTGCATCATTATCAATGAGTATGAATTCAGCGACCGATAACCGTATCATTGCCATGCTGGGCGACGGGGGCGACCCGGAGGCCGGGGTCAGAATGCTCGTCGAGCTGTACGGTGAGCGTATCTACTGGCATGTCAGGCGGTTGGTGCTGTTTCACGAAGAGGCCGAGGAACTGACTCAGGATACCTTCGTGCGTGTCTGTTTCCGTATCGGGTCGTACAGAGGGGAGGGGCCGTTTTCCGCCTGGCTCTACCGGATCGCCACCAACGAGGCCCTCCAGTGGATTCGCAGGAAGCGGGCCGGCCGGAAAAACCTGATCGGGGTGGAATGCCTTTCGGACCTTCCGGCCGAAGAGGTGGAGCTGGGTGATGCGGCGGCAGACCTTTTTGCGGAGGCGGTCCTGCGGCTTCCCCCGCGGCAGCGGTCGGTCTTTACGCTCCGTTACTATGACGGGATGCCGTACCGGCAGATCGCGCAGGTAATGGAGACGACAGAGTCGAACGCCAGAACGACATACCATTATGCAACGGATAAAATCAGGGATTTCATAAAGGAACATGGTTATGAATGATGTATTTCAGACCGGACGGAGGGACGGCAGGATGCCTTTCCGGGTTCCGGAAGGATTTTTCGATGAATTGCCCCGGCGGACGGTGCTGCGGCTGAGGGCCGAGACCCGGAGACGCCGACGGAGGCTGATCGTCCGGGTGGCTGCAGTCGTCGTACCGTTCGCCGCCTGCCTCGCGGTGGCCATAGTGTTCCGTGTCTCCGACGGGAGGGAACGGGAAAGTGTCGCTTTCGGATCGGACGGCACTGAACAGTTCGACTGTTATTTGCAGGGCCTTTCTGACGAGGAACTGAAGAACCTCGCGGCCGAAGCCTCGCTCGATCCTACTTTCTATTGACGATGTAGTATGAACGGATAAAACTTTTCCTTTGCCATGAAAACAATCGGAACGATACTGCTTTTCGGCCTGTTGCTGCCCTTTTTCGTCGCGGGGCAGGGAAACAGCCGGCAGGCCCGGCTGATCGAGGCCAAAGCGGCGCTTATGCGGAGTGAACTGAATCTGACGGCGGAGCAGGAGGAGGCATTTCTTCCGCTCTACACGAGCTACGAGAAGGAGATCGCCGCATCGTCCGCTCCGATGCGCAGCCTGCGCAACCGGATGCGGGCCGATACCCTCACTTACGGACCTGTTCCGACTCGTGAGCAGGCCTTGTTGCAGATACGGACGGGATTCCGTGTGTCGCAGTCCATTCTGGATGTCAAGAAGCGTTATCTGGACCGGTTCGCCCTGGTGCTCGATCCCGGACAGTTGCTGAAGTTCTACCAGACCGAGAATGCGATCCGTAACCGAATCAATCGGGAACTCAAGCGTAGGAACAATCCATGAGAAAATTACTGCTTCCCCTGATGCTCGCGGCCGCACTGACCGGCCGGACATCCTCCATCGACAGCCTGGTCGGAATGAAACTCCGGCAGCAGGGCGTAGTGCCTTCGCCGCAGTGCAGCGATGCCCGGCTCGTCCGTCGTCTTTATCTGGTGACCACCGACCGTATTCCCACCTCGGATCAGGTACGGTCCTATCTGCGCGACCGGAACCGGGAGGCGCTGGTGGACAGTCTGCTTGCCAGCGAGGGATTCGTCGAGAAGATGACGCTCAAGTGGGGCGATCTGCTGCGTATCAAATCGGAATTTCCGAGTACCCACTGGCCCAATGCCGTGCAGGCTTACAACAAGTGGCTGACCGACCGTTTCCGGGCCAATATGCCTTACGATGCTTTCGTGCGCACTCTTCTGCTCGGTACAGGCAGTAACTTCCGGGTGCCGGAGACCAATATTTACCGTACGGGCAGCGACCGTGCCCCGGAGACTCAGGCGGACAATATCGCCCTCCTGTTCACGGGGCGGCGGCAGGCTCCGCCCGAGTGGAGCGTGTTTTTCACGCAGTTGAGATTCAAGGGGACCGGGGAGTGGAAGGAGGAGATTCTTTGCCTGGACATTGATGTTCCGGCTCCGGCTCTGCCGGTGCGGCTGGCCGAAGGGGTTTCCGTGAAACTGCGGGAGGGGACCGACTACCGAGTTCCGTTCGTCGAATGGCTGACTTCGGACGCGAACCGCCCCTTCGCCCGTGCCATGGCCAACCGCATGTGGTTCTGGTTCATGGGCAGGGGAATCGTGGAACCGTGCGACGATATGTCTCCGGAGAACGCGCCTTCGAATGCCCCGCTGCTCGAATACCTGACCGACCGTTTCATCGCTTCGGGGTACGACCTGCATGCTCTCGCCCGGGAAATCCTGCTCAGCGAAACCTTTTCGCGGAGTTCGCTCTCCGCGGGCGGCAATGAGGCCGATTCGCTCTGGTTTTCGCACTATCCTCTGCGACGCCTCACTTCCGAGCAGCTGAACGATGCCGTGTGCGATATCACGGGCGTGCCCGATCTCTATTCGAGCCGTGCTCCGGAGCCCTTTACCAACTATCCGGCAGGGACGCGGGCCATCCAGCTCGGCGACGGAACCGTGACCACCACGCAGCTCGAACTCTTCGGCCGTCCCTCCCGCGATCTGGCGCTGGAGAGTAACCGTGACAACCGTCTCGATTCGAAACAGCTTCTCTATCTGCTCAATTCGACCAACGTATACGACAAATTGCGGACGAGTCCCTATCTGAAATCCCTGTCGCAGCGGAAATTGGGTGTGAAGGGGACCGTCCGAGAGATTTATCTCCGGGTGCTCGGCCGTCCCGCATCCGACCGGGAGGTCGGGGCTGTCACGGCATGGGCCGCCGGCCTTCCCCAGCGGAACCGGCTCCGTAACATGGCCGAATCGCTGATGTGGGCTTTGCTGAACAGCGACGAATTTATTTTCATGAACTGACCTACGCACAAAAAACACTCCCTATGAATTCGAAGAAAAACCGCCGGCAGTTTCTCCGGGAATCATTGACACTCGGAGCGGGACTTATGTTCTCCGACAGACTGCTGGCCTCCCTTGCAGGGTTGCATTTCGGGACGGGACGGTCTGCCGGTCCCGGTGTTTCCGGTCCGGCTGGTGGCCGGGCCCGGTCGGTGGTCTACATCTATCTCGACGGCGGTTCGTCCCAGACCGACACGTTCGATCCGAAACCCGAAGCCGGGCGCGATTATGTCGGCAATTACCGGAATCCGATAGCCACGAACGTGCCCGGAATCACGATCGGGGAGAAACTGCCCCGCCTGGCGCAGTTGGCGGATCGCTATTCGCTGTTGAGGGGCATGGTCGTTCGGACCAACGCCCATGAGACGGCCCATTACCGTATGCAGACGGGCGACCTGACCGGGGGAAGCATCGTCTATCCTTCGTTCGGCTCCATGATCTCCTATCTGAAAGAGGGTGAATACCGGAATCCGTTGTTTTCTTATATTACGCTGACGGCCGCTTCGACCCGCTTCAACGAGGCCGGATTCCTGCCCCCTAAGTACAAACCCTACGACACGGGGGGCTCTCCCGGAAAGGAATATTTCGATGTGAGCGGTATTTACGACCACACGGTGCCCGATTCCCTGCTGTTGCAGCGGAAGGCGCTGTTGGAGATGCTCGCCCCGCTCGGTGAGAGGGTCGAGCCCACGGAGGAGGTCCGGCTCGCCGAAGAGCTGCGCGCACAGAACTACCGGTTGATCCTGGGCGATACGCGTAAGGTGTTCGACCTGTCCGAAGAGCCCGAAGATCTGCGGCAGTCCTACGGAATGACCGATTTCGGACAGTCCTGTCTGGCCGCACGGAAACTCGTGCAGGCGGGCGTGCTGATGGTTGTCGTTCGTTTCCGGGGATGGGATACCCACAAGGAGCACTTCAAACGGATGGATGCCCGGTTGGAGGAGCTGGACAAGGGCGTTTCCTCGCTGCTGCTCGATCTCGAGAAATTCGGACTGCTCGACCGGACGGTCGTGCTGTGCGGCGGCGAGTTCGGGCGGACGCCCCGTATCGCCTGGGGGCCGCCCTGGAACGGCGGACGCGGACATTGGGGCGACGCCTTCTCCTATCTGGTGGCCGGAGGGGGATTCCGGGGCGGGGCCGTTGTGGGGAAGACCGACGCCAAAGGGGAACAGGTCGTCGACCGGCCGGTCTATCCGGCCGACCTGTGGGCCTCGGTCTATTCGCTGATGGGAATAGACCCGAAGCGGACGGTCGTGCATCCCACTCGGGGCGAAATACCCATCCTGCCCTCTTTCGGCATCGAGGGACAGAGCGGAGGAATGTTGACAGAAATCATGCGTTAAATCAGGGACTGTTATGAAGAGATATCTGTTGCTTGCCATATTCGTGTCGGCGGCCTGTGCCGTATTTCCCCAGAAGGGGAACATCGGTTTCGTCTATCCATGCGGGGCGGCCCGGGGAACCACCGTGGAGGTGACGGTCGGCGGCCAGAACCTGAGCCGTGCGGAGGGGATCGTCGTGAGCGGAGCCGGGGTGAAGGGGGAGCTCGTCCCCCTGTCCGAGGGCCAGCCGAAGAAGAAACGCAAGGGCCGCAGGAATATCGGCGAGGAGGATAACCTCCAACTGGCCGACCAGGTGCGTTTCCGCCTCACGGTGGCTCCCGATGCCGAGCCGGGTCTGCGCGACCTGCGGCTGCTGCTGCCCAACGGCATGACGAACCGCCTCTATTTCGAAGTGGGCGAACTGCCCGATGTGCTCGGGAAAGAACCTGACGATGAGCAGGGAACTTTCGTAGAGACGCTCCCGGCCACACTGAACGGTCAGGTGATGCGCAGCGATGCCGACCGTTTCCGGTTCCGCGCCCGCAAGGGGCAGACGCTCGTGGCACGGGCCAAAGGACGGCTGTTCGTTCCCTATCTGGCCGATGCCGTGCCGGGCTGGTTCCAGCCTGTGATGCGGATTTACGACAGCCGGATGAAGGAGGTTGCCTATAACGACGACTATCGTTACCAGGTCGATCCGGTCATTCTGTTCGACGTGCCGGAGGATGGCGAATATACGGTGGAGATACGCGATGCGCTTCACCGCGGGCGGGAGGATTTCGTCTATCGTATCGACCTGGGCGAACTGCCTTTTATCACCTCGATCTATCCGCTCGGCGGTACGACCGGCCGGAAGAGCAGCGTGATGCTGAGGGGCGTGAACCTGCCCGGAACCGCTCTGAAGCTGAAACCTGCGGAGGAGGGCCGGATTCCCGTCTCGGTGAGGAAAAAGAACGGACCTATGTCGAACACCGTCTATTTCGAGTCGGGTCCGGAGGTCCAGCGCTATGCCGACCTCCGCAGGCCGAACTTCACGATCGGGCAGGCGGCCGAAATCGGATTGGGTGAGGTTTTCAATGCGGTGGTCGACCGTCCGATGCGGGTACACTGGTACCGGATCGACGTACCGGCCCGCCAGCCGGTCGTTTTCGAGGTGATGGCCCGCCGTCTGGGGTCGCCGGCCGACATGCGCATGACCCTCTACGACAGCCGGGGAAAGGTGCTCGCCGACGTGGACGATACGCCGGACAAGGAGGAGTACCTGCTCACGCACCATGCCGATCCGCAGATCATCCGCCGGTTCCGGCAGGAGGAGACCTGTTTTCTGCGGCTGATCGAATCGCAGGGTAAGGGTGGGGAGGAGTATGCCTACCGTCTGAAGGTAGGGAGAGCGGAAGCCGATTTCGCCCTCAATATCGAACCGGCGACCGTTTCGGTCGCCCGGGGAGGAAGCGGAGTGCTGAATGTCATCGCTCTCCGCAAGCAGCAATTTCGCGGGCCGATCGACCTGCATGTGGAAGGATTGCCCGAAGGGTTCCGGATCAGTTCCGCCCGGATTCCGCAGGGAAGCCAGCGCCTGATGCTGACGGTTACCGCGCTGGAGGGGGCCGACACGGCAGTCGTGCAGCCGAAAATCTACGGGACGGCCGAGGGCGAGGGCGGGCGTGTCGTGCGCCGCGATGCACGGCCCGTGGAGACCATGATGCAGGCATTTTATTATACCCACCTGATGCCGATCGACGAGTTTCGCCTGGAGGTGACCGACCGGCTGCCCTTCTCGCTCAGCGTGGCGGAACCGGAGCGGCCTCTGTCGCTTTCCGCGGAGCGTAAAGTGCCCTTGACCGTACGGATACGTCGGGACGAGGGGTACGACGAGCCGATCACGCTGATGCTGCGCTCCTCCGAACGGGGAGTGAAGGCCGAGGCGGTGGTCGTCGGACCCGGACAGTCGGAGGCGGTGCTGGAGATCGAATGCAAAAGCGCCCGTCAGCGGGCCGTGCCAACCCAGCTGGTCGTGTCGGGTGTCGTGAAGGCCTCATCCAAACGGATCGCCGGACAGGCCCGCAACGCTTTCGTGGCCGCCGTCAGCGCCTTTACCCCTGCCGTGACCGCCATGATGCCCGTCTCTCCGAAACAGCCGGCGAAGCGGAAACCGGCCGCAGATCAACCGAATAAAGAGAAATAGGATGGAAGGAGGTTATTTTTGCAGGACGGCCCTCGCCAGCGGGGAGGATGTCCGCACCTGTGCCGGAGAGCTGGCGGAGCGGCTGGTCGGCGGACGGCCTTCCGGCACCGTGCCGGTCCGCCTCGTGTTTTTTACGGATGCGGCCGAAGGGGAGACTTTCCGGACGGTCGCCGAACGGATCGGAGAGGTGCTGTCCGGACGGTATCCCCGGCAACGGCCCGTATGGAGTCTCGTCGCCCAAAGGCCTCTCTCGGGCGGCGTTCCGGCCCGTGCGTTGGCTGCCGAGGTCCACTATCATGCCTTGCCGCGGCGGGGTGCGGTGCGGTACGGGTGCTTCGGAAAGATTCCCTATGTCGTGTGCGACGACGGGGAGCGGCGGGAGCTTTTCCTCTCTGTGGGGCCCCATAACACCTGGTTGCCCGACTGCGTACCCGCCCAGGCGGAGGTCGTTTTCGGCCGGGTGGCGGAGATCATGCGCCGGGAGGGGTTTCCGATCGATTCCATTCAGCGCCAGTGGAACTACGTGGAGGGTATCACCCGCGAGACGCACGGCTGCCAGCACTATCAGGCGCTCAATGACGCCCGCAGCGAATTCTACGCTCCGGTCTTCTGGACGAACGGCTATCCTGCGGCGACGGGGATCGGAACCGTATGCGGAGGCATCACGGTCGATGTGAATGCGGCAACCGGTCTGGTTTCGCGGGCGGTGGACAATCCACTGCAACGGGCCGCGCATGTCTATTCGGAAAAGGTGCTCCGTCCGGGCGACCGGGCCGTCCCCACGACGCCTAAGTTCGAACGGGCGAGGGTGGTGGAGTACGGCGGGCAGTCGCTCTGCTACGTCTCCGGTACCGCCGCCATCCGGCGCGAAGAGTCGCTCGCCGGGATGGATGCCGTCCGGCAGACGGAAGTGACGGTCGGCAATATCGGACAACTCACCGCACAGGTCTCCTCCGGGTGTCGCGTCCGTTCGGCACGGGTCTATGTGAAACGCGCCGAAGACGTGCCAGCCGTGGAGGAGGCCGTACGGGCTGCCTATCCGGAGGCCGATCTGCTCTTTCTGGAGGCCGACGTGTGCCGTCCGGAGCTGTTGGTCGAAATCGAAGCGCTGGCTTTCGGCTGACGGCCGGGGCCGTGCGGGACAGAGGGACCGGCTGTCGCCGGAGACCTTGATTCCTGCGGCTACACGTTTTTCCCGGCTTCGAAGGCTTCCTGCATGGCGGGCTTGTCTTCGATCTCCCCGACTTTCCAGGCTCCCACGCCGTAGATCACCCCTTTTTCCGCGGCGCCTTCGAGACAGTCGAGGAATCCTCGGAATCCCTCCACGGTGCGCTCCATGGCCGGAATGTTCGTCTCGGCCGCCGTGACGATGAAGTAGAACTCCTTGTCCCGGATTTCCAGGTAACGGGCGCAACAGCGGTCGATCAGCGTCTTCATTTGAGCGCACATCGTATAGAAATAGACTGGTGTGGCCATCACGATCACGTCCGCTTCGATCATCTTCTCTACGATCTCCGCCGCGTCGTCCTGCTGCGGGCAGGGCTTGCCGTACATGCTGCACACGCTGCACCCCGTACAGTAATGAATGGTCTTGTCTTTCAGGAAAATTTTTTCCGCCCGGTGTCCCGCCTCCTGCGCCCCTTGCAGAAACTGGTCGCACAGGGTGTCCGAATTGCCTCCGCGGCGCGGGCTCGAGGAGAGGATCAGTACTTTTTTACTCATGGTTCCCATCTTGTCGTTTTTTCGATACGGCAAAGATACGGGGCGTTTCCCGTTTTCCCGTTATATATATTCCGGTTTGTCATACCCGGTTTACGGATCGGCCGCCGTTTCCCCTGTCTGAGAGGGTGGGGCGGACGTATCGGCGAGGTGATGACCGTCGGCTCCGAATTTTGGTTATCTTTGCGGTGACTTTTACCCTGCGAACGATGGATACCGAACGAATGACTCCCTGGCGGGCATGGTTGCTGGCTTCGCGTCCCAAGACATTGGCCGGGGCTGCCGTGCCCGTGCTGATCGGATGCGCGCTGGCTGCCGAAGCCGGCGGTTTCGCGTGGACGCCCGGCCTGCTCTGCCTGGGGTTCGCCTTTCTGATGCAGGTCGACGCCAACCTGATCAACGATCTCTGCGACTACCTGAAGGGGAGCGACGGCGAGGACCGTCTCGGTCCCGACCGTGCCGTCTCCAAAGGTTGGATCGCGCCCGGCGCCATGAAACGGGGTATCCTGATCGTTACAGCGTCGGCCTGTGCCGTGGGGCTCTGCCTGTTGTTTTATGGCGGCCCGGAACTGATCGCCGTGGGGATACTCTGCATCCTGTTCGCCTTTCTCTATACGGCGGGACCCTATCCTCTGGCCTATCATGGTTGGGGAGACGTGCTGGTGCTGCTCTTTTTCGGTTTCGTTCCGGTGGGATGTACCTATTATGTCATGTGTCACGGATGGACCTCTTCTGTGACGGTCGCTTCGCTGGCTTGCGGGCTGGTCGTCGATACCCTGCTGATGGTCAACAACTATCGTGACCGGGAACAGGATGCCCGCAGCGGGAAACGCACGCTCGTTGTGGCGTGGGGCGCCCGGGCCGGACACTCGCTCTACCTGGCGCTGGGAGTTGCCGCCGCGGGGCTTTGCCTTCTTTTCTTTGCCGAAGGGCTGAGATGGGCCGGGCTTCTGCCCCTGCTCTATCTGCCGCCGCATTTCGCCGCATGGCGGAAGATGGGCCGGATCGGGGAGGGCCGGCGACTGAACCGGCTGCTGGGCGAGACTTCGCGGAATATGCTGCTGTTCGCCGTACTGCTCTCCGCAGGCCTGTTGATCGGGCGGTAGAAGCGGGAATGCCGGATATATCTTCAATCGGACATTATATTACCTGATGTAATAAAGTAAAGTTGAGGGCAAGTTTTTTTGAAGAGGTCGATTCCGCAATTCTTGACTTGATGTTTGGACCGTTGGTTCATTCTCGCGTCGGTTTCATTAATTCGCTTTATTTTACTTTACTATAATTCCCATAACGCTGACAGGTGCATTGTCGCTGATGCGTTCGAAACGGAATACGAGTCTATCTGTAATTACAGTTCTTTTGAGTACTATGTTGCATACAGCATTGTGATTGTCTGTTATGTGAGCAATGTTATTACCATTGCCGTCTTCGACACTGAAATTACGCACGGTATGGGGGGATATATTAAAAAAGTGATTCATCTGTACGGTTTCAAGAGCTTGATCGTAGTCGCTATCGAAAAATACACGTATGGTATTAAGGGCCTTTTTTTCATTCCAGTGCACATCTACCCAAGGTGTAATGTCGTTCCAATCGGCTGACCAGCAATTAGGTGAGTTGACAGGGCGAAAAATATGTCTGGATAGGTTTTCTGCTTCAAATCCATCTATGGGTGAATGGAAATGCAACGCTATGTTCGAATTGTTTGGAATACGTTTGGGACACCAGAATTCAAATTCTTCGATTCCTATGTCTGCTGGGGGAACCTGTTTGCCATAGTTCGAAACCGCAGGATTGACAGTGTTGTATACTGTTGTGACGCCTGATATGATTCCTGAAGCCATTTCAATCTCTACTTTTTCGTTGCGCATGAAGCATATAAACAAATATTTAGCTTGCTTTGTAGTATAGTCGAAGCCAAAGTCGATAGTTTGTTCCCCTTTGTCAAGATGGATGGTTTTTGTCCCTATTGTTTCGCAGGGGGTGAAATTGCCCATTCGTTCGGAAGTCCTGAGTTGAATTTCTAACGAAGTTCGCTCTGAGCAACGTACATTTAGGGAGATCCGAGGCAAATTCCCCTTTATCGACAAGAGCGTTGCAGCAGATTCGGCGAGTGGCATAAAACCAATGCTCTTGCCTAAGTTGTCGAGTTTGAGTGTCGAAGAGACACTGATTGATGCTTTTGATAGCAGTGAATCTATGGCGGAGATATCCAGATTGGGTATATGGTGCCCCCTTTCGATGAGAGAACGTTGGAGCTGTTTGATTTTCTCTTTATCCATGAAGGCCGCGGGGAGCACGTTGTTTTTCGTGCACATTGCGGCACTGAGCCCTATCACTTCACCGCCATAGGCGCAGGTACACATCACGCGCGTCGAGCCATTGGCAACGTGCGAGACGGAGATGATACGTCCTCCGATTAAAAGATTATCTATATCCTTGCTTAGATAGCAGCGATAGGGGATTTGGTAAATACCCTTCGAGTGCCATTGGTTGCACGCCCTCAGTGACGAATATACTCCGTCGGCAGGGTGAAGATCTATCGACCAGCCCCCGAAGGCCACCGCATCATAATGTGTGTTTTGCAAGATAATATCATTTTGCGTCAAGGTGTAATAGCCGCAAAAACGTCTGCTCTCTCGTTTGCCCGGTATGATGCCGACCCATTCCAAAGTCTGGTTTGAAGTTTGTGGATATTTGCCGGAATTTTTGATGTAATCCCATATTCCATATACAACACGCCACAATTCGTATTTTATCTTTTCAGTGTCGTAAACTGTGTCCAGACGACCTCCGTATTCAATCCACCAATATTTACAGCCATGTTGTTCGACATTGAAATATTCACTGTTGTTGATTCGTATTATCTTGTGCTCTATGTTTTTGATCGCAAAATCCGGCGCATGATACTCGACGGGGTTATCTGTCTGTTTGGTGTAAAAAAATATCGTATGACCCAAAACCTCTCCATAGGCTTCTTTGTCGGCAATGAATTGTTCTCCGAATTCGTCTTTGTCCTCGGCACCTATACGGAAAGATGCTCCGGACAGGTAACCTACGATACCGTCACCCGAACAATCTGCAAACAACGGAGCGGAAAATCTATATTCGGTCGAATTTTGTGAGTTAAAAGCATCCACCGATGCTATCATCCTATCATTGTTTTTAGTGACGGCCGAGACAGAGGTGTTTAGGAAAAGATCAATATTGCGTTCTGCACATACTTTGTCTATCAATAGTGCGTCTAAAAATACGGGGTTACCCTCTTTGTTGCGGTATAGGTTTTCGGTCATCAGTTCATCGACTAAACCACCTTCCCGTGACCATCTGTTGTTGTTCGCCATGTGAGAAGTGGCTCCTAACATCCATATACGTACCTCGCTAGATGCATTGCCGCCTAGGACGGGACGATCCTGGATTAAAGCTACTTTAATACCTTCACGTGCGGCGGTAATGGCACATGTGACGCCTGTAATACCTCCTCCTACGACGACAAGGTCATAGTCGAGTGTCTCGCGTTTATTTTTTCTATTGGTAACAAAATCGCTGGTTATCATAGAGAATTATTTTTTAGCTTTTAGAATTATAAAACCACCCAAAATAACAAGTATTGCACCGACAATTATCGTGACACCTGGTTTGAATCCTGTATCTATTATTCCCAGTGTAGCGACCATTAACCCTGCGCTCAAAATCCCTATTCCGATTACTTTTATGCTGTATCTGTTATTTTTCACTTCGTCGATGTTTTCCGGTGAAGAGGCTTGCTGTTGTTTCTCTCGGTTCATTATAGCCTGTTCGCATTCTGCGGCCCTGGGATCGATATAGCCCGTGTGTCGATACCATAATTCGAATAGGATCAGCATGATGGTCGGTAGGCTGACTCCGAGTACCATCTCCTCTGTACGGCTTAGAGCGAAATCAAACAGGGCGGGAGTGACGAACTTAAAGACGGCATTGACCCCGAGGCTGATCAGCGTCGTAGCCATAACTGCTTTGCTGTTAATACGTCGGGAAAATAGCGTCCAAATGACGGGTAGGTAGAGCGGAACGCCCGTCAGGGCTCCTAAGCTGATCACCACATTGACGATACCACCCATATGGGGAACGAGCAGGGCCACGATGACCGCCAGAAGTCCGAAGCCGATGGTTGACAGACGAGCTACCCGCATGATCGTTTTGTTCGAGGCATTGGGTTTGAGCCGGCAGAATATATCGTTGGTGAATACTCCTGCCGAAATGTTCAGTGTTCCGTTGAGCGAACTGGCTGTGGCGAAGATCATGCCCCCGATCATCATGCCCAGCAGTCCCTTGGGCAATGCCTCTTTGCACATGAGCAGGTAGGCACCTTCATCGGCGAGACCCGATAAGTCGGGGCTGTAAACCCGGTAAAGCATCGGGGGAAGCATCCATAAAATTGGGCTTATGACATAGAGCGAGCCGAAAAGCAAGCCTAGTTTCCGTGCATCTTTTTGGGTCGCAACGGTGGTGTATCGTTGAACGTACGACCAGTTTCCTCCCAAAAATACTGCATTATAAAGTATATAGGCAATAATGAAAAACAGGGTGTATTCGCCGTTAAAGACTTTAAAGAAACCGTCCGGTACGTTGTCTATGAAATTGGACACACCTCCCACTTTGTCGAAAGAGAGGGGGATGACGATTAAAACGGCCGCGGTCAATATGACGAATTGCAGAACGTCCGTCACCACGACGGCTCTAAGGCCGCCCACCGTGACATACAAAATGCTTATACCCCCCAGAAGTAGAATGGCGCTGTAAAGTGGAAGTCCGCTCGATACCTCGAGGATCTTCGCCACGGGATAGAGGAATGAACCGGTGGTGAACATCGAGATGAAGAGGAACAGATAGGTGTATGTTTTTTGTACATTAATACCCAGACGCGAAGTGATGTATTCGGCTGCCGTAAGTACTCTGGTTCTCTTCCATCGCGGAGCGATCAACAGGGCTATGATGAAACCGGCAATACACATGCAAGCCTGAATGGTGATGGCTACCAGACCGTATGAATAGGCGATCGATCCCCATACGACGAAAGTGCCGGCCGAGAAAAATCCCATAAACAGGGACAGGCCTCCGATCCACCAGGGGACGTTACCCCCTGCGGCAAAAAAACTTTTGATGCTTTGTCCTGCTTTTGAAAAAGTGATTCCTGCGATCAGAATCCCCAAAGTGCATAGTACGATAGTGATATAATCTAAAGCTACCATAGGCTTTAAAACATGGATTATTATTAGGGTTTAATAGTATAAGATTAAAATAATTGTCCGAGAAAGGCAAATTTTTCTGGGTAAATCGACCTCAAAATAGTCGGTTACGTTACCGGTATCGTTATCGAAATTCCGCGATCGTACGTGAAGTTGTTTTTTTTGCATAAAAAAGCTATCTTTGAAAGTCCCTAAAAAGAAGTACCATGAGACATTTCACCACGATTAAGGATATTGCTAAAAAATTGGGAGTCTCTACGTCGACCGTTTCAAGGGCCTTGGCCGATCGGTGGGATATCAATCCGAAGACCCGGGAGCTCGTTCTGGAGACGGCTCGGGCAATGAACTACAAACCCAATCCTATGGCGGTGATGTTGTCGAAGCATCAGACCAAAACTATCGGCATAATCATTCCCGAGTTTTATAATTCATTTTTCCCTACGGTCATCGAAGGAATTCAGGATGTGCTCCAAAAGACCGGGCACAAATTGCTTATCATGCAGTCGAAAGAATCGATGGAAACCGAACGTGTAAACATGGAGTTTCTCGAAAATTGCATGGTCGATGGAATTATCCTGGCTATCACGCAAGAGGGTGAAAATGTCGAACAATACAGGGGGCTGATCGAAAGGAGTATCCCGATTGTTTTCATTTCGCGGGCCTCCATGCAGGTCAATGCTCCGAGAGTGATGATCGATAACTACAAAATGTCGTTTGCGGCCGTTGAACATCTGATACTCACCGGTCGTAGACATATTGCCCACATTTCGGGTCCTGTCAGTTTGAACATAACGGGTGACAGAACGAAGGGCTACCTTGATGCGTTGGCTAAATACGGGCTCGAAGAGGATCGATCGCTCATCGTTCCGGGGGGAATGGTACTTGAAGGTGGCTACGAGGCTGCGTGTACGTTGTTGAAGTCGAAACGGAATATCGATGCCATTTTTGCCTTTAACGACCATGCGGCGATCGGTGCCATGCGTTATTTGAAAGAGGTGGGGGTAAGTATTCCTGAAGATATTGCTATTGTGGGGTTTTCCGAATCTCATTCGGCACTTGTTGTCGAACCTCGGTTGACTTCCGTTGCCCAGCCGCTTACCGAGATGGGACGCAAAGCGGCGGAGATCATTTTGAAATTGATAGATAACAAGAAACTCCCTGAAATGAACGTTTGTCTCGAGGCTCAATTGAATATTCGTGAGTCGTCGTTTAAAATCTGAAAATATAATCTGTATTAAAAAATTGCGGGGCCAATCGGTCCCGCAATTTTTTTGTCCGAATAGGGTTTTGACCCTCGGAACTTTTTCAATGATCCCGGATTATTGATAGGGCGAACCGGTAAAGAGCAACTCCTCATGCACTGTCCTAAAGGTATCTATGGCCGTCGGTTCGGGCAAAAAGTGTGTCACATAGCTGATCGGCTGGCGCAAATCGATATTTTCCAGAGAAAGGCCGTTTTTGAGTTCTGACGAGATATAGAACTCTTCTTTGGGTTCTCCGTCGCTACCGGTATAGTATAGCGTCACGCCGATCTCTTTTTCCGATGCGGCACTTCCCCATACGATGTCTATACCTTCAGGAACATAGTTTGTCGCTTTGCGATACTTGGCCGATTTGATGAATTTGGGGACAACCCGTTTTTCGAAAATCTCACCGTAGACATTGACCACTTTTTCATCTACGATCGATTTGTGGCCCAGATTGTCGTGGGTGACCAGTTCGATAGTGTAGTTACCCTCGGCTATGGGGTTGTCGGCATCGCCTATATAGACATCGATCATATCCTTTTTGTCGTCCTCAGTGATGGGTATAATCAACGAGTCGGTTCTCTGGGACCAGTATATGTGCATTCTTGTAGCACGAGGATCGGACATCCAAAACCGGATCATGAAACGCTCGTCTCCGGCATAGGCGAAAGCTGAGTCCGGTTTCGAAATGTAGATGATCTCCCCTTGGGATAAATAGGGCTCGATGCTCTCGTTCATGCCCGTACAGCCGACCAGACCGATTATCGCCGGAACGATGATTCCATATAATTTTTTTATCGATTTCATCTCAATTTATATTAACAGTTATTCATCTCCTTCGTTTCCTTCTCCGCCGACTTCACCTTCTCCGTCTTCTTCTGTCGCTTCCTTACCCCACAACTTCAACTCGTCGAAGTGGAGACCCGTACTTTTACCCCAGTTTTCGACACTCCGGAAACGGAAATACCGGATCGGAATAATGTCATTCGGGAATTCGAACTCTTCGCCTGCATTGGCATATTCGAGGTCTTCGGGCGTGGGTTTTACGTCCGGGCCCAGGCCAGAGGGACGAATGCTCTCGAAGAGCGCCAAATTGGTCCATCCTTCCCAATTGGAGGGATCGGCAGCTGCCATGGGATCGGAGGTTCCCCAGATTTCGAAGATATGGGGGCAGTGGAGCTGAAACTGGTAGTTGGCATTCGCTCGTTGCCACATTTTCATACGCGACATGAGGTATTCTTTACCCAGGTCGATGGTGAAGTAGGGATTCGGAGCGCCGCCCGCAGCGATATAGAGAAGTTTCGTTCCGTCGCCGTGGATACCGTCCCAAAGACACGTTATGTTTCCCTGTGCTTTGCGGAACGTATAGCCCGGAGCCAGAGGAAGCGCTGTAAACAGATTGGACGGAATCTCAATCTCGTAGTAAGGGGTCAAGTTGACTTGGACTGTGTCGGATGTGTTGCCGTAGACATCCTGTATCACGAATCCGAATGTGCTGGGTTTGGGCTCCTGGCCGCGCACCGAGCGTTGTGCGGATTCCTCGGTCGAATAGAAAGTGTCTATTTCTGTGAATTTATTGTCTTGATCCATTTTCAATACCCTCACGATAAACTGTTCTCGTGTGGGGTTCTCCCAGTTTAAAACAAGACCGCTCCAGCTTGGTCTGACTTTTAGCTGCGCCACTGCTGTATAAATGGGCGAGTCTTCAGGTTCGATTTCGACATATACCGGGCCCGATTCATTGCGGCTGCGGTCGACGGAAATCAAACTGATCGTACGCTTGATTTTCCGGCCGAAACCAGAGATCTCCAATTTGTTGTTGAATACGGAAGCCTTTACCTCTTGCGGATGGCCTAAAGCGTCGGTGTAAACTGCCTTTACGTAAAGCAAATCCGGTTCGTTGGGAAGTTGATAGGTGATGGATACCTTGCCCGGGAGATTTGTTACGACGACATTCGATACCATCTGTGGAGGTGTTGAATCTACAGGATATTGTCCCACTACTTCCTCTTTGCAACCATACAGGAGGCAGAGACATGCTATAATGATGAAACTTATACTTTTCATGTCCGTTTACATTTTGAGAAAATATTACCAGTTGGGGTTTTGAACCAGATTGCCATTCACGCGGATGGCATAGTCTTTAATAGGCCACAGATAATCCCTTGTGCGGAAACCGATGTTGTCGATCGTTGTGACGCGATAATATTCGGCTTCGTCCGATGCGTCGATATTCCATGCTTGGATTAGCCCTGGGACCACTTCGTGGGCCTCTTTCCAACGGCGCAAATCCCAGAATCGTTTGCTCTCGAAACTGAGTTCGATCATCCGTTCCCGATGAACGATTTCCCGGAAACCCTCTTTAGTCGTCGGTTTGGTAGGATAAGTCGAATGTTCGGCCCAACTTTCTACGACACCTTTCAGGCCGGCTCTTTTACGTACGAGGTCGATGTAATAATACACTTCGTCATCGGGTTGTTCCTTTGTTTCATTCAGCGCCTCGGCATAATAGAGATATAGGTCGGCCAGACGGATGATGGGAAAACTGTAACGATAAATGTTTGACCGACCTGCAGAGGTAACAGAGGTCTGGATACTGCTCGGTTTCTTGGCCCAATAACCGGTTACGGAATAACGTACGGGACCGCATTTACCCATGGTCTCACCTTGTTTCATGCGCATTTTCCATGCGGCTGTCGCTTCGTTGGCATCCACGTCGCCATAACGTCCGTTACCGTACCAATATCCTCCGTCGAAAGCCAGATTTGCATAAAAACGGGCTTCACGATTCATGTGAAGTTTCGCCGTTTTGAAATCGGGTTGAATCGAGTATTTGTGGGTGGTTTGGTCGGCGGTGGCAATGGAGAACCTGTCGCCGTATTCATATTCGTTGTCCTCTTCGATAGGTACGCCATTGACGGAGTAATATAGTTCGGTCATTTTGAACGTCGGAGCCAAAAGGCCACGCCAGGGTATCGTACTTTGGTAAGAGTCCTCGAAGAAAGGCAGGGTATGCGATTGATAATTTTTCGAATCGGCACTCGTGTTACCCCAGATGATCTCCTTGTTGTATCGGTCGGTAGCTGCACACCGTAACGATTGCTGCAAAATTGTCTCAGGTGAAAGCATGTAAACATAGTTGGGATCGTTGAATTCGAATAAGTCGTGTCCCGCCAACAGACAAGTGTCGATCGCATTTTTGCAGGCGAGGGCAGCTCTCTCCCATTTTGAGTCGTCGCGGGTCTGAGGGAACAATTTTATGCCGCGGTTGTCGGTTAGCGATATGAAATCGGGGTTTCCATTAAACAAGGGACTTGCAAAAGTAACCAATATTTCTGCTTTGATGGCCAGTGCAATGGCTTGCGTAATGCGGCCCATGTCGACTCCCGGATCGTTGATCTTCAGAGGAAGATAGGGTACCGCCTCGTCGATGAGCTGTATGACATAGTTCACACATTCGTCCAGGGGGTCTCGGTAGACCTTGACTTCCTCCGTCGAGGCTTCGATCGACATGTTTTCACGCATGAGCGGAATGGGACCGTACATGCGCATCAGGTAATAATGGTAATAGGCCTTGAGGAATTTGGCTTCGGCTTTCCATTGCTCTTTCTCGGCTCCTGCCAACTGGGGGCCTACTTTATCGGCGTTTTCGAGAAAGATATTGCAGTTGCGGATGCCTTCGAACAGATCACCTCCCGAATTCTCTCCGTCCCAGTAGTTGACGTAGGGAGCATTGCTGTTCTGCAATCCCATTTTGATATAGAAGCTGTTGTAGTTGCCCACGGTGCTACTTGCTTCGGTCTTGTTGATAAAGTTCCAGGTTTCGTCGCTACCCATAATGGCTGGGTCCTTGGCAGGATTGCCTATATCGGGAATATAGCTGTAACAAGTGGCCAGAAATCTTTCCGCTTTGACTTTGTCTCGGAAAGCGTAATCGATGGTTGCCACATCGTCGGGAACTATATCCAGGTATCCCGCACAGGATGACATCGATACTAACAGCAGGGTTGAAACTATGTGATATTTTTTCATTGGTCTGATCATTAGAAGGTTAGGTTAATGCCGAAGTTGAACACCCTCTGTGTGGGGTAGGCGAGACCATTGCCTGCCATCTCGGGATCCCATAATTTGAACTTACTGAATGTCAATAAATTGGTTCCACTTACATACAAGCGGACAGTTTTCAGGTATATTTTTTTTGTAAAAGATTCGGGAAGGGTGTATCCCAACTCTACCGATTTGAGACGCATGAACGAACCGTCACGCATGAACCAGGTACTTCGTTGATTGTTATTCTCCACCAGTTCACCCGACAAACGCGGCCACAGGGCATATATGTTGCGGTTACTTTCAGACCAGTGGTCATTGGCATAGGCTGCCAGCAGGGCGTTTTTCGACACGATGCTCGACGAGCCGTCCGTATCGATGAACGGAGCGGTTTTCTCCGAATCTATCCAAAACGATTCGCGGGCCAGACCCTGGAAGAAGCAAGAGAAGTCGAAACCTTTGAAACCGGTCGAGAATCCGAAACCGTAGACAATCTCGGGTTCTGTCGGGTAACCGATGTACACTTGGTCATCGGTGGTGATCTTGCCGTCTCCGTTTATATCACGATATTTGATATCGCCCGCACCGTAGACTCCGAACTGAGTCGGCGAGTTGGCAACCTCCTCGTCATCGACGAAAAGACGTTCGGCGATGTAGCCTTTTTGTTGGGACACGGGGCGTCCCACGCGTTCGAGCCATGGAGTCATGGAATTGTCCACATCTTCGTACTTGGTGTACTCGGTAGTTCCGTAGGTGAAGTTAACACGTCCGTTGATCCACCAGTCCTTTGTGATGAATTTGTTGAGGTCGATCGAAAAGTCGATACCCGATCCTGAAGCTTCTCCCAGGTTGGATTGTGGGGCACTGCCCATAAGGCCCATCGAAGAGGGAATATAGGTTCTGGTGAGCAGGATACCCGTACGTTTTTCGGTATAATAATCGAACTGAAAATCTAACATATCGAACAAGCGTGCTTCGAGACCTAAGTTCATCTTGTAAGAGCGTTCCCAGGTGATTTGTTCGTTGGGATATTTGCTGACCGAGATTCCGTTGATGGAGTTAGTGTATTCGTTACCGAATTGGACTCCGTAGCTGGAGTTGTTCATATTGACTTGAGACAAGTAGAAGAACCGATGCTCTTGAGTACCGATCGCATCGTTGCCCACCAGACCGTAGGTAGCTTTCAGCTTGAGCATATCGACCGTCTTATTCTTTTTCCAAAACGGTTCGTTTGAGAGAATCCAGCCCACACCGATTGAGGGGAAGAAACCGAAACGCTCGGATTCGGCAAAACGTTCCGATCCGTTGTAACCGAAGTTGAACTCCATAAAGTAGCGCAAGTCGTAATTATAGGTAAACCGTCCCGCCAGACCGAGGTTGCGGGCAGGCAGCGAAGCGATCAGCGATCCTGCGTTACCGACGAGTTTGCTGCGAGCAGAGAGAACCAACAGGCCGCTCACGCCGTGTTTCTTGTTGAACGTTCGGTCGTAATTGACCACGCCCTCGAAGTAGGTCACCGTATTGACATCTTTGCCACCCTCTTTGTAGGTCAGATAGTCGGTGCCGTCGGTGTTGAGCTGGCGCAGGGTGTATTGGTCTGTGTATTTGTCATATCCTCCTACCGTGTAATAATTCGGAGTGTATTGACGGCTGACGTCAAAATAAGAATAGCGTGTTGTACTGAACAGTCCACGAGCCTTCAATCCCGGAGTGATAAAGTCGAGATCTTGTTTCAACTCGAACTGCGCGAGCATGGTTGATTTGGAGTATTGTTTGTAGCCTTTGACCATATCGGCATAGGGGTTGAGATATTGTCCCTCGTCGTAGTTTCCGAAAAGAATGTGTTTGGCCGTTGCATACTCGCCGGTAGGGGGATAGTATGCCGGATAGCTTACAGGGTCGGTACGCATAATCTTTTGGTACAGATCGCTACCTCCGTCGAGAGGACCCGAGTAGTCGTCGAACGTGCCGTGTAGACGAACGATGACTTCGGTCGTCTTGGTGACGTTGATGTTGACATTGGAACGGAGCAGATAACGCTTCAAATCGATATTGTTGTTGAAATTATTGCGCTTGTCTACCTTTAATATACCGTTATCCTGGTTGAATGTTCCCGCGATGTAGTAACGGGCTACTTTTCCTCCGCCACCGAGGTTGAAGTTGAGACGGTGGTTGACTGTCCGGTTTTTGAGCAGCAGATCGCGCCAGTCGACAGCCGGATATACCATCGGATTTTTACCGGCTATCGTGTTGTCGATCTTCTCCAGCGAATAGGGGGTCGGAGCGAGTTTGTTGCGGGTCGAAATGGCCTCGTTGTTCAGCCGCATGTAGGTAATGGGGTCGGCGAGTTCGATATTTTTGGTCGGCTGCGACAGCGATGTTTCATATCGGATCGAAATGGTCGCCGGACCATCGTGTCCCTCTTTCGTGGTTACCAGAATCACACCGTTGGCTCCGCGTGCACCGTAAAGCGCCGTTGCCGTGGCGTCTTTCATGATCGAGAAACTGGCGATATCGTCGGGTTGCAGCCGGGCCAGGTCGGAGGAGGACATCTCCACACCGTCGATCAGGATCAGCGGGCCGCTGGCGTAGGTCAGCGAGGTCACACCGCGAATAAAGAAACTGGCGTCGTCCTGTCCCGGTTCGCCGCTTCGCTGGTAAGAGATAAGTCCGGCAACACGACCGGCAAGCGCTGTGGTCAAATTGCTGCTCGGGGTTTTCAAAGCCGATGGTTTCACGGTCGAGATGGAGGCGAGCACGCTCTCTTTCCGTTGACGGGCGAAAGCGACTACCTCTACCTTTTCGACCTGAGTGATGTCCTGTCTGAGGGTGATGGTCAGCGATTTTTGCTCTTTTATTTCTATGGTTACGCTTTGATAACCGATAAAAGATATGGTGAGTTTGTCTCCGATTCGCGCAGAAATGGTAAAAGCTCCTTTCGCATCAGAGATAACCCCCTCTTGAGTACCTTCCAGAATCACGGATGCACCGACGATCGGAGTTCCCGCCTCATCTATGATCGTACCGCGGACTTTGTGACGTGGCGATGAAGCGGTCGTTGACGAAGTTTTTGTGGCTTGAGCGTAGCTTTCCCCGGCTACGATCACCATCATCATGCATAATACAACTTTCAACAGGACAAATTGCCAAAGTATCGTATTGTGAAATCTCGAAGTTATTCGTTTTTTCATAATTCAATAGGAATTTGGTCTGTTCGAATCAAGGTTAATGAAGCGTGAAGGGTTGCAGTTTTGTCTCATGTTTTTTGTGTTTTAGGTTGTTTGAAAGTTCATTGTGGAAATAAATTATGTTTTAAATTTATTAAAGATTATTGGACAAATAATTGTTTATAGTGAAAAAATCCTCGGAAACGCGATCGGTAACGTAGTCGAAAAAATATGTCTTGTTTGCGCATGAGCCATTTATGCCGATTTTTTAATTGTAGAAATGTGTGTGACTGGAATTTACAAATCGAGTCTGCTTGTCGAATGAAAGTAGCTCGAAAATGGTAGTTTTGGTTCGAGAACGGAGATGGCTCAACCTGTCGATTTGTGTATTTGTATTAAAATGACTACTCTTGTATTAACCCTAACCTATAAATAATAATGTTATGAAACAATTGTTGATACTCTCTGTGCTTGCGTGCCTGACTACGGTATTTTCGTATGCACGACAGTGGCCCGACAGGTCTTTGGGCGGTGGCGAAAAACTGCTGTTCAACGAATCCATGATCGAGCAGATGCGCCAGCGCATAGACAATCACCAATGGGCGCGCGACATTTACACGAAGATCCGGCATGAACTGTCCGTTCCGGCCGCCCCTTCGCAGGGAGAAGGCGAGCGGTTCGCCGTAGGTATATGGTATAAAAACGCAGCATTGTACTACCGTATCAGCGGTGATGAGAAATTCCTGCCCAATGTGTTCTCTGCAATTGTCAGCAATTTTAAGCTCGACAAGGCGGAGCAACCCCTCTTTACCGACACGACTAGACGGCTGCGGTCTCATTGGGAGTGGTGCCTGTACAAGTCCAACCTGTTGGTGGCGTACGACCTGTTGCAAAACCACCCTGTGCTCGCACCATATAAAGAACTTATGAAACATCGTCTGGATGAGATCATCGCCCAGGGGTATCGTTTCCTGCGTGGTAGGAAAAGCGTCAATAACACGGGATTTTGGGTGACGACGGTGGTCGGTATGGCGGGATATATGCGTGGCGACAAGGCTGCCATTGCGGAGGCTATCGACGGTGCTTGCGGCTTCAAGGCCATGTTGGCGAAATTTCGCGACCAGGGCAGGTTCAATCCCGAACCGATCAACTACACCACCAACTATATCGACGGTTGCCTGCTGATTCTGGCCGAAGCATCGCGCAACAACTCGATGGAAGATCTCTATGCTTATGTCGCACCTAACGGCGCATCGATCAAGCGGCTGGCCGACTCCTATTTCGACATTGCCAACGCAAACGGAATGGCGGTGGGCAACGGCGATTTCGGAGACTATGTCCTGATCAATGAAGATAAGGTGTTCTATGGCGGTATTGATATATTTTACGGCAAGGGGGGACCTCACCGTTCCTGTCACAAGATGGAGCTGTTCAATGCGCGCTATAACGATCCCAAGTTCGCGTGGGCCATTGCACAAAACCCTGCCCGCGACAACAAATGTTTCGTTTTTTGGGGCTATACGGCTCTCACTCATGGAGCCGAGATAACGGAAATTCGTGCTCCGGAGATCAAGAGCGAGATATTTCCCGGTATGGGCAATGCCATCATCAGGTCGGTCGAAGACACGACCTATTGGAACAGCGATGCGATAACGGCGCATATGCGAAGCGGAAAACCGTTGCAATCGCACAACCAGAACGACCACTTCAACCTTACGATCAATGCCTACGGTAAGAATATATATAAGGATTGGTTCCTGCGTTGGGACTACCTGGCACCCCGGGCATCGAACGGATACAGAAACGCAACCCCTCTTTCGCCGCGCATCATCGGCCATAATACGGTGAGCGTCGATTTTGCAGAACCCACTGTGTTCGATGTGCAATTTTCGGATATCACGCGTCGTGATGGCATGCAGATTGTTTCGGCTGCGGGCGAGGTATACAAGGGCGTTCGGCAGAAGCGGACGATCGGGGTCACCAAAGAGTATGTTATCGATATCTTTACCTTGGAATCCGACCAGGAGCACAATTATGACTATGCCCTCCATTCGGTCGGCAAGGCATCCTATTCGGGCGTGGGGATATGGCAGGAGTATATGCAGCTGAACGATGAGTACAGGATGGGCAAGATCGACAAACAGGCAACTCGGCCCAATAACGTGTGGTTCAGTGCTGTGCGTCGGGCTCAAGCTAAAAAGGATGTCGTGGCCGATATGGTCGACACCGATGGTATAGGCATGGTTGCCATCCTGCTTAACGACACCGGGACCGAAGTCATCGCGGCGGAAACGCCCTATTTTGTCTCCATCCGGGGATGGGATGATATAAGCCCCAAGGCGACGATTCCCGAAAGGAAACCGATGACCGTTTTCCGCCGCCAGGGTAAAAACGCAGAATTCTGCGTGCTGCATCAGCCCTATCGCGACAAAGTATCGCGCTTGAAATTCAGTCGCAAAGGCAATCTGTTCGTCGTCGAGGGCGATGCATTTACCGATACGTTCAATATCGAAAGCTTGGAGTATCACAGAAAAAACAGATAGAATCGTCATGAAACGAGCCTGCATCTCTCTTGTACTGCTGCTGTCGGGTGTCCCTGCGGCCATGTCGAATCCAGATTCCGGGATCGTGCCGTTTGTCGATCCCAGGATCGGCGTGAATGGCGGAGGCAATGTATTGATAGGTCCCTGCCAGCCGTTCAGCATCGTGCGAATGAATCCCCATATGGAAAAACCGCATATAACGTCGGGTTATAAGATAGGTGCCCGTATAACGGGCTTTACGGTGACCGGAGTGAGCGGTACGGGAGGCGGTGGGCGATACGGCAATTTTTGCGTCTATCCCCAGTCGGGTGAGCTCGATCCCTCAAAGCGCCTTTCGGAAGTGGCGGACGAGATGGCCGAACTGGGGTATTATGCCGCAAACCTCACGGCCGAAAGGGTAAAGGCTGAGTTGACATCCACCGAAAAGGTTGGATACATGCGTTTTACCTTTGGACCCCAGGCAGCCAAACATATTCTGCTCGATATGACCAGTGTCATAGACCGGTTTCGTAGCCGTCCCTCGGACGGGCGGTGTGTGGTTGCCTATGGTGCCATGAACGACGACGGTTTGATCGAAGGTCAGGGCGTGTTTCAGGGAGGATGGGGGCACAACAAGCCCTACATCCTCTATTTCAGTGCCAAGACCGATATCCCATGCAGCGCTTTCGGCGCCTTTAAAGGGGGTGAAACATTGCCCGGTATGCGCGTGATTACGGGAGATAACTGCGGATTTTACATGACGTTTTCAGACTCTCAGCCCCAGGCGATTACGGTTAAGATCGCTGTTTCTACTCTGTCTGTGGGCAAGGCGCGGGAACATCTGTTGCGTTCGGGGGATATGGATTTCCGGCAGGCCCTGGAGGAAAATAGGGCTACCTGGTTGAAGTATCTCGACCGCTTCCGGATCGAGGGCGGAACGCAAAAGCAACGGACACTCTTTTATACTTCACTCTATCGTACCCTCGTGATGCCTACCGATGTTACGGGAGAGAATCCTCAATGGCAAAATTCGGAACCGCATTTCTGGGATTACTACTGCATATGGGATACTTTCCGTACCGTTTTCCCGCTTCTCTCCATTGCTTATCCCTCTCAGTATGTCAATATGATTCGCTCGCTGATAGACATATACGATCATGAGGGTTGGCTGCCGGATGCGTGGGTCGTGGGAGGTATCGCCCGTCAGCAGGGCGGGACGAATGCCGATGTGGTGATAGCCGAGGCAATGGCCAAAGGGATCAAAGGTTTCGACTACGACAAGGCCTATCTGGCAGTTAAGAAGAATGCTACCGTACCTGCCGACGAAAACTGGGACAACTATCAGAGTGTCATGGCTGGAAAACATGCCTCATACATGGAAAATGGATACGTCCCCGCCCATCGGATCTCGTGTGTGTCGCACACGCTGGAGTATGCCTATAACGATTACTGCATGTCTCGGATTGCCGCCAAAATGGGACATAGGGAGGAGGCCGAAGTTTATGCCCGTCGTTCGATGAATTGCTACAATCTTTTCGATTCCCGAACGGGATTTTTCTGGGCTAAGACGGAGCAGGGCGAATGGGCGGAAAACTTCTCGCCGACATTTATGGACAAGTCGGTGACCAATCGTTATTACTACGAAGGGACGCCGTGGCATTATGCTATGTATGTGCCTCATGATTTTGCGGGCCTGATCCGACGGCATGGCGGAGCGAGGGCTTTCGAGGCGAAACTCGACTCGATGTTCATCGGAAAGTACTACACCCAAAGCAACGAACCCGACATTCATGTGCCCTACCTGTACAACTACGTGGGTGCACAGCATCGCACTGCGGAGGTCGTCAGATCGCTCCTTTCTACCAGATATTCCACCCGCCGTGCCGGATTGCCCGGTAACGACGATTCAGGCTGCATGTCATCGTGGTATATCTTCTCCGCGATGGGCTTTTATCCCATCGCGGGCCAGTCCTTTTATCTGATCGGCTCTCCCGTTTTCGACAAGGTGACCATTGCCCTCGAAAACGGCAAGAAGTTTATCGTCCAGGCCGTCAACAATTCCGAAGCGAACAAATACATTCAACGCGCATACCTCAACGGCAAGGCCTTGGACCGTTCGTGGATCGATCACAGTGAGATCGCACGCGGCGGCGTGTTGCGTTTCGAGATGGGTGACAAACCGTCGGGATGGGCGTCGGATTGTCAGATGCCCATCCCGATGTGACTTTTACGATATTGCCAGGGAGTTTGTCCATATATCTTCTTGAATTGACGAATGAAGTAGTTGCAATCGGAATAGCCTGCGTTCATGGCAACCTCTTCGATGTTTGCTTCTCTTGATTCAATCAGTAATTTTCTGGCATATTTCATTTTGATAGATGTGATGAGATTGTTGGGAGTCTGACCTGTGATGCCCCGAATTTTGGTAAAGAGTTTTGTACGTCCCATGCACATTTCGCGCGCGAAAACATTGATGTCAAAGTCTGGATTGGTTATATTATGTTCGATTATTTCTACTGCTTTTTCAAGTAGTTGCTGGTCGTACGGATTTGTGGCCAACTGGTGGGATTGAACCTCTCCTGTGCAATATGACTTCTGTAATTGTTGGCGGCCATTGATTAGATTGTGGCAGCGGGTTACCAATATTTTGGTGTTGAATGGCTTGGTTATATAATCGTCGGCTCCGATCATCAGTCCTTCCAGCATTTTGTCGACCGAAGTGCGTGCAGTAAGCAGCACGACAGGTATGTGGCACGTATCGTCATTGCTCTTGATAAGACGGCACAGCTGTGAGCCGGACATTACAGGCATCATGACATCCGAAAGTACGAGATCGGGTTGCAGCTTCAGGGCCATGTTATAGCCTTGTTGGCCGTCTGTGGCTTTATAAACTTTGTATATTGATGAAAAAATTTCTTCGAGTACTGCAAGTAATTCGATATTGTCTTCGACGATAAGTATTGATATGGTATGTGAGTCGGATTGATGTTGGGTTGAACGTATTTCCTCGATGAATTCATTGTCAGGTAATACTATGTTTGTTATGCACTCGTCAGGCTCGGTATTGACGCCTGCTTTCTGTTCCTCATTAAAATGTTTGTCGCCTAACAACAACTCGACTTTGAATGTCGATCCTTTGCCGATATGGCTATCGACGCTTATTTGTCCATGGTGTGCCATTACGATATTGCGACTCAAGGCCAATCCGATACCTGTGCCTCCTGCGATTTTTCCGCTCTCACTTTGGAAAAACTGAGAGAAGATTTTCGGCAGATCTTCATGGCTTATACCTATACCTGTATCTGCGATTGAGATGCTGACCTTTGACTGGCTTTGCTCTACAAGGATAGTTACGTTTCCGCCCGAGTTTGTGAACTTTAGTGCGTTGAATATTAGATTGTTGAATACTTTTTCCATTTGTTGCTTGTCGAACCACACCATAACGTGAACGGGTTTGTGGATGTAGTTGAGAGCGACCTGCCGTACTTGTGCATATTCCTTGAACGATATGTATATTTGTTCTAGAAAAGGTATTAAATCATACTCGTTAACTTTAGGAGGCATAAATCCATGCTCTTGTTTATAAAAATCCATCAATTCGCTCATCAATAGTTTGACTTTTTCGACGTTTTTAATCACGCCCAATAAACGACGATAGATGTTCTGCGGAATATTCCCGCTCTGAATAGTCATGTCGAGTTGTGTGGCTATCAGTGTTATAGGGGTCCTTAATTCATGGGATATGTGGGTGAAAAACTCCAATTTAGACTTATTCATCGCTTCGATACTCTGCTTTTCTTTCTGGCTGAAAAGCAGTGAGGTCTGCAATTTGATACGTGATGTGTAGTTGTATAGAATGACCAGGAGTAATATGCTGGCGATTATGAAATAGAGTAGATAGGCAATAGTTGTACGCCATATTGGAGGCAGTACTTTTAGGATAAGTTGACGTTGGCAGACTAATGGTTTATCGTCTTCCGTGGTGGCTCTTACCCGAAGTGTGTACTTTCCCGGAGAGAGATTGGTAAATGTTATAGGACTCCCTCTCTCTATCTGTACCCAATGGGGATCGAAACCCTCTAACTGATACTCAACCTTCGGGCGCAGTGAACTTATGTAGTTGGTCAGAGCGTACTCGACCGATATTACAGAGTGGTTGTTTCTTAATGTTATGTGATCGGAGTAAGGTAGTGATTGGGATAATATTTTTGTCTCATCCCCCACGATAACAGGCGTATTGTTGGCATATAGCCGTGTGAAGACGACATTGAAATTTTGGGCTTTACGATTCAGGTCGCTTTCATGCATGATATACATGCCGTTAAAACTGCTGATGATCATGTTGCCGGATTCCGTTGTGGTAATGCCACGCTCATTGATACGCGAAAAGGGAAAAAACGTGTTGAATTTGTAATTGGATATGTGGTGGGTTTGGGGATCGAGTACTGATATGCCAGTGGTGCTGCCCAGCAGCATATATCCTGATGGCGATTCACTTAATGCCATAACGTCGTTGTCTGGCAAATTGCTGTTTTCGCAGTTGTATCCGCGAACGTCTCCACTTTCGGGATCAATACATATCACTCCTCCTGCTGATCCAACCCATATTCGTGCCTGGCTGTCCTCTGCCAATGCTGTCAGGCGAAAGATGTGTAATTTAGACTTGGAATCATATCCTCGTTTAAGTACCTGCCGTTCTTCCTTTCCGTCGATGCAGAGCAATCCATGGTGATTGGTAACCCATACTCGCTGATTCTTGTCGACGAGCATATCCCACACCGTATATGTCCTCCCCTTTGGGCCCGATAGATCTAAAAAATTGACAGATGTATTGTTCTGGGGGTCATATAGATGTATCATATTGCGGCTGCCGATCAGAATTTTGTCTTTGTATGGATGTACGGAGCGGATGAAAGTTGCTGCAGTGGGGTTGTCCGTGAACTCGATTGGAGTGAAGGTCCGTTTGTCTATGTCGAATCGGTAAAAACCGCCGTAGGTGCCTACCCATAAAACTTGCCGAACTTTGTCATAGAGCAATGTTTTAATGTTTATTGCAAGAGGAGTGTATGGATTGTGATAGTGGGTAAATGTTTCTGTTTTCCGGTTAAAGAAGTTGAGACCTCCGTCTTCTGTACCTATCCACAAATTTTTTTGATCATCCTCGCACACCTGACTTACTGTCGAGCCCGATATCCCATTACCATCGGAGCGTACGGTATAGTAGTCGCAAAATGAATATTCGGGATGAATACAGTCTACGCCTCCATAGAACGATCCTATCCATAATGAACCTTGTGCATCTATTTCCAGAGCCCAGATCGATGATCCGCTGAGACTATAACGGTCAAATTCGCAATGTGTATACGTCGTAAAACTTTGAGACTGGGGCTTATAATGGACCAGTCCGTGTGCTGTTCCTATCCAATAGTTACCAATATTGTCTTGTCTTATCGCCCTTACATTGTCATTGGGCATCGAATTGGTATTTGTAGGGTCATGGCGGAAGTAGGTGAAGTTCATCTGTTGATCAATACGGTAAAGTCCCGAAGATGTCGTGCAGACCCAGATGTTTTTATGATTATCCTCGTATATGGCATATACGTCTTCAGATTGGAGATAATGTGTTAGTTTTTTGTTTTTATCCACAACATACATTCCTCCATGACGCAATCCCACAAACAGGGAACCATTCGAGGCTTCTAATAGCGCACCTCCGATGAATTTGCCCTTGAAACGCAGATGTATGTCGAATCTACTTGTTTGGGTATTGTAGATCAGCAGAGTGTTGTCTCTTAGTACCCACAGTCCTGATGCGCCATAATTTATTTGACTTACTCCGCCGTTAAAAAGGCGCCTGAAACGCTCTTTACGTAAATCATACTCCAACAGTGCACTTGAATTGACAATATATAAGTGTCCATCCTTGTCGCCGCATATTAGGCGTACGTTGTTGGTCACTAGGCTTGATGAGTCTCCAATAATGGCTTTGAACGATTTGATTTTGGTGCCGTCCCACATCATCAACCCACTGTTTGAGCCGAACCATATCAGTCCTGATTCGTCTTGATATAGTGTGTTGATAGCATCCTGCAGCTGTTCGCCTCTATTGCCTATATGTGAAAAAATGAGTTCACGTCCCTGAGTGCGAGCTAAACTCAACAATAATAAAAATGATAATAATACTCTGATCATCATTCTAAATAATTATGGTTTAGCATCGCGCTGTTTCTGAAACTATTTCATGAACTTTACGATACTGCGTCGCCAATTTTTAGCCATTACAATACCCCCTTCGACATTGGGGTGTACACGGTCTTCAACTGTATGGCGCTGCCAGTTGAAACCACGCGCCACGGGCACATATATTACTCTTTTATCATGAATTTCGCGAATCAAAGTGCGAATGGCCTTATTCAGTTCGGGAATATAAGCATACTTCGGCATTTTACCGCTCTCTACGATTTGGGCTACGAAGATGGTGGCTTGGGGATTTATTTCAAGAACGGTATTGATCATCTTTTTGTAGGCGGCAATTATTCCCTTGACAGGCTTTGTCTCATATGAGTGATTGTGTCCGCTTTGGAGTAACACTATGTCGGCGGGATAGGTACTGTATATATTCTTTAGCCGTGAGGCGATATACTCAGCATTCTTGCCGGAAAATCCGGCTTGACGAAATTCTCCAAATCGGCTTTTGCCTGTATGGGGGCCGACAAGCTCTACGTTGTACCCATCGTTGCGTAACATGTCGTATAAAGCAGGAAGATATGAATCTGCGCGTTGTGTTAACGAGTCGCCAATGCCCAATATGGTCACTGGCCGTTGTTTTGCATCGGTTGCACAAATGAATCCGAGTGCCAGCAGAACAATGAAAGGTTTAAGTTTCATAATCTATTTTATTTCATAATTGTACATGACGAAATCACGGGGGGTGTTTATTTGGAAATTGACGTTACCATTCATGTCGGCTTTGACTTTTTGCTGTATGCCCTTGCCTTTGAACACGGGATGAAGCACAAGTGTGGCATAAGGTTTTACGTATAGTTTGAACGTGTGGATATTCTGGCTGTTGTTCTCTCGATAGAGCAGTAGATAACCCCTTGAGTCGTGTATAGACTGGAATCCACACCACGATTCGCCTGATGGTTCGTCGCCAATGGGAAGTATCACTCCATTGTGAAAATCGTGTTGGATTTTTTTGTATTCGTCTATGCGTGAACGTAGGGTAAATGCTGTGTCCGGCAGTCCCGAGAGTTCCATCCAGGCCAATGGTTGTCCGGCTAATGTAGTTGCAAATAGATATTCGAACGAATAGTGTTCGGGATTGTATGGCGACGGAGGATATTTGTCTTTGTTGCGCCAGTTGTTGAGGAATTCGACCTGTAATCTTTCGGCAGGTACGTAACGCGAAAGCATCCATAGGTTACGAAGAGTCCAGTGGGGATAGTAGTTCCCCCAATCGGTGTATCGGTTTTCAAGAAATATGTTGCCGTATTCGGTCATATAGAAATAACCTCCGCGCCGACTTGCTGTTACATCTATATTGAACGTTACGTTGTTTTGTGTTGAGTCCATTACTCTGTCGAACATCATGCGTAGGCGTTCTTCGGCCAGTTTGTCGGCTACTGTCACGCCGTCGATTTTGAACACTTTGATCCCGTCGCGCTTGTACAGTCGGATCAATGCCTGAGCGTCTTTACGCCAATCTGCAAAATGATCTTGTGAACTGGGATTGAACCACAGGGCCAATTCGATTCCTTTCTCTTGACATGCTTGGGTCAGAGGTTTGAGGCCGCGCGGATATTTTATGGAATCGGGTTCCCAATAGTGGGGATTCGACCAGATGTTTTTGAATGATCCTCCGAATGCCGAATTTCCGCTTTTGCCCGATTGCCAACCGTCATCTATCTGATAATGCGTGATGCCCATGCGTGCCGCCCGGTCAATCTCTTCCAGGCAGAATGCTTCATTCACTTTGCGGTCCTGTCCACGGTCTCCCCACGTGTTGGCCATGATCATCTCGTCACGAGAAGAACAGGTGCTGCGCTCAAGTTTTTGAAAACGCCTCAATTCAGTAAGCCTTTGCTGTTCATCACCTGCATACAGCCCTATGGCACAACCGTAGGCTCTAGTCCATCTGTCGGGGTTCAGATCGCTCCCTTCGACGCCAACTCCTAGTACGTTGACCTTACCGTAATCGATCGAAAAATCGGCATTCGGATAAGCAAGTTGGATGGAAGATACGGGGGCTTGCTTGATGATGAAAAAGCCGGCGTTGGAGAGTTTGTTATGCATGAAAAGCAAATTGCCGCGATACTGGCAATTTTTATAACTCGACGCACGCACTTCTCTGACAAGTGTGTTATTACGGTCGGTGACATCGAAAAACTCTATGGCGTTAATGTCCCAGTGAATGCCACCCAGATTCAATCTGTCGAGTAGGGGATAGGCGGGTCTGCGCTTTTCTCTCTTGTTTGATTCGATGTTTTTTAGATCACCGGGATTGATCGTTTGGAACCCCGATAAACCGTTGGCGCTGCCTTTTAGATAGGTGTCGCAAGCCAGCACTTTGCTCGAAGGGTATATGCGGTATATGCGTTTGACTTGCAACGAATCCAAGCTAAAGGTCACCTCCGTCTCCAATCGTTCACCGCTCACCGCGTTGGCAGCCAGACGTCTAACGCGCAACTCTCCCTGCTGGGCCTTTGCCGTTGTGTGGGGTACGAAAAAATCGGGACCGGCCGCTTTATTTTTCCAGTCGATGCCGCTGGCCTTATCATGCAGGGATAGGGTTATCAGGTTGCCTCCGTTCCACAGGAAAACTCTCTCGATCGCATGGTTGCCGATGCGGAGGGTGTCGTTCTCGAGGGTGGCGTAGCATGATCCGGTAAATTCTGTTCCGTATGAGGAGATGCAAAGAAATGACAAGACAATCCATGTCGATGCCTGTTTTAAAATAGCGGTCATATTAGAGAGGTGATTAATGGGAATTTCAGTATGAAACTTTATTTTTTGGGGCCGAGCCAACGACCTGGATTGTATGTCTGATTGTTGGGTAAATCAGGTTTGGCGACGCCTGCTTTCATCAACTCTGTCAACTCTGGGAAATGTGAAGGGAACAACTCCCTTGGGTTGATGTTATGGCGGCGGCACACCGTTGCGGCCATGCCCACCACTTCGCCTAAAATACCTCCTGTTCTCATAACCCTCACAGTACCGAGAGCGACATGCGTTACGCTGATATTGCGTCCCGCCATGAATAGATTGTCCACATTGCATGAGTAGAGGCAACGATAAGGGATCGGATAGGGATGGATACGGATGTGTTTAGCGACCGATTTGAAAGCTCCCTGGGGAAAATTTGCCAGATTTTTTTCATTGGGATAATGCAGATCGATACTCCATGTGGTACTTCCCGTGGCATCAGGATATATTTTGTAATCGATAATGTCATTCTGTGTCAATACGATGTCGCCTATCAGACGTCTCGATTCTCGTTTCCCGCCGATATAAGCCACCCATTCCAACGAGCGTTTCGCATAGTTTTCGCGTGACGAGAACCGGTTTTTGAGAAAACTCCAGTTCGAATATATCACCAAAAGTCCATAGTCGCGAATGCGTTCGAATTGAGATATTTGATTATAGTTCATGCCTGTTTCCCACGTCCATTCGCCCATGGTTACGTTTTCGCAATTAGATTCGTTAATTTCTAAACCGTAATTGAACTCGGGGAATGATGTCTTGGAATTTTCCAGTTTCGAGTACCATTGCACCGATGTCCCCATCGTTATGCTGTCGGCCTCTTCGGGTGCAGTAGGTTCGCCGTACTGCGCTTTTGATTCGCGTCCCATTGTCCAGCGGGCTCCTGCCAGAAAACCGATCGTACCGTCGCCGGTACAATCGGCAAACAACGGGGCGCTTACGACTATTTCGCGGCTATTTTCAATATGCCTGGCCACGACGCTTTTGATGTGCGTCCCTTTTTTGATCACCTTGAAGGCTCGGAAACAGGGAAAATAGGTGATATTTTTCTCTGCCCGCAATGCCTGTTCCTTTTTGTGGTCTTCGTAATATTCGAAAGGTTTGGCGTTGCCTGCCCGCGAAGGACCGAACTCTTTTTGTAAGCCACCCAAGGCGGGGTATGGCTGTTGTTCTATGCGGCCGCCTAAATGTACTCGCACTTCGGAACTGTTGTTGCCTCCCGGTATTGGGCGGTCATGGATAAGTGCCACGCGGCAGCCTAAGCGGGCGGCACTTATGGCAGCGCTCATTCCCGCTATACCTGCACCCACCACAACCAGATCGTACGAGCCTTTATCCGCAGGTCGGGATGGCAGATTCAGTAATTTGCGTCGTAATTTATCGAGCATGTCTGGGTCGCTGGGAGGGATATCCTTTGATCCTGTGGTGAGAAAAATGGCATCACATCGACCATTAAAACCCGTCAAGTCATGCAGTCGCAATTCGGTCTCTCCTTGGGGGAGATACATTTCACCTGCTTTTTGCCACATCCAGCGGTCGCCTGTGGCTCCCACTACATTTCCGGCAGATCGGGAGCCGACACGCAACAAAAATCGGCCGGCTCCCGGTGCAGTTGACCAGGGCGAAGTCCAGTTGAATGTGCGTACGTATATATGGTATGTCCCTGCGTTTGGGATATATATTGTCGTTACGGCATCTTCGACCGGCTTTCCCATTCCGTGGGCCATTAGATAGGGTGATCCCATCAGATCGGAAAACTGAGGATCAACGACCCAACCTCCTTTTTGGTCGAAATTCTCTGCTTCAATAAATAGTTGGGTCCCGATGCATGGAAGGCATAGAAACAAACAGATTGTTAAAACAGCGGAAAATATCTTCATATATAATTTTGATTTTTAGTTTGTGTAATAATTATAACGACATGTTGTTTTGAGTCTTCTAAGATAATGAATTTTGGAATAAAGATAGTTGTATTTATGTCGTATTCAGTTGCTGATAGTTCGAAAAAACAGGATAATAATGCATATCGGAGATATGGATTTTCTTATGTGTTGATTTTTAGATAGATGGTGGGTCGTTTCGTGTCTGCTGTGGATTGGCGGATTTAAATATCAGAAAATTAATGCGCTGCGTAATTATATGTGATGAAATGTTTGAAAATTATACAGCTCTAAAACTCGTGGAACTTCGTAAAATTGAGGTGCAAAATTCTTATTATTTTTCATGATTATTTAATTGATTTATATTCAGTGTATTATTCGATAGTGGCGTTTGTGCGGATTTTTTAGATAGTTTATGTGTCCTCTTATCCGTGCGATCCGGAACTTTTCGGGCGGAAAAAGGTAATTTTTGTCGTCGGAACGGCTCAGAACGGTCTCCGGAGGGCATGCACAGATTTTGTCATTCTTTGACCATAACGTTGCACCTGATTATATTATAAAATAATTCTTTTGTACAACCGAAAAAGCCCGAACCGAAGAAAAAGATCATAAACTTTAAAACTTTCAGTGCTTATGAAGAAACTCGTTTCACTCCTGTTGTGCCTTTGCAGTCTCGGATTCACCGCCTGCGACGACGAGGACGAACAGATGGAATACGCCAGCATCTATTTCCCGCTGGCTACCCGGGCAGGATCGAACGGCCTGTTCTCGGCTTCGTTCGATTTCAGCCGGGATACCACCTTTATTATAGGTGCCTATTGTGCGGGCAGCATCCTGCCTCCGGAGGATATCGTGGTGGGAATCGAAGTGGCGGCCGATTCGCTGGCTTCGGCCGCGCAGACCGATGCTCAGCTGGCGGGGATGACCCTGCTTCCGGCCGACACCTACGAAGTGTCGCCCGCCTCGATGCAGGCCGTGATCCGCAAGGGGACCGAGCGCGGCGACCTGACCTTCACGTTCCATACGCAGACGCTCGATCCGGGGACCCAGTACGTGCTGCCTCTGAAGATCGTTTCGACTTCCCATTACGTGATCGCCCCGAAATACCAGTGCGTGTTTTTCGGAATCAAGAAAAAATAATCTAACTGCTAATTCGATATGAGGAAATTTACGATTTCATCAGTCGCAACCGCGATTCGGTGCGGCATGACCTTCCTCTTTGTCTCGATGGTGCTGGGATTCACCCTCGCGGCCGGACCGGCTTCGGCCCAGGCTCAGCGGCGCACCGTGAAGGGAGAGGTGGTCGACAAGGACGGCAATCCTCTGCCGGCGGTGCTGGTGGACCTGAAAGAGAGTCTGATTTCCACGCTCACCGACCGCGAAGGCCGGTTCGAAGTCCAGTTCCAGGGAAAGTACAACACACTGATCTTTTCGCTGGACGGATATAACGAGCAGAGCGTGGTGTTCGGCAAGGAAAACTATCTGAAGGTGATCCTGACCCAAAACGACAAGGCCAAAGACCGGGACATCTATCTGATGTACGGTAAACAGAAACAGTCCAAGATCACTTCGGCGGTCTCCACCGTATGGGGCGAGGAGATCGAGGATATCCCCGTCATGTTCCAGAATGCGGCATTGACGGGGCGGCTGCCGGGCGTGCTGACCATCCAGGAGAGCGGAGCCCCGGGACAGGACAACGCCGACCTCTACCTGCGCGGACGCCGTTCATGGCAGAACCGCAACCCGCTGGTGTTCATCGACGGACACCGTCGTGACTTTTCGCTGGTCGACCCCCACGAGATCGAGCAGATTTCGGCTTTCAAGGATGCCGGTGCGCTGGCGATCCTCGGTCTGCGGGGCGGCAACGGAGCCTTGATGATGACCACCAAACGGGGTATCGAAGGGCGTCCCGTACTGAGCTGGAATTCGCAGGTGAATATCCAGTATCCCACCCGGCTGCCCGACTTCCTCGATTCGTGGCATTACGCCACGCTTTACAACGAAGCCATGCTCAACGATGATCCGTCGGCTGAGCCCCGTTACAAGGAGGAGGCCCTGAACAAATATCTCACGGGAGAAAGTCCCTACACGCACCCGAACGTGGACTGGCTGGACGAGAGTCTGAAAAAGGCCTCCGTGTCCCAGCGGCACAACCTGAGCATCCGCGGAGGCAGTTCGGCCGCCCGCTATTTCGTCAACCTTTCGTTCATGAACAACGACGGTCTCTACAAAACGGATAAGGACGTCAATACCTATAATACCAACGCGGGCTTCAAGATGTACTCGATCCGTTCGAACGTGGACGTGAACCTGACCAAGACCACGCTGCTGGCCCTGAGCCTTTACGGGCGCCAGCGGGTGCAGAACAACCCGGGCGCGACGACCACGACCAACGCCCTGTTCAATACGCTCTATTCGATTCCCTCGAATATCTTCCCGCTCAACTACGGATCGGACAAGGTGGCCGGTACCAACGAGTTCCGCAACAATCCCTACGGTATCCTGAACCACAGCGGATATTCCAAGTATATCCACAGCACGATGGAGTCCTCGATCGAGATGCGCGAAAACATGGACTACTTCGTCAAGGGGTTGAGCGTCCACGGTGCGTTGGCTTTCGACCTGCGTTTCGACAATACGATCAACCGCAGCAAGACCTATCCGGTTTACCAGTATAAAGGGGTGGACGAGTTCGATAACCCGATTTTCGACGTCTGGGGCGAGGAGAAACCCCAGAACAACTCCAACTCGTTCGGCAGCCGCAAGATACGTATCTTCGACGTGGAGGTCGGTGTCGACTACAACCGTGTATTCGGCAAGCACGACGTGGCGGCCACGCTGATGTACAACAACAACCAGGAGTCGGACGATACGGAAAAGCTGACCAATTTCCACCAGGGAGTTTTCGGCCGTGCGACCTACGTGTTCGGCTCGCGGTATATCGCCGAATTCTCGTTCGCCTACCAGGGCTCCGAACAGCTCCCGCCCGACAATCGCTACGGGTTTTTCCCGGCCGGTTCGGTGGGGTGGGTCCTCTCCGAGGAGCCGTTCATCAAGCGTAATATCGGCAACGTGCTCAGTTTCATGAAGCTCCGTGCTTCGTACGGACTTTCGGGCAACGACGACGGTATTCCCTACTATTATTACCTGCCATCCTTCAAGCTGAACAGTTCGAACCGCTACAATTTCGGCGTGACGGGAACCAACGTGGCCGGATGGGTCGAAGACGGTCTTTACAACGAGCATGTCACCTGGGAAGAGTCCAAAAAGCTGAACCTGGGGGCGGATATCCGCCTGTTCAAGGACCGGCTGAGCCTCGGGTTCGACTATTTCGACGAGCAGACTTCGCAGATTCTGACCGAGCGCATGTCGGTCTCTTCCCTGCTGGGTATGGGTGCGGGGACGGGACCGCTCGGCAACGTCGGCAAGACCAAGAACCGGGGTTACGAGGCCCAGATTGCTTATACCGATCACTATAAGGATTTCTGGTGGACGGTCGGCGGTAATATCGCCTATGCCCGTAACGAAATCCTTTTCAACGACGAGCAGGCCTATGCCTACAATTACCGAAAGACCGTGGGGCACTCCATCAACGATATTTTCGGATATGTCGCCAACGGGCTCTATTTCGACGAACAGGACATGCTCAACAGTCCCTCCACTTCGTTCGGTACGGCTTTCCCGGGCGACATCAAGTACCGCGACCTGAACGGCGACGGCATCGTCGACAACCAGGACCAGAAGCGGTTGGGGCACAGTAATCTGGCCGAGACCAACTACGCCTTTTTCGTGGGACTCAACTGGAAGGGTTTCGATTTCAATATGCTCTTCACGGGTGTGGCCAACCGGAACTATTACATGAAGAATACCAGTGCCGCCGTCATTGCCTTCTACAATGTGGCGGGAACGGGCGGCAAGTACGACGGAAACGTGCAGCAGTACCACTGGGACCACCGTTACAACCCGTCCGATCCTTCTACCTGGAAGACGGCCACCTATCCGCGCCTTTCGCTGGCCGGCCGGGACCACAATACCCAGCAGTCGAGTTTCTGGCTGGAGAACGGCAATTTCCTGCGGCTGAAGAATCTGGAAGTGGGGTACACCCTGCCGCGCAGGATCACGCAGAAATGGTACATTTCCAAGGCCCGTATCTTCTACAGCGGCTACAACCTGGCCACGTGGGACAACATGCGGATGCTCGATCCCGAAAGCGGACCCAATGCCAACAATTATCCCGTTCAGGTGGTGCATAGTATCGGTATCAACATTCAGTTTTAAGGAATTATGAAGAAAATAAGCATATTATTCGCGTCGGCGGCACTCGCCTCCTCCTGCGCCATGAACGACATTCCGCTGGAGAACATGCCGCCCGAGATCGCTTTCCGGGACAGTCTCCGGGTAGAGATGTTCGTCAACGAACTCTACGCCTACCTCCATACCGGACAGAGTTACAACCGGCTGGGAAGCGGCGGTACGGGCGGTTCCATGTTTGACTGCGTGACCGACCTGGCCGTCTATACTCCCGTACGCAACCAGCCCGAGGTGAACAAGTTCACCCAGGGTACCCTGAATGCCTCTGCCTCGGGCAATCCCGACGCCCGCTGGGCGGAGATCTACCAGGCGATCCGCAAATGCAACGTGGTGCTCGACAACATAGATTATGCCGTGAACGTCTCGCAGGAGCGGAAGAACCGGTTCATCGGTGAGGCTACGCTGCACAAGGCGATCCAGCACTTCGAGGCGATCCGGCGTTTCGGCGGTATCCCCATCATGGACGACATATTGGACATGACGGGCGATATCAACATTCCGCGCAGTACGTTCGAAGCCTCTGTAAAATACGTGGTGGAACTGTGCGACAGGGCAGCCCCGCTGCTTCCCACCCGCTACGCCGACAACGACTACGGACGCCTGACCCGCGGTGCTGCCTACGGCTTGAAGGCCCGTGTCCTCCTCTATGCGGCCAGCCCGCTCTACAACGAGAATCCGGTTCCGGGTTCGACCGAACTTCAGCGTTACGCTTCGCCCGACCACGAGCGGTGGAAATATGCGGCCGATGCCGCCCTGCAGGTGATCGACCTGAAAAATTCGGACGGCTCTCCGGCCCACAGCCTTTTCCGTCCCTATTCGCGCCTTTTCTTTACCCGTGCAGGGAACTACGAGTCGCTCATCATGAAACAGCAGGGTCTGACCAACAGTGTGGAGAAGGCGAACGGGCCTTCCGGTTACCAGAACGCCCGTGGCAATACGAACGCCACGCTGGAGCTGGTGAATATGTACGAGACGAAAAACGGTCTGCTGCCGGCGGACGATCCCGATTACGATCCGCAGAAGCCATACGAGAACCGCGACGAACGTTTCAATACGAGCATACTGTACAGCGGCGCCCAGCTTTGGGGCCGGTCCGTGGAGACGTTCGAAGGCGGAATGGACTATCCTGCCTCCAGCGGCGTGAAGGGATGCGTGACGGGATTCATGATGTACAAGCACATCGACCCCCAGACCAGTATCGTCAGTCCTGAAAAGACGACCTATCACGACTGGCCCATCCTGCGTTATGCGGACGTCCTGCTGATATATGCCGAGGCGATGAACGAATACATGGGCATGGGCGACGACGACCCGGTGACGGAAGAGCGGATTTACGAATGTGTGAACGAAGTGAGGGACCGGGCGGGGCTGCCTCCCGTGTCGGGGCTCACGCGCGGGGAGATGCGGACGCTGATCCACCGCGAACGTGCCGTGGAGTTCGCTTTCGAGGAGTCCCGTTACGGCGACCTCAAACGCTGGAGGGAGGCCGAAGTGGTGCTCAACCGTCCCGTTCACGGTGTGAAGGTCACGAAATCGGGTAGCGAAATCCGTTACGACTATACGGTCGACGGCGATTCGATCGTGATCGAGGACCGCGTGTTCCCCATGAAGTTCTACTATTATCCGATTCCCCAGTCCGAACTCGACAAGAACACGGCGCTGGTGCAGAATCCGAACTGGTAAAACTCCCCATTGTCAAATCCATAATTCATATTCAATGAAGAACTTTTTATTGATATTCATGATAGCGCTGATGGGGATGGGGATCAGTTCGCCACTCTATGCGCAGAAAGTTACCGTCACGGGACGCATCGTCGATGCCGCCGAAAAACCCGTGTTCGGCGCCAGCATCGTCGAAAAGGGAACTTCCACCGGTGTGATGAGCGACAAGGACGGAAGGTACAAGATCACGGTCTCCGGAGAGAAGAGCGTGCTGGTGTTCAGTTTCATCGGTTATGCCACGCAGGAGATCGCCGTGGGTGCGAAGACCCGGATCGACGTGGTCCTTGCGGAAGAGACCCTCGACATGGAAGAGGTGGTCGTGGTCGGATACGGTGTTCAGCGGAAAGCCTCCGTGGTGGGTGCCATCTCTACGGCCGATGCACGGGATATTCAGAAGACGGGTACCACCAACCTGACCCAGGCGATCGGCGGGCGTATCGCCGGCGTGATGACCAAATCCTCGGGAGGACGGCCCGGTGACGACGACGCCTCGATCTTTATCCGGGGCCGGGCCTCCTACGCTTCGGGCGGTTCTTCGCCGCTGGTGCTGGTGGACGGAGTGGAACGAGAGTTCTCCCAGATCGACCCCGAAGACATCGAGAACTTCTCGGTGCTGAAAGACGCTTCGGCCACGGCCGTGTTCGGTGTGCGGGGTGCCAACGGTGTGATCCTGATTACGACCAAACGCGGTGAGTCGGCCAAGCCGACCGTGGACCTGAGGGCTTCGGTGACGCTCAGCACCCCGATCCGCCTGCCGAAGAAACTGGGCTCCTACGACTATGCCCGCCTGATGAACGAGGCGTTGGTCAATGTCGGCGAGACGCCCCTGTACACGCCCCACGATCTGGAGATGTACCGTACCGGTGCCAGTCCCTACACGCACCCCGACAACGACTATTTCGAGGACATGCTCAAGGATTTCACCACCAAACAGCAGTATAACATGGTGGTAAGGGGAGGCACGCCGTTCGTACGCTATTACGTTTCCGCGAATTTCCTCGACGAGCGCGGTATCTACAATACGTTCGACAACAACAACTACGAAACCAACGTCTATTTCCGCCGGTACGGCCTGCGCTCCAACCTCGACTTCAACGTGACCCGGACCACCACCCTGGGCATCGACTTGTCGGGCCGTCTGGAAGAGCGCCACAACAACGGATACGGCGACAACCTCTATCAGTCGCTGGTGAGGACTCCGCCCAACTATTTCAATTACATCAACCCGAATGGTTCGCTCGGCGGCAACCTGAATCTGGTGAATCCCTACGCGGCACTCTCGCGGTACGGTTACGACCACTCCAAACGGAACGTGTTCGAGGCGGTGGTGAAACTGAATCAGAATCTGGATGCCCTGACCAAAGGCCTTTCGGCCCGGGCCATGTTCGGTTTCGTCTCTTCGATGCGGTCGCGTCGGGACCTGAACGAGAAACCCGAGTTGTGGAAGTATGACAAGGACGGCAATTACAGCGTGGTGCAGGATGAGGAATCCATCACCATCGAAACTTCGGCCGGACCGCATACCCGCGACTTTACCGTGGAGGCGGCCGTGAATTACGACCGCAAGTTCGGCAACCATGCCGTGACCGGGCTGCTCGCCTACAACCGGCTCCAGAATTTCAACAATGCGAACCTTCCCATCGGATATGTGAACTACGTGGGCCGTGTGACCTATGCCTATAAGAATAAGTATTTGGCCGAGTTCAATGCCGGCTACAACGGCTCGATGCAGTTCTCCAAAGACAAGCGTTACGGATTTTTCCCCGCTTTCTCCGCCGGCTGGGTGGTGTCCGAGGAGAATTTCTGGGGAAAGAACGCGAAGACGTTCAATTATCTGAAGATCCGCGGAGCGTATGGCGAGGTGGGTAACGACAAGATCGGTTCCGATACGTATTACTATCTGCAGACCTATCCCCAGCTTACCGCCAACCGTGTCTCCTTCGGAGGGACCAACCAGGCCGAAAACCGTATTTACGAAGGCAAGGAGGGTAACAGCGAAGTGGGATGGGAGCGTGCCCGCAAGGCGAACGTCGGTTTGGACATGAAGTTCTTCAACCAGCGTCTGAGCCTGACCGTCGATGCCTTCTACGAACACCGGACGGGTATTCTGGACCACGACGAGACCATCTCCACGATTTACGGTATGCTCGACCCGTCGGATTCCGACAAGGGTTTCCCCCCGCAGAATATCGGCGAAGTGAAGAACCGCGGATTCGAGATCGAACTGGGTTACGACGACCACGTGGGCAAATTCAACTATTACGTACGGGGAAACTTCTCCTTTGCCCGCAACAAGATCGTGAAACTCAAGGAGAGCCCCGTCACCTATCCCTGGATGAGCAAGATCGGCACTCCGATCGGACAGCGTTTCGGCCTGATTTGCGACGGGTTCTACAACAGCTATGAGGAGATCGCGGCGCTGCCGTCCGGTTTTTCGAGCAACCTGAAGCCCGGCGACCTGAAATACCGCGACGTGAACGGCGATGGCCGGACCGACAGCTATGACCTCTATCCGATCGGTTCCACGGGGCTTCCCGAGATTTTCTACGGTTTCACCCTCGGCGGCGAGTGGAAAGGGCTGGATTTCTCGATCTTCTTCCAGGGAGCGGCCAATTCGGACATCTATGTGAACGGATACGGATACTGGGAGTTCGTCAACCAGAGCGGCGTGATGGAGCATCATCTGGGACGGTGGACGCCCGAAAACAAGGATCACGCCACCTATCCGAGCCTTTCGCCCGCAAGTTCCGAACAGAACCACCGCCTTTCGACCTTCTGGCTGAAGAACGGGGCCTACCTGCGGTTGAAGAACGTGCAGATCGGTTACAGCCTGCCGCAGCGCTGGGTGAAGAAGATCGGCATGTCCAACCTCAGAATCTATCTGAGCGGGACGAACCTGCTGACCTTCTCGGAGTTCAAGGAGTACGACCCCGAATCGAACGACGGTGACGGATCGGCTTACCCGCAGATGAGTCAGTACAGTATGGGTCTGAGTATCAAGTTCTAATCCGCAAAACCGAGACTATGAAAACGAAATATTATATCCTGTCCCTGTGCACGGCGGCCGCTGCGTTCTTCTCCTGCACCGATGCCTCCTCCCTGTTGGACCGGGAGGATGTGGGAACCCTGTACGAGAGCGATGTGTTCCGTAATCCCGCCTATGCGCGCTATTTTGTGAACGATATTTATTACCATTTGCCGGGAGCGGATTGGACTCCGGGCACCGGTTACCAGCCCAAGAGCACGTGGTACGGGGCCTATCTGGAATGTGCGACCGACAATGCCGAGGCACGCCGGCTGGATTCCGATGCCCAGCACTTCAACGAGGGAAACTGGAATGCGGAGTCGATGCCGCTGGGCGACGTGTGGGCGAACGACTATGCCCAGATACGCGCCTGCAACAAGTTCCTGGAGAATTACGAGTCGATCACCCCGATCTCCGGAGTCGCCAGTGCGGAGGAGATCGAGTACTTGCGCGGACAGGTGATCTTCCTGCGTGCGCTCTTCTATGCCGATCTGGCCAAACATTTCGGCGGGGTGCCCGTAGTTGAGAAAGTGCTTCATTTCGATTCGCCGGAATTGCAGTCCTCCCGCTGGAAATTCGCCGATCTCGTTGATTATATCGTATCCCAGTGCGACGAGGCGGCCGCGATTTTCCGTGAGGTGGAGGGTGCGATTACGGAAGATACGTTCGGCCGTGCCAACGAGGGGGTGGCCATGTCCCTGAAAGCGCAGGTGCTGACGATGGCAGCCAGTCCGCTCTTCAACCGTCCGGCCGGTTATCCGCAGTACGATTCGGGCGATCCGAACGTGGCCCTGTGGCGGTATCCCGATTACGATCCGGAGCGCTGGCGGCGTGCGGCCGATGCTTTGGGTGCTGTTATCCAGTCCGGAAAATACTCCCTGTGGACCTCCAAGTCGGGTACGAAAACCGCCTATGAAACCTATTTCGTCACGCGGGATACCCGTCAGGAGTCGATCTTCTCCAGCCTGAAAGGTCCGGACATCACGCTCTATTACAGTTGCCTGCCTTTCGACTTCATGCTCATCAACGGAAAGGGCAGTCCGGTGTGCTACAACCTGCCGACCTACGACCTGGTAGCTTCGTACGAGATGGCCAACGGCATGCTGCCCGAACAGGAGGGTTCGGGCTACCGTCCCCTGCACCCCTTCTCCGGCCGCGATCCGCGTCTGGAGGCGACCGTATGGCACGACGGATCGACTTTTTGCGGCATCGAGTTCCAGACCTGGCGCCGGGAAACCACCTCGCAGAAACAGAACGGGAAGGACTATATCACCGGATACTCCCGCACCGGTTTCTTCATGAAGAAGTTTCTCGACGTGGATCTGAATCCGAACAACAAGGTGACCCTGCCCAACAGCATGCCGATCATCCGTTACGCCGATATCCTGCTGATGTATGCCGAGGCGGTTAACGAAATGGAAAACGGAGGACCAAACGGTGCTGTCGACGGGGTGCCTTTGACGGCTGTGCAAGCTGTCAATCTGGTACGTGACCGTGCCGGCATGCCTGACGTGGCGGAGACTTTCGCCAACAGGGGCTGGACGCTTGACCGTGACAATCTGCGCAAGCTGATCTACAACGAGCGGCGCGTGGAGTTCGCCTTCGAGAACCAGCGTTTCTGGGACGTGCGCCGCTGCATGATCGGTCCGGAGACGCAGCGGGCCGTGCATGAGCTGGACATCGTGCTCAAGGATGATGACAAAACCCGTATCTACACCGTGAAACAGATGGAGAAGCGGAGTTTCGAGAATTATATGAACCTGATGCCCATCCCCCAGTCGGAGATCAACAAGAACCGCAATCTGGTCCAGAACTGGGGCTGGGCGCCTGCATCTCTCAACTAACGCGATAAATGAAATCCGATATGAAAAACATCATAAAAATAGGAATCTGCGGCCTGTTCGCGCTGGCTGCGCTGGCTTCCTGCAAACAGGAGGACATCGTCGAACCGGACGTGCAGGTCTTTACGTACGAATTCTCGGAGATTACCCGTACCAGTGCGGTGGGTACCGCCTACATCACGGAAAACCGGATCGGAACGATCGAGGCGAAGGGTTTCTGCTGGGGCGAAACCTCTTCTCCGACCGTAAACGACCATAAGGCGGAGATCACGGGCGGCGAGCCGATCGGAACGTTCACCCTTCCCATCTCGGGTCTGGATGTCGCCACCACCTATTACGGCCGCTCCTTCGTCACCGTGGCGGGAGCGGTGCACTACGGCAACGAAATCACTTTCACCACGCTGGCCGCTCCTTCGGAAGGCTGGTGCCTGATCGACGAGGTGACGAACATCACGGCCATTTCCGCCGATGTCGTCATGCAGATCGCCGATAACGGAGGAAATGAAGTGCTGGAATACGGTATCTGTTACAACCAGACCGGCGATCCCACCGTGGAGAACGACACGAAGGTCGTTGCGGAGCAGGGCGGTTTCGAATTTACGGCCGCACTCACGGGGCTTTCGCAGCTTACCCAGTATTTCGTGAAACCTTACTTCATAACGGCCGAATACGGAGTGGTGTACGGCGAGCAGGCCGACTTCACGACTTCGACCTTCATCAAGAGCGTCGCTGCCTTCCCGGGCTTCCGGACGGCCTATCTGACGGCCCAGGTCGTCATGGATGCCGGATCGGAGACCACCGAACGCGGTATCTGCTGGGGTACGACGCCCGACATAACCGTCGAAACGGCGGAGTATGCCGCAGTCGGCCAGGGCATCGGTAATTTCTATACGCTGGCGAGCGGACTGGAGAAGGGGTCGACTTACTACATGCGTGCCTATGCCAAGAATGCCGAAGGCACCTTCTACGGCGAGGCGATCCAGTTCACGACCCGGACGGGAGAGATTCTGCCCAACTTCTCGAAAGACCAGATGGTGCTCGTCGAGCACGGAACCTACGACATGGGCGAACCCAATACGGAGACGATTTCCTCCTGCATTACCGCGGATACTTACGGTAAGGAGCCTGTTCACCGGGTGACCATTTCGCGCGACTTCTACATGTGCAAGTACGAGGTGACCAACGAGCAGCTCTGTGCCTTCCTGAACGTCTACCAGAGTACGCGCCGCCGCGATTACGACCAGGCGATCTACAATGGCAGCGGACGTACCTTCTCGTTCAATGTATCGGGCTCTGCACCCAACCTGAGATTCACGCCGGTTTCGGGCTGTAATCAAAAGCCCGCCTCCAACTTCACCTGGGGCTGCGCCTCCCAGTTCTGCGAATGGCTTTCCGCCGAGTTGGGCGTGACGGTGCGCATGCCGACCGAGGCCGAGTGGGAGTTCGCCGCACGCGGAGGAAACCTCAGCCAGGGCTATACGTACAGCGGTAGCAACAACAGTTCCGAAGTGGCCGTATATACAAACAGCAAGACCGGTCCGAGCATTGTCGGTTCCAAGAAGCCTAACGAGCTGGGTATCTACGATATGTCCGGAAACGTCTTCGAGTATTGTTCGGATGCCTTCGACATGGACTTCTATCTGGACCAGGTGGGCAAGACCACGGTCGATCCGGAAAACGTCACCTCGGTTAAGAACGCCCAGCGTGTCATCCGAAGCGGAAGTTTCCGTCACAACGCCTATTTCCGGGTTTCCGCCCGCGGTAAGACCACGAACGAAGCCGATTGCGGCAACCATTCCGGTCTTCGTCTGGTGATGAATTCGCTCCCTTCCGAACTGTAACCGGGTCGGAATGAGTATGGCAAAGACCGTCCGGGCCTGTCTTCGGACAGACCGGACGGTCTTTTAAATGGATTGATAATATGGTCGTTGTCGTGTGTCGCGGGTTTGTCGTTCATACTCGCGGGGCCCGGTTCATGCGGCGGCGATTCCCTCTCTGCGGTGAAGTGGACGGCGTGGAACGATGTATGCCGCCGGGGAACAACGATGAATGTGAAACGATGAAAAAGATTTGTGTAAAGATTCTGTCTCTGGCGATCCTGTCGGGCTGGGGCGTTTCCGCGGCTGCCCAGGTGCGGCTTGCTGCGCCGGATGCGGAAGGGGCGATTTTCCCGTTGACACGGGGAGGAACCGGAGCCGTGCTCTGTTACGATCCGGCCGATTACACCGTGGTGTCGAAAGCGGTTTCCCTGCTTGCGGACGATATTCAGCGGGTTACGGGCCGCAGGGCTCCCGTCCGGGCCGTTTCGGAAGGGCGTCTGCCTGCCGAGTGCGTGATTGCCGGGACGGTCGGGCACAGCCGGCTGATCGGGAGGCTGGCCGAACGGGGCAAACTGGATACGGCGCTCCTCTCGGGCCGTTGGGAGAGTTACCGGGTGCAGGTGGTCGAAAATCCCCTGCCCGGTGTGCGGCAGGCGCTGGTAGTGGCCGGCAGCGACCGCCGTGGTACGGCTTACGGCTTGCTCTCCGTATCGGAGGCGATCGGGGTCAGTCCGTGGTACTGGTGGGCCGACGTGCCCGTCGTCCGCCGCCGGGAACTCCGGCTGGCGGTTCGGCCGTTTGTGTCGAAAGAGCCGTCCGTGCGTTACCGGGGCATATTCATCAACGACGAGGATTGGGGGCTGCTCCGCTGGGCGCGCGGGACGTTCGAGACCGACCGGGGGAATATCGGGCCGAAGACCTATGCCAAAGTGTGCGAACTGCTGTTGCGGCTGAAGGGGAACTATCTCTGTCCGGCCATGCACGAGGCTTCGACGGCCTTCAACAGGATTCCCGAGAACAAGATGGTGGCCGATACCTTCGCCATCGTCATGGGATCGGTGCACTGCGAGCCGCTGTTGTTCAACAACTCCAGCGAATGGAACCGCAAGACGATGGGCGAGTGGGACTACGTGGGCAACGGGGCCATGATCGACCGTGTGCTGCGTCGGCGCGTGGAGGAGAACCACCGCTATGAAAACGTCTACACGCTGGCCCTGCGGGGTCTGCACGACAAGGCGATGAAAGGCGGGGCGGACATGAAGGAACGGGTGAAGACGCTGGGTGACGCGCTCGCTTCCCAGCGCCGCATCCTGACCGAAGTGACGGGGCTCCCTGCCGAACGGATTCCGCAGGCATTCACTCCCTACAAGGAGGTGCTGGATGTCTACCGGGCCGGGCTGGAGCTTCCCGACGACGTGACGATCATCTGGCCCGACGACAATTACGGCTACATGAAACAGCTCAGCAGCCCCCGCGAACGGAGACGTTCCGGGCGTTCGGGCGTCTATTACCACGCCTCCTACCTGGGTAAGCCGCACGACTATCTGTGGCTCGCTTCGACCCCTCCCTCGCTCATGTACGAGGAGCTGAGCAAGGCCTACGACGCTACGGCCGACCGTATCTGGCTGCTCAACGCGGGAGACATCAAATCGTGCGAGTTTCCCGTGAGCCTCTTTCTGGCCATGGCCTACGATATGGAAGATTTCAGCTACGAACGGGCCGATTCTTTCGGCGGACGGTGGCTCGGGACCATGTTCGGCGACCGCTACCGCGACCGGCTGGACGACATCGTGCGGAACTATTACCGACTGGCTTTCGCCCGCAAACCCGAAGCGATGGGGTGGGGTTACGAGTGGAACAGCAACAAGTATCCCCGGGAACGGGTGACCGACACCGACTTCTCTTTCGCGGATTACGGAGAGGCCGAATCCCGTCTCGCGGAATATGCCCGGATCGCCCGGGAGGCCGGACGCCTGATGGCGGAGCTGCCCGGTGAGAGCCGCGATGCCTTCTATCAGTTGGTCTACTATCCCGTCAAGGGTGCCGAACTGATGAACCGCATGCATCTTTCCGCCCAGAAAAACCGCTGGTATGCCATGCAGGGACGTCCTGCGGCCAATGCCCTGCGGGACGAGGTGAGACGTTGCCATGACAGCCTGCAGATCATTACCCGCGGATACAATTCGCTCCGCGGCGGAAAGTGGAACCATGTCATGTCGATGGTGCAGGGGGTGACGACCTCCTATTTCGAGCTGCCGAAAAACACGGAGACCGTGACACCTGCTCCGCAGGCTTCTCTCGGACTTTGGGTCGAGGGGGAAAGCGTGCTCCGTGGGATGGGGAGTTTCCGGGCCCTCCCGACATTCAACAAATATACGCGCCGCAGCTATTTCTTCGAACTGTTCAATCGTGGAGATGGTCCGGTGCATTGGAGAGTCGAACCGTCGGACGACTGGATCGTCTGCGATACCCGGGAAGGGGAGAGCGCCCAGGCCCGGGTGACGGTACGGATCGACTGGGACAGGGTTCCCGTGGGCGATCGTGTGCTGGGGGAAATCGGGGTGACGGCCGCAGGGGAGACCCAACGGATACTGGTTTCGGTGTTCAATCCCGCCTCCCCATCGACGGAGGAGATACGGGGGCTCTTCGTGGAGGACAACGGCTGCGTTTCGATCGGGGCCGCCGGATACCATCGCAAACGGGAGAACGAACACATCCGGATGAGGACGATCCCCGGCATGGGATACGAGGGAGTATCCGTGCAGCTGGGCGATCCGCTCGCTCCGGTGCAGAGCCCTGCCAGCAGCGTCGCTCCCTGTCTGGAGTACGATTTCTACTGTTTCAGCCGCGGTTCCGTGGATGTCTATACCTACATGTTGCCGACCTTCCCGCTGACGCCGGAAGCCGGGTATGCCGGCCACGAGGCGACCAACGTGGAGACGCGCTACGGCGTGACGATAAACGACGGCGCCCTGATGCGTCCCTCGACCTCTTCGTTCGAGTATGCCCAGACGTGGTACGAGAACGTGCTGAAGAACTGCCGCGTGAACAAGACCACCCTTCACGTCGGAAAGCCGGGGCGCAATACGGTGAAGATCGTCTGCGGCGACCCGGGCGTGGTGATACAGAAGATCGTGCTTGATTTCGGCGGCATGAAACGCTCCTATCTGGGACCTCCTCCCACTCCGGTCGCGGAGAACTGAACGGTCCGGACACAGAATCCTATATAAAAATCAATCAATACGCATGAAAACCATCGGAAAAATTCTTTGTACAGCTTTTCTTTTGTCGGGTACGGCGGCGGCTTCGCAGGCGGCATACGATCCCGTTTCCGCACGTCATGGCTTGTCGTTGAAAGTTCCCGGAAATCCCGCGAAGGAATATGCCCTGCAGGCCCGGCCGGCGGGGAGCGGAAATTACGAACTCGTGGGGCGCGAGGCGCTGCCCCTGCGCATCGGGCTGACCGTATCGGAGTGCGGGGATGCGACCCGCGTGAGTGTACGCCTCAGAGCGCTGGACGATGTGTGGTTCCATTATGCCCAGCTGGTACCCAGCGGTTACCGGCACGAGGAGTGCCAGTTTCTGATGCCGGGTTTCTGGTACCGGCGGAACCTGCGTTCGCCCGAAGGGGCGCCTTCGTTCAAGGTGTCGGACAGCTGGACGGTACGGGAGGACCGTCTCAGCACACCGCTCTGCGCTGTCTACGATCCGCAGGGCGGAAAGTACGTGTCGGTGCTTCGTACCGACCGGCCGGACTGCGACGCCCTGACGACCCACCGGGAGGGTGAGGTGATCGTCTCGGGCCGTACTTCGCTCGGATACACCGGTTTCGAGAACCTCGACGGCCGGGCCTGTCTCAGCTTCGGGTTTCCCTATCGGGAGACACCCCGCAGTTACGTGCGGAAACTGACGCTGGCACCCTCCGTCCGGGCGTTCCAGCATCTTCGGGCCGGTGAGGAGCTCACGCTCGGCTGGGAGATCGTTTCGGGCCGTGCGGAGGATTTTTCGGAGTTGGTGCGCCGGGTATGGGAGTATTCCTACGCGGCGCTTGCTCCCCGTCCGGTCGAAACGCCCTATACCCCGGAGAGGATGAAGGAGGTGCTCAGCCGTTATTTTACTCAGGCTTACGTGTCGGATTACCCGCTCAGGTTCACTTCGGGTGTTCATTTGCGTACGGCCGACTGCCGTTCCAACGGCATGGCCGAGGTGGGATTCATCGGCCGCGTGCTGCTCAACGCCTTCAATGCATTGGAGTACGGACAGGCGCACGGTGACGGAGAGATGGCCGCCCGGGCCGCTGCCGTTTTCGACAGTTACTTGGCCCACGGATTCACGCCGGGCGGATTGCTGCGCGAATCGGTCGATTTCGCCAAAGGTACCGAAACGGACGTGTTCAGCATTCGCCGCCAGAGCGAAGGAATCTATGCCCTGTTGTATTACCTGGATTACGAAAAGCGGCGCGGAAACCGCCACCCGCAATGGGAACGGAGGGTGACGGATTTGCTCGACCGTCTGATCCGCCTGCAGGGTGCCGACGGCAGTTTCCCCCGTAAGTTCGGGGACGACCTCTCGGTGGTGGATGCCGGCGGGGGCAGCACCTCTTCGGCGACCCTGCCGCTGGTGATGGCCTACCGTTATTTCGGGGAGAAGAAATATCTGGAGTGTGCCAAACGCACGGCCGATTATCTGGAAAAGGAGATCATCAACAAGTCCGACTATTTTTCCTCTACGCTCGACGCCAACTGCGAAGACAAGGAGGCTTCGCTCTATGCCTCTACGGCTATGTATTATCTGACGCTGGTGACGCGCGGAGAGGAGCGGGCACGTTATGCGGCCCTGTGCCGGGAAGCCGCCTATTTCGCCCTTTCGTGGTACTATCTCTGGGACGTTCCCTTCGCCCCCGGGCAGATGCTCGGCGACATCGGGCTGAAGACGCGCGGCTGGGGCAACGTCTCGGTCGAGAACAACCACATCGACGTCTTCGTCTTCGAGTTCGCCGCCGTACTCGATTTCCTGGCCGGGGAGTTCGGCGACGACCGCCTGTCCGGTTTCTCGAAAGTCATCCATACCTCCATGCGCCAGTTGCTTCCCTATCCGGGGCATCTGTGCGGCGTGGCCCGCGAGGGCTATTATCCCGAGGTGGTGCAACACACGGCCTGGGATTACGGCAAGAACGGCAAAGGGTATTATAACGATATTTTCGCTCCTGGTTGGACGGTGGCTTCCCTCTGGGAACTGTTCTCGCCCGAGCGAACCCATGCCTTTTTCTCGCGCCGCTGAGATTGTTTCATACCGTACGTTTCATTCCCGGTTCGGGGTGCTATTGCTCTTTGTTGTACTCTTTGGGCAGCACCCCGAACTGTTTTGCGAAGCATTTCGCAAAATAGGAGGGTGAGTTGAACCCGACCAGATAGCAGACTTCATTCACCCGGTAGATGCCTTCCGAAAGGAGTTCCGCAGCCCGTTTGAGCCGGTAGGTGCGCAGGTAGTCGTTGGGGGTCATGCCGCACACCCCTTTCAGTTTGCGCTGCAGGTTCGAACGGCTGAATCCCAGCTCCTCCGAAAGCATGTCCACGTTGTACTCCGGATCGGAGATGTGCTTTTCGATCTCGGCGTTGACCCGCGAGAGCATGTCCCTGTCCTTGTTGTTTTTCACCAGGTTGCCGCAGAGCGAGACGGGCGTGTGCGAGAAGGCTTCGTACATCCGGTTGCGGCTGGCCAGCAGGCTGTCGATCTGGGCCCTCAGGTGGGCCGGAGAGAAGGGTTTCTCGATGAAGACATCGGCTCCGCTCTCCAATCCCTCCACTTTGGTCTCGATGCCCGTTTTGGCCGAAAGGAGGATGATCGGGATGTGGCAGTAGTCGGGGTTCTCGCGGATGCTCCGGGCCAGCGTGAGACCGTCCGTGCCCGGCATCATGATGTCGAGGATCAGCAGGTCCACGCTGTGGCTTTCCATGATCTTCAGGGCGCTTTCGGCCCCGTCCGCCGTCAGCAGGTGGTACTGCGGGCGGAAGTTGTTGTGGATGAACCTGCGGATCTCCTCGTTGTCATCCACGAACAGGATGGTGGGTTTGTCGGATGCGGTCTCCTCTTTTTCTTCGGTGATGTCGGCCGGCCGGACCTGCGGTTTTTCCAGCGACCGGAAGGTGAACGTGAAGAGGCTCCCGTGGGGCCTGTTGTCCCCCAAAGTAAGTTCGCCTCCCAGTTTTTCCGCCATCAGCCGGGCCAGCGAAAGCCCGATGCCCGTGCCCTGTCCGGAGTTCGAGTCGGACTGGAAGAAGGGTTCGAACACGCGTTCCTTGATCGCGTCGGGGATGCCCGGTCCGTCATCGGCCACTGTGACTGTATAAGCCTCGCCTTCCGTCCGTTTCAACCGGACCGTGATGTTGCCGGCGGCGAACTTCATGGCGTTGCTCAGCAGGTTCGTGCAGATTTTTGTCAGCGCATCCCGGTCCGATATGATCGTGGTGCGGGCCTCGGGATCGGCTTCGAAGATGAGCGAGACCTCGCGTTCCCGGGCCAGCGTGTCGAATTCGGCAATCAGCTCCTTGAGAAAGTCATAGAGGGAGACGGCCTGGTAGCGCAGTTTGTAGTGGTCTGTGTCCAGTTTGCGGAAATCCAGCAGCTGGTTGATCAGCTCGGCCAGCCGTTCCGAGTTGCGTTCGATGATCTGGAGGTTTTCCCGCGTCTCCTCCGATCCTTCGCCGGAGGAGAGGACAGCCTCCAGGGGTGCCTTGATCAGGCTTACGGGCGTGCGTATTTCGTGTGCGATCGAGGTGAAGAAACTGAGTTTCGATTCCATGCTCTTTCTCTCTTCGATGACGCGGAACTCCTCCATCTTCACCCGGGAACGTTTCTTGTATTTGTACTTGTAGTAACGGATGATGACGAAAACGATCCACGCCAGCAGTGCCGCATAGAGCAGTTTGGCCCAGCCGCTCTGCCAGAACGGGGGCAGGATTTCGATTTGCAGGGAGTCGCCCGTCTCGTTCCAAACCCCGTTGTTGTTGGAGGCCTTCACACGGAACGTGTAGTCGCCGGGCGCCAGGTTGACATACGTCACGCTCTTGTGGTCGGTGGGGTAACTCCAGGTCTCGTCGGCACCCTCCAGCATGTAGGCGTATTCGTTGCGGGCCGGGGCCTTGTAGCTCAGCGCCACGAACGACACGGTGAACGAACTGCGGTTGTGTGGAAGCGTGATTCGGGTGCCGGTTCGGAGCTGTCGGCGGATATTCTCTTCGAACGTCTGGTCGCTGTCGTTCAGAAACCGGATCGAGTGGATTTTCACCGGGGGCTCGGTCTCGTTGAACGGCAGATCGTCCGGCCGGAAGGCATTGAACCCGTTGATTCCTCCGAAATAGAACTTCCCGTCGCGGGCCCGGTAACTGGAGCGGTAGTTGAACTCGTTGCTTTGCAGACCGTCCATCTGGGTGTAGTGGAGCAGGGCGGTGGAGTCTTCCGGATTGAAACGGTTGATCCCCCGGTTGGTGCTGAACCAGAGATTGCCCGAGGCGTCTTCCAGAATGCCGTACACCACGTTGTTGGCCAGTCCGTCCCTGTCCGAATAGGTGGTGAAGCAGTCCTGCGCGTAGTCGTACACCGAAATGCCGCCCCCTTCGGTCGAAACCCACAGCCTGTCCCGGCTGTCGATATAGAGACCTGTCGCCTTGTTATGGGCGAGCGAATGTTCGTTCCCCTCCTCGTGGAGATAGTGGTGCCATGTTCCCTTTTTCCGGTCGTAACGGTAGAGGCCGCTGCCGCAGGTGGCTACCCAGAGATTGCCCCGGGTATCTTCCCGGATGTCGATCACGTAGGTCGTCACGCGGAGCATCCGTTGGAAACGGTCCCGCTTCCGGTCGTAGCGGTCGAGCCCCACGGCGGTTCCCACATAGATTTCCCCGGCCGGGTTCCGGTAGATGGAGAAGATGCAGTTGTCGCTCACCGACGACGAGTCGCGGTCGCTGTGCCGGTAGTTGCGGATCGGGCCGCCCGGCAGCCGGCAGACGTCGATTCCCCGCGAAAAGGTGCCGATCCACAACCGGTTTTCCTCGAGCATCAGGGCGTGCAGGTTGTGATAACTGATCCCGTGCGGCACCCGGTGGTTCTCGAAGGAATTGGTCCGGGTGTTGAAATAGTTGAGGCCTCCGTCTTCGGTGGCGATCCAGAGGTTTCCCGCGGCGTCTTCGCAGAACTGGCTGACGGCCCGTCCGGTGAGCGCCCGTCCGGCAGGGTCTCTCGTGTAGATGTCGATGTTGTTCCGGACCAGATAGTTCACCCCGCCGAAGTAGGTGCCGATCCAGATGCCGTCCTCGCGGTCCTTGTAGATGCTGTACACGTTCTTGTCGCTGAGGCCGGAGACGAAGTCCGCACGGTCGATGCGGCGGACGTTCCAGTCGGCCTTGTTCACCCGGTAGAGCCCGTCGTCCGACCCGACCAGCAGATGATCGGACGAAAAGTCGAAGATGGTGCGGATATGGGATATTTCGTTTCCGCTGCCGTGACCGAACCGGGACGTGAACGTCCGGGTGCCGCGGTCCAGTTTCTTCAGCCCGCCGGACCAGGTGCCCAGCCAGAGGAAGCCGTTGGCGTCCTCGCAGATGGAGAGTATTTCGTCGTCGCCCACCATTTTCGCCTGCGGGTCGAGGACGGGTGTGAAAGTCCCTGTCGCCTCGTCGTATTTGACCAGTCCTTCCCGTGTGCCGGCCCATACGGAGCCGCCCCGGTCCTGGAATACCTTCCAGACGACCGACGAGGGAATCGTGTGCGGACCGTTCCCGGGAAGGAACCGCACGGTCCGGTCGCTGTCGGGTTCGTAGAGGAACAGTCCTTCGTTGGAACCCATCCATACGCGGCCTTTCGTGTCGATGCAGATCGAGTGCACCTCCCGGTTCAGCCGGGAACCCGCCTCGCTTTTCAGGTCGAAGCGGCGGAACGTCTCCCGTTCCATGTCCATGATCCAGACCCCCACGTCGGTGCCGAGCCATAGTTCGCCCGCCTCCGAGAGGGCCATGCTGCGGACGAAACTGTTGCCGAGGCAGCCGGGTTTGCCCGTGTTGCGGTATATTTTGTAGTTGATGCCGTCGAAACGGTTCAGCCCGTCCTTGGTGCCGAACCACATGTATCCCTCCCGATCCTGAAGAATGCAGAAGACGGTGTTCTCCGAAAGTCCGTCGTCCACCTGGTGACGGCGGAAACGGAGCGGCGTGTTGTCGTCGGCCGCGGCATACGTCCCGCAGACCGAAAGCGTGAAGAACAGGGTCGCAAGAAGACCTTTCATGGTAAATTTCTGACTATATTTGACCCTAAAGTAATAAACAATCCGGGAAAAAAGGAAACGGGAAGGCGGCCGTCCCGGGTATTGCCCGGAAATTTCCATTATTTGACCGTGTTTTTTTATTTCCTTGCCCGAAAAAGTAGTTGTTTTGCATACGGTCGGAAGACCGCGCAGCAATCTATTAACCGATAAGTAATGAAATGAAGAAAATTCTGTTGACGACCCTGCTGTCGGCCGCCGTTTTCTGCACGGCCGCGGCGAAGAAGAACAAAACCGAGGACCGGCGTCTGATCGACCGGGTGGCCGCATGGCAGATCGAACATTTTCCCGAAGTGAAGCACAATCCGCTGGACTGGACCAACGGTGCGCTCTACCGCGGCCTGCTGGAGTGGGCCGATTATACGGGGGATTCCAAATACTATGATTTCCTGATGGAGATCGGCGAGAAGGCCAAATGGGGTTTCCTGCGCCGGGTGTATCATGCGGACGATCTCTGTGTGGGGCAGATGTACGTGGGGATGTACCGCAAGTTCGGGCGGCCCGAAATGATCGACCAGACGCGCCGGCGGCTCGACCATCTGGTGTGGTTTCCCTCGACGGTGCCCCTGTGGCACGGCGTGAAGGGCGGTTCCGACCGCTGGTCGTGGTGCGACGCCCTTTTCATGGCTCCGCCCGTGTTCGTGGAGATGTACAATGTGACCGGCGATGAAAAGTACCTCCAGTTCCTCGACCGGGAGTACAAGCTCTCGACCGATTCGCTCTTCAGTCCCGAAGACGGCCTCTTCTACCGTGACCGACGGTTCATTGGCCGCCAGGAACCCAACGGGAAGAAGGTGTTCTGGGGACGCGGGAACGGCTGGGTGTTCGGCGGGCTGGCCCTGATCCTGGAGCACCTGCCCAAGGACCATTACACCTACGGGTACTATCTCGACCTTTACCGCCGCATGGCCGATGCCATCCTGCCCTTGCAGGACGAGAAAGGTTCGTGGCATGCCAGTCTGTACGATCCGGTGGCCTATCCGCTGGCCGAGAACAGCGGTTCCGGCTTCTTCGTCTTTGGCCTGGCCTGGGGCGTGAACCACAAGGTCCTGACGGACGACCGCTACAAGGAGGCTGCCGTCCGGGGATGGGAAGCCCTCAAGGGGTATGTGGACGAGAACGGCCGTCTCGGGTCGGTGCAGCCCATCGGAGCGGCTCCCGGCAAGGTGCGGGCCGATATGACCGAGGTGTACGGCGTGGGAGCCTTCCTGCTGGCCGGTAAGGAGATGCTGGAGTTGAAGTATTAATACAAGGGAAACCATGAAAAAGATCATTGTTACGACGATATTGGCCTGTGCCGTGGTCTGCGGCGCCCAGGCCGGGAAAAAGAAAAAGGAGGCTCCCGTGCAGAGCGACCGGGAGTATTGGGTGGAGACGATGGTGAAGATCGCCCGTCCCGTGTTCGACAACCTGAGCCGGAACACCCTGCGCAAGAATATGCCCGTGGAGACCAACGACGGGATGAATACGGGCAGGCGCAAGGATGTGACCCATCTGGAGGCGCTCGGCCGTTCGTTCTGCGGCGTGGCTCCGTGGCTCAACCTTCCGCCCGACGACACGCCGGAAGGCCGGCTGAGGGAGGAGTTCACTGCGACGGTCGTGAAGGCCATCACGAACGCCGTCGATCCCGCTTCGCCCGATTACCTGCGTTTCGACGGTCCGGGCGGCCAGCCGCTGGTGGACGCGGCCTTTTTCGCCCACGGCCTCCTGCGCAGCCGCGACCGGGTGTGGCCCCGTCTGGACGAGGTGACCAAGGCCCGGATCGTGAAGGAGTTCAAGGCTTCCCGCAAGATCAGGCCCGGCCAGTCCAACTGGCTGATGTTTTCGGCCATCATCGAGGCGGCCCTGCTCCATTTCACGGGCGAGTGCGAAATGGGCCCCATCGACTACGCCTTGCGCAAGCATAAGGAGTGGTACAAGGGTGACGGGTGGTACGGCGACGGAGCCAATTTCCACCTCGATTACTATAACAGCTACGTGATCCAGCCCATGATGGTCGACGTGCTGGGTGAACTGCGTGCCCACGGGCTCGATTCCACCCGATTCTACGACACCGAGCTGCGCCGGTTCATCCGTTTCGCCGAGCAGCAGGAGAAACTGATCTCGCCCGAGGGAACCTATCCCGTGCTGGGTCGCTCGATGGGGTACCGTTTCGGTGCCTTCCAGGCGCTTGCCCAGGTATCGCTGATGAAGAAACTGCCCCTTTATATCGAGCCGGCGCAGGTGCGCTGTGCCCTGACCGCCGTCATCAAACGCCAGCTCGTGCCGGAGACCTTCGACAAGGACGGATGGCTGACACTCGGCTTCTGCGGGCACCAGCCCGGTATGGCGGACGGATATGTCTCCACCGGTAGCGCCTATCTCTGTACGTTCGTATTCCTGCCGCTGGGTCTGCCGGCCGACGATCCTTTCTGGTCGGCCCCTGCTGCCGAATGGTCGTCCAAACGGCTTTGGGAAGGGAAATCCATGCGGCGTGACGGAGCGATCCGGAACTAAAGGGACGGCGGAATCATGGGACTGAAAAATCTTTTTCTTTTGGTACTGACGGGCATGACCGCCGTCGGGTGTGCCCGTCAGTACTATACCAATCCGATTCTCGAACGGGGGGCCGATCCCTGGGTGATCGAGCGCGGAGGACGTTATTACTATTGCGGCGGGGGAAAAGGCGGTATCTGTGTCTCCGTCTCCGACCGGCCTCAGGCGATCGGGGAGGGACAGCTGGTCTGGCGGCCCGGGAAGGGGCGCTGGAACAGCACCTGCGTCTGGGCTCCCGAACTGCATTGGTGGCAGGGGAAGTGGTATATCTTCTATGCCGCCGGGTGGTCGGGACCTCCCTACGTCCATCAACGGACGGGGGTGCTCGAATCGGTCACGGACGATCCGACGGGAGACTATGTCGATAAGGGAATGGTCTATACGGGCGATACGCTCGGCAAGTGGGATTCCAACCGCTGGGCCATCGACATGACCCTGATGGAGCATCGGGGCAAACTCTACGGCATCTGGTCGGGATGGGAGTCGTCCGAGGCGACCGACAAGACCCCGCAGAACCTTTACATCGCCGAGATGTCGAATCCGTGGACGACGGTTACGCCCCGCGTGCTGATCTCCGAGCCGGACACTCCCTACGAACTGGCCGGCGGCGAGCTTCCTATCAACGAAGGCCCCCAGGTGCTCAAGCACGGCGACGATACGTTCATCGTCTACTCCTGCGGCCAGTCGTGGCTGGATACCTACAAACTCTCCTGGCTGAGGCTGCGTTCGCCCGACGCCGATCCCCTGAAGCGGGAGAGCTGGATCAAGAGCGACAAGCCGGTGTTCGAGGACAACGAGTACACGCACGGGGTGGGGCATGCGAGTTTTACGACTTCGCCCGACGGTAGGAAACATTACATCATCTATCACACGAAAAAGGAGAAGACGCCCGGCTGGAACCGGGAGGTGCGGATGCAGCGTTTTCGTTTCCGGGCCGACGGAACACCCGATTTCGGTGAGCCCGTCGATCCCGCGAAGCGGCTGAAAGGCGTTTCCGGACGAAAGTGATACGGATTCGGACCGGTTTGCGATTGCGGAAAGCCCGTTTCGATTAATTTTGCGGTATCGGTCCAACGAATACGGAATATTATGGAACTTACATGGCGCTGGTTCGGGAAAAACGACCGGATCGGATTGAGAGAGTTGAAGTCGATCGGTGTAGAGGGGATCGTGACGGCCCTGCACGGGATTGCGAACGGGGAAGTCTGGCCCGAAGAGGAGATCGTGCGGCTGAGGGACTATATCGCCGGGGCCGGGCTGCGATGGTCGGTCGTGGAGAGTCTTCCCGTCAGCGAAGGGATCAAGTGGGGCTCTCCCGACCGGGACCGTCTGTTGGAGAATTACCGGGTTTCGCTCGAACATCTGGGGCGGGCCGGTATCCGGACGGTGTGTTACAATTTCATGCCGGTGATCGACTGGATTCGCACCGATCTGCTCCGTCCGACCCCGGAAGGGAACTATACGCTCTATTTCGACAGGATACGTTTCGCCTATTTCGACTGCCGGATACTGACACGCGAAGGGGCTGAGCGGGATTATACGCAGCAGGAACTGGCTGCGGTCGAGGAGCTGGCTGCAACCGTCACCGAGGAGGAGAGGGAGCGGCTCGTGGATACGATCATCGTCAAGACTCAGGGGTTCATCAACGGCAATATCCGGGAGGGAGACCGCGATCCGGTTTCGCTTTTCCGGCAGTTGTTGTCGCGGTACGAAGGAATCGACCGCGACCGTCTCCGGGCCAATTTCAAATACTTCATGGAAGCCGTGGCCCCCATGGCCGAGCGGTACGGGATCGGGCTCTGCGTGCATCCGGACGATCCGCCGTACCAGGTGCTGGGCCTGCCCCGCATCGTGACGGGCCGGGAGGATATCGACTGGCTGCTGAGTGCGGTGGATTCGCCTGCCAACGGGCTGACGTTCTGTGCGGGATCGCTGAGCAGCGGTCTGCATAACGATGTGCCCGAACTGGCCGGACGGTACGCCGACCGCACCCATTTCGTGCATCTGCGCAGCACGGATGCCTTCGACAACGGAAATTTCGTGGAAGCGCCCCACACGGAGGGCCGGGGCCGTCTGGTCGAGGTGATCCGTGTTTTCGAGAAACGGCGGCCGGAAGTGCCGATGAGGGTGGACCACGGCTTGCTCATGCCGGGCGACGTGGGCAGGGGAGACAATCCGGGCTATTCGTTCCTGGGACGCATGTATGCGCTTGGGGAGGTGCGCGGAATGATGGCTGCGGTGCGGAAGGAGATCGAAGAAGGCAGAATCTGAAACGAAATAAACTCACTATGAACGAACAATTCAGCATTGCCGGGAAGGTGGCCGTGATTACGGGTGCCGGAGGCGTTCTGGGCGGCAGTATCGCCCGTCATTTCATCAGTCAGGGAGCCCGCGTGGTGGCGCTGGACATCCGGAAGGAACAACTGGACAAACGGGTGGAGGAGTTGCGTGCCGCGGGAGGCGAGGCGGTCGGCTTCGAGGCGAACGTGCTCGATATTCCGAGCCTCGAGAGGGTCCGCGACCGCATCGTGGAGACGTGGGGCCGGATCGACATCCTGGTCAATGTGGCCGGAGGCAACATGCCGGGTGCCACGCTCACGGTGGACCAGACGATTTTCGACATGAAAATCGAGGATTACGACAAGGTGACCCGCCTGAATCTGAACGGGACGGTCTACCCGACGCTGGTGCTGGGCAAAGTGATGGCTAGCCAGGGCTCGGGGAGCGTGATCAACATCTCTTCGATGGCAGCCTATTCGGCCATTACCCGGGTATTGGGTTATTCGGTGGCGAAGACGGGCATCATCAGCTTCACGCAATGGATGGCCATGGAGATGGCCATGAAGTTCGGCGAGGGTATCCGGGTGAATGCGCTGGCTCCCGGCTTCTTTATCGGCGACCAGAACCGAGCCGTACTGATTAATCCCGACGGCAGCCTGACCGAACGGAGCAAGAAGGTGCTGGCGAAGACCCCCATGGGACGTTTCGGCGATATCACGGAACTGAACGGGGCCGTGCAGTTCCTCTGTTCGGAGGCGGCCAGTTTCATTACGGGCGTGGTTCTGCCGGTCGACGGCGGTTTCAGTTCGTTCAGCGGGGTATAGGGTTCCAACCGGATTCGAAATGTAGAGGAAACTCCCCCCCCTGCTGCCCGGCGGTTCGCAGAAATCCGGGTGAAAGGGAACGTCCGAATAGAAACGAAGCTCCCGACAAAAGTGTCGGGAGCTTCGTTTTCTGCGGGGAATGTCGTCCGCACAGGCGTTGCCGTTTTCCGGTTCGGATTTCCCCGAGGCGGATACGGACGATTACTCTCCTGTTAGGCGCACTTCCCGTACGGCTGCGAGCAGACCGTCGATGTCCGAGGGATATATGTCGCCGATGTTGCCGATGCGGAAGGTGTCGGCCTCGGATATTTTACCCGGATAGATGACATAGCCTTTCGCTTTGAGCCTGTTGTAGAAATCCTGGAAGTCGAAATCCTGCGACGGATAGTAAAACGAGGTGATGATACAGCCCTGCTTGTCGTCGGAGAGCAGCGGACGGAAGCCCAGTTCGCGCATTCCCCCGACCAGCCGCCGGTGGTTTTCCTCGTAACGGCGGTGGCGGGCAGCGATGCCGCCCTCCTCCTTCAGTTCCTGCATGGCCTGATAGAAGGCCCGTACGACGTGTGTCGGCGATGTGAAGCGCCATTTGCCCTTGCCCTGTTCCATCGTCTCCCACTGGTCATAGATGTCGAGCGAGAGCGAACGGGCGTTTCCTTTCGTGGCGAGCATCTTCTCCCGGCGCGCGATGATGAACCCGAACCCCGGAACCCCCTGGATACACTTGTTGGCGCTGCTGATCAGAAAGTCGATTCCCAGTTTTTCGATGTCGATGGGTACGCCGCCGAAGCTGCTCATGGCATCCACGATGAAAGTGATGCCGCGGTCGCGAAGCACTTCGGCGACTTCGTCGATGCGGTTCAGCAGTCCGGTCGTGGTCTCGCTGTGAACCATCGAAAGATGCGTGATGCCGGGATGCGCATCCAGCGCTTTGCGGGCCACATCGCCTGTAATGAGCTCGGTTTCGCTCAGTGAGACGAGTGCGTAGTCGATCCGGTAATAATCCGCGATCCGGGCCATGCGCTTGCCGTAGGCCCCGTTCGCCAGAATGAGCAGTTTGTCTTTCGGACCGACCGACGATCCTATGGTCGCCTCGACGCAGTAGGTGCCGCTGCCCTGCAGCAGAACGGTAGTGTAGCGCTCTTCGTCGAGACCGGCTATTTCCAGCAGGCCGCGGCGCAGCGGCATGACGATTCCTTCGTTATAGTCTTTGTCCCATGTACACCAGTCCTGCATCATCGCTTCCCTGACAGTTTCCGATGTGCTCAGCGGCCCCGGAGTCAGCAGCAGATAGTTCCTTTTCATGTCTTGTGTTCGCTTATTTGTTGAGTCGTTCGTTCAGTGTTTCGATATAGGCGGGCAGTTCGGTGATGTTGTCCAGCACATGGTGGGCTCCCGCACCGAGCATCCGTCGCCGGACCTCCTCTTTCATGCGGGCCAGCTCTCCGTCCGGAATCCGGGCGTATTCCGCTTCGGTTATCCCCATTTCATTGCTGCCGGTAATGACGCCGACGCTCCAGACACCGGCGTTTATGCCCTCCCGGATGTCGGAGAGCGTGTCGCCTACCTTGACGGCCTCCTGCACCGAGGGAATGGCCAACTCGGTCAGGTTGCGGAAGATCATATAGGGTGCCGGACGACCTGCCAGAAGTCCGTCGGGCGTGGCGAGGAAGTCCGTGACATATCCCTTTTCGGCGGCTCCCGGACGGACGACCTCCATCATCTGTGCCGTGTAGCCGGTCGTCGAACCGATACGGATATCCTGCCTGCGAAGCGAGTCGAGCGTTTCGACCACTCCGGGGATCGGTTCGGTAAATTCGGTCAGCGAAGCGAAAAGGTGCTTTTCGAAACTCCGGTACATCTCCTCGACGTCCGTTTCGTTCCAGTCGCGGCCGTAACGGACTGTGAATTTTTCCCGGACGTCGGGCATGGAGAGAATGGCGCGGATGTGGTCGATTTTGAGCATCCCCATGGGTTCCCGGGCCTGCCGGAGCGTGATTTCGATGCCTTTTTCCTCTGAGAACACTTTGAGGAAGGCGTTCAGCGGGGCGAAACAACCGTAATCAACGGCGGTTCCGGCCCAATCCATGATGACGCATTTTATCTGTTTCATATCTGTCGAATGTTAAAGGATTATTGCATATTGACGGAGAGCACGGCGCGAGGTTCCCTGCGCCTGATGCGATAGGGTTTCCGCTCCTCCCTGCGGGTCAGCCAGCCGATGCTGCCGATGAAGAGCAGGCAGCAGAGCGAGCCGAGCACGGTGACCATCGTGTTGTAGAATTCGATCCAGTTCAGGTCGGAGACGAAAGCCTCTTTGAAAACGAGGACGCATACGGTGCCGAGATAACCGACGAAGTCGATGGTAATGATGAAGAAGCCTACGTTGCCCCGGATATTGAAGCAGGAGACGAAACGCTCGAAAAAGAGGGTCTGGAAACTCAGATAGGCCGTGTAGAGCCCGAGGCTCTGAATGAAGAGCCAGAGCACGGGGGACAGTCGCAGGCTGTCGTACCAGTAGGCGACGCCGGCCAGTCCGGTCATGCCGGCCGTCACGAGCGCCAGCAGCGCGATGAGTACGGTCCGGTGGTTGCGGATGAGCGAAATGAGCAGGAACACCCCCAGGATAATCAGGGTGACGAGGCTGTCGATACCGCTGAAGGCCCACGACGAGAACTGCGAGGTATCGACGAGTTTCACGAGGAAATCTTCCTTGATGTCCTGCATGACGGTAATGAAGAGATTGGCGAGGAAGAGCATGCAGAGCAGCGGTGCGAAGCGCAGGAAAATGCTCTTGCGGCGCCGGGCGTCCATCGGAATACGTTCGGTGCAGGATGCCACGTCTTCGGGCGTGGGATCGGGAAGCCGGTTCAGTGCGAAGGCCAGCAGGACGAGGAGCGGGAAAGCTCCGGCCCCGATAGTTGCGGGCATCCAGAATTCGCCGATTCCCAGGTCGTGTACCAGGAAAAGTCCGAGCTATTTGGCCAGTCCCGAACTGAAGGCGATGCTCAGCCCCATGATGCTGGCCAGCACGCCGCTCAGCCTCCGTCCTTCGAGGAAACTGAAGATTACGCCCCACATGCATCCCAGCGAGAGGCCGTTGAAAAAGAGGGCGAGGATATTGAACGGCTGGGGCAGCATGGCGAAAAGGAGCAGGGAGAGCTCCGCCGTTGCGACGGAACCGATGATGAAACGCAGCCGGTTCTCGCGTTTGAGCTCGGAGATGAACTTGATACCGAGCAGTTTGGCGAGCATGTAACCGGCGATTTGCACGATACTGGTCGCTGTCTTGTAATCCATACCCAGTATTTCGAGCCCGTCGAAAGTCGCCGCAGTAAAGGGTTTCCGCAGCGCGTAGACCAGTGCGTAGGAGAGCAGTGCGGCCCCGCCGGCCCAGAGTATGAAGAGCAGATCGGATGTTTTCCGTGTTTGTGTCGAAGAATCCATCGGAACGGTACTTGATTTTCGGGCACAAACATACATCGTGCATGTTACGTGAATATGAAGGGGAGATTAAGAAAGCGTTAAGTGTCGACCGGACCCGGTCGTCTATGGGGATTTGTTTTAATTTCCGGTACTGCGACCGGTGGGGCGGGATCATGTGAGTAACCGGACCGAATCCGTGGGAATGACGAAAAATTACTCCGTCAGCGGATACCGTGACGGAGCAATTGCCTTCCATGCCGATAGGCGGCGGTCTTTTTGAAAGAGGAACGGATACGTCCCTCTTTCCGTTGTTTCTATTCGGTGAACAGATCGATTTCGTCGAAAGCCTCCGGGGAGTGGGCTCCGAGCGAGATAAGCAGCACTTTGCGGGCTTTCACGCCCTGCGGGACCTCCACGACGGATACCTGTGCGTTCATCGGTGAAATGCCGCGGGGTGAGACCGTGGTCACGTAGGTCCAGCCTTCCGCTGCGGGATCGGCCGCGGTCGCTTTCGCTCCGGAACGGGTGCTGACCCAGAGCGTGTAGCGTACCGGGCCGCTCTTCGTGGCGATAAAGGAGGTGGTCGTAATTCCTTTGAGTGTGACTGTCCGCCCCAGGTCGAGCAGATAACGTCCTTCGCCCTCTTCGTAGTAGCGGGCCGTGCGGTTCTTGTCCGGACCCAGTTTGCCGTCCGTCATGGCAGGGCACTCCACGGGCTGCGTGCTGCCCGACGGCGATGCTTCCGGGCCGAACGGCAGGCAGTAGTACCGGACAGTCCGGTTCGACTTCGTCGCGGGATCGTCGTCCGAAGCCGTAGCATCGAGCCGTGCGGGCTGGTCTTTCAGCGTGCCGTTTTTCTGCCGGTTGAGCCCTGTCCACCCTTTGGAACCCAAATAGTGGCAGGATTTTCCGAGCTCTTCCGTGCCCTCTCTGACGTACGAGGTGGGGTACAGCAGTTCGAACGGCTCCCGGTCGTCGAAATTGTCGTACAGGTCCATGGCCGGAACGACCCGGTCGTTCGTACCTCCTGCCGCGGTGACGGCGAAGAGTTTCACGCCCGGAGCGGAGGGCAGTTCGAGCGTCGAAGCCCCGCTCACCGGAATGGAGTATTTGTATATATAGGAATACCGGTAGGAGAGATCGCCCTCGGGCGTATGGCGGTGGGTGCCGAGCAGGGCTACCGGGTCGCGTTTGATGTAACCCGTTTCGATGCCGTACAGCACGTCGCTCAACGTATTGTCCGTCAGCCTCCGTTCCCATTGGCCGATATAGCCCTGCCAACTCTGCACGTCGATCGGGAAACTCCTGCCGTCCACTTTGATTTTTACCCCTTCGGTGTCCCGGTCGGCGGACATCAGCAGGTAGAGCCTGTCGTAATCTCCTGCGGGCAGGGTGATCCGCTGGCCGCGCAGGCTCACCGCATTGCGCGCTCCGGGAGCCGTGTCGCCCAGTCTGAAGACGATGTCGTCCACCGTGAGCGTTTCGGGGAACAGTTCCCCGGCGAAGGAGGAGCCTTGGGCCATTTCCCCGTCGCTGCGGTCGGTGTTCAGGCTCACCGCATCCGTGTCGAAAGGCAGTTCCACCGGCGTGCACCGTACGGAGGGGACCGTCTCCGGCGCTTCGAACCGGATGGCGAACGTGCGGATGCCGTAGCGTCCCATCGTGAAGCGGAGCCCGTCGGGAGTGAAGTCGGCCGGGCCCGTCCGCCGCTCTTGGCCGTCCGTTTCGTAGGCATCCGCGATCTTCCGGCAGAACCGGGCCTGCACGTCGTCGGTGAGGGTGTTGCCGTAATGTTCGTTGAAACGGACGATGTAGTACCCGTCGGCGTGTTCGGCCCGTTTCATGGCGAGCATCTTCACGTTGGATTTGTCGACCGAGGCGGCCGAAACCGAACGGCCGAGCGGCCCAGCGTGCTTCTCCCCGGGCAGGAACGTGAGCAGCGGTTCGTTGAAGAAGCGTCCGCGCCTGTCGCTGCCGGCCTTCTGCCAGCTTCCTTCATGACCGTAGAGGGCGTAACTGAATGCGTGTTCGCCCCAGTCCTGCCATACGCCGTAGTATTCGCGGTTGGCGTGGGGCGTGTAGAGCAGCGTGAGGCGCAGGGTACTGTCGTTCGGCTTGTCGGAACCGTTCTTGCAGTCTTCCAGCACGGAGACCCCGTAACTGCCGCTGCGATCGGTCAGGTCGAACCACTCGTGGGAGGGTGATTCGAACTTGTGCGAGCGGTTGTTGTCGCGCTGCACGGTGGCCGATTCCCAGTTGTAGGTGGCTTTGGGCGCCGAGACGGTGAGCGGGAAGGAGGCGCGGAGCGACCGGCCCCGCATCTGCCACTTCACCGTGTTGTCATACCGCACCGTGTTTCCCGGTTCGCCGGCCGCGAGTGAGATCACCTGCCGGAACATATTGCCGCGCAGCGTGCGTTCCACTTCGATAGCCACGCGTACGGGACCGTTCTCCACGATCCGTATCCGGGCCGGCCCCGACACGTACTCTTTGACGGGCAGCTGGCGGTCGGCCCACTCCATGTTCCACGAGGGGAACCTCAGGGGGTGTTCGTAACAGAGTTCCCAGCGGGCCGCTTCGCGCAGCAGTTCGCGGCCGGCCCGTTTGTCGTATACGGAGCAGACGTCCCCGTTCCGGTCGATCGTCACCTTGTAGCGGTCGTTTTCCAGCGTGTTGTCCGTCACGCGAAGCGGGGAGGTGGCCGGTTTTTCGGCCGGAGTCACCGAATAGACCGCATAGCCCGAGGCGGGCATGTCGGCCAGAAAGATCAGTTTCGTGCGCCGTCCGTCCGTTCCGATGATCTGGGCGGGGACCTCCTTCCCCTCGGGAGAGGTGACCCGTACGGCGGCAGGAGCTTGTGCGAACTCCACGGTCGCCTCGGCAATGTCCTGCCGGGGTCGTTCGACCGGGTTGTAGACGATGACGGGAATTCCTTCCGTCTTCGTATCGAGACTCCTGCTGACGGCACCCACCGCATTGGTGAGCACCGAAGAGGCGAGATTCATCACGAGTACCTCGTCGTTGTGGCTGTATTCGTACACTTTCGAGATCGACGAGCCTGGGATCATGTCGTGCATCTGCGAACCGAGCAGCAAGTCCCATGCCTTGTGGAGGCGTTCCGCCGGATAGTCGCTCGTGCCGAGCATCGCGGCCAGCGATGCGGCGCGTTCGGCTGCCTGGAGCAGGCGTTCGTTCTTACGGTTCCAGCGTTTCATGTAGGCCTGCGAGGTGAGCGTACCGGCCGAGTGCTCCACCAGCAGCAGGTCGCCTTCGTAGGTGGGAAGCGAATAACCCTTCTGGTGCTCCATGTCCCGGAACAGCTGATCCATGGCGCAGAGGCGGATGTTGAAATTGCGGTGCCGCTTCGAGGCCTCCAGTGCGTTGAGGAAATCGCCCTCGCGGGGAGCGCCTCCTCGGTCGCCCACGCCGTAGTAGCGCATGTCCGCATAGAGCCCCGTGCTTTTTCCCGCACGGTTGATCCGGTCGGTGAATTCGGGGTCGATGTCGAAATTTTCGGGGACTTTGCCCGTGTAGTCCATGCAGTTCAGTCCGGCGTAGATCTCGCTGCCGTCAGGGCCGCGCCAGATGCCGAAGTTGAAGGGGATGGGGTTGGCCGCCTGCCACGACAGTTTCTGGGTGGTGAATCCTTTCAGACCGGCATGGGCGACCAGCGTGGGAAGCGTGGCGGGGAACCCGAAACAGTCGGGCAGCGAGAAGTCGAGCGCTTCGACGCCGAACTCCCTGTGGGCGAAGTCGGCTCCGTAGAGAAAGTGGCGCAGGTAGGATTCGGGACCGGAATTCACCACGTCCATTTCGTCGACCGTAGACCCGTTGACGATCCAGCGTCCTTCGGCGATGTATTTTTTCATCCGCTCGTACCGCTCCGGGTAGTACTCTTTCATCATCGCGTAGCGCCGCGATCCGGTGAAGTTGAACAGGTATTCCGGGTATTTGTCCAGCAGGGCGAATCCCTCGTCGAGCGTCCTTTTCAGGTAGGTGTCGATGGTGGTGGGGTAGTCCCACTGCCACTGGGTGTCCAGATGGGAGTAGGGGATCAGGTAGAGGGTCTTCTCTTTCGAGAGGTCGGGCGTACCGGGATTGCCGGCGGCAAGTGTCGTCGCCAGGCACAGGCCGCCCAGTAGGAGTTGCGGTTTTTTCATGGTAGTTCGGGTTATGTCAGACAAATATACAAAAAAAAGCTGCCGGAAGGCAGCTTTTTTAGTATAAAATGATCGGTGTCCCGGTTTTTCCGGGAACCCCGGGATCAGACCAGTTTGGCGAACAGCGTGCGCAGGCTCACCTCGTTCTCCACGATCGAAGGCAGTTCGGCGATCGCCACCCGGTGCTGTTCCATCGTATCGCGGTGGCGGACGGTGACCGTGCGGTCTTCCAGCGTCTGGTGGTCCACCGTCACGCAGAGGGGGGTACCGATGGCGTCCTGACGGCGGTAGCGCTTGCCGATGCTGTCCTTTTCGTCGTACTGCACGTTATGGTCGAACTTGAGCGATGCGATGATCTCGCGGGCGATTTCGGGCAGTCCGTCCTTCTTCACCAGCGGCAGCACGGCCACCTTGACCGGTGCGATGGGAGCGGGGATGCGGAGCACCACACGCTCTTCGCCGTTCTCCAGCTTTTCTTCCGTGAAAGCGGCCGAGAGCACCTGGAGCACCATGCGGTCCACGCCGATCGAGGTCTCGATCACGTAGGGGACGTAACTTTCGCCCGTCTCCGGGTCGAAATACTGCATTTTGCGGCCCGAGAACTTCTGGTGCTGGCTCAGGTCGAAATCGGTGCGGGAGTGGATGCCTTCCACCTCCTTGAAGCCGAAGGGGAATTCGAATTCGATGTCCGTGGCGGCATTGGCGTAGTGGGCCAGTTTGTCGTGGTCGTGGAAGCGGTATTTGTCGTCGCCGAAACCGAGGGCCCGGTGCCAGCTCATGCGGGTGGCCTTCCACTGCTTGAACCAGTTGAGTTCCTCGCCCGGACGTACGAAGAACTGCATCTCCATCTGCTCGAACTCCCGCATGCGGAAGATGAACTGACGGGCTACGATCTCGTTGCGGAACGCCTTTCCGATCTGGGCGATACCGAACGGAATCTTCATGCGTCCGGTCTTCTGCACGTTGAGGAAGTTGACGAAAATACCCTGCGCCGTTTCGGGACGCAGGTAGATCGTGTTGGCCCCTTCGGCC
>CDZF01038320.1_pt1 | contig 74792 bp, 72 predicted proteins | sample 557591 | NCBI WGS metagenome assembly CDZF01 (sample SAMEA3182093, study PRJEB8094) | gut metagenome | biome: human; feature: gut; material: Stool; isolation source: human stools | place: Canada | collected 2012-02-04
GCGTCAGATGTGTATAAGAGACAGGCGTACGGTGCATCGTTTCGGCGGATATATCCACCTGAAGAGTATTCCCGGGGCCAGCCGCGAGTTGGTGGACCGGGCGGGGCTCTATGCGGACCGGCTCAGCGTGAACGTGGAGATTCCCACGGAGCACAACCTGAAGCGGCTGGCTCCGGAGAAGGATCACGAAAGTGTTTTCCGCCCGATGCAGTTCATCCAGCAGGGTGTGCTGGCCAGTGCCGAGGAACGCCGGCGCTTTCCCCATGCGCCCCGTTTCGCCCCGGCCGGCCAGAGTACCCAGATGATCGTGGGCGCTACCGACGAGACCGACCGTCAGATACTGACGCTCTCCTCCGACCTTTATCGGCGTCCCGGCATGAAACGGGTTTATTATTCCGGTTTCGTTCCCGTGAACAGTTATGATTCGCGGCTGCCTTCCCTCGGCCAGGTTCCCCTGGTGCGGGAACACCGCCTGTACCAGGCCGACTGGCTGATGCGTTTCTACGGTTTCCGGGCCGACGAGATCGCGGACGACGTTCATCCCTGCCTCGACCTGGAGATCGACCCCAAACTGGCCTGGGCCCTGCGCCATCCGGAGGCCTTTCCGGTGGACGTGAACCGGGCGGATTACGCCATGATCCTGCGGGTGCCGGGGATCGGCGTGAAGTCTGCCGCGCTGATCGTCTCTTCGCGCCGCCACGGCCGGGTGACCGCTTCCGTGCTGAAAAAAATGGGGGTGGTGATGAAGAAGGCGCAGTATTTCATCACCTGCGGCGAACTTCCGCTCAGGAGCGTCCAGGATCTCCGCCCCGAATATGTCCGCCGGGTGCTGACGGCCCGCACTGCGGGGCGCCGCCTGCCGGACGAGAACCAGCTTTCGCTGCCTTTTCCCGAAAAGTCATGAAGGTGTTCCGTTATGACAGGAGCTTCGAGGGGCTGTTGACCGCCCTGTTCGATGCGTATGTGCGCCGCACTTTTCCCGAGGCGTTGATCGGCGAGGGGGAACCCGAACCGATGTTTTCCGGGGAGGTGCACACGGTTTCCACCTCTGCGGAGAAAGCGGCCCGCGTGTGGACGGGATTGCAGCGGAAATCGTCCCGAGGGGTCTGCAACATGCTGCTCCATGTCTGGCTTTCGGAGGAGGCAGGCAGCGACCTGTTGCTGATGCGCTGTATGCGCAGGGTGTTCGATGCGGGCAGGGACGCGGCGGCCGATTTCACGGACGGAGACATGCTGCGTGCCCGGCAGATCGCCGGACGGGTGGCACGCGAGCGGGAACACCTGCTCCAGTTCGTCCGCTTCCAGAAGGCGGCGGACGGCACCTTTTACGCTCCGGTCTCTCCCGCCTGCAATGCCCTTCCTCTGGCTGTCGCCCATTTCCGCGACCGGTTTGCCGATCAGAAGTGGCTGATCTACGACCTGAAACGCGGATACGGTTATTATTACGACCTGGAGACGGTGACCGAAGTTTCGCTGACCGATACGGATAGCCTGCCGGGTATCCGTATCGACGACGGAATGATGGCCGAAGACGAAAGGCTCTTCCAGCGCCTCTGGAAAGGCTACTTCGACGCCATGACCATCCGCGAGCGGATCAATCCACGCCTGCAGCGGCAGATGATGCCCAAACGTTTCTGGCGCTTCCTGACGGAGAAGCAATAGGATTCTGGAGGGCTTCAGAGGCGGCTTACCTCGATCCCCTTTTTGTCGATATAGTTCGGAAAGAGAAAGGCGGGCATCCCGAGGGCCATGCCGGCGTGGATCGTCCCCTCGATGCCCAGTTCCCGGTTCAGTCTCCCCGAACGGTCCTGGTGCAGGGCCGAACATACGAATCCCGTGTAGAACTGGCTGACCCCGAGACTTTCGGCCATCAGCGAGCCGTTCTGGTAGGCCAGGTTGCAGTCCTGGCTGCCGAACCGGTTCCCGGCGGGCGTGTGGAACAGGATCACGGCCGTGGCCCCGCGCAGGATCAGGTCGTTGCCCTTTTCGAGCTCTGAAATCAGCCTGCGGAACGTGGGGACGTAGCCGTACACCCCGGGCAGGAACGCTTTGGCAAGCGGCTTGAGTAGGGGATTTTCCAGTTTGCGCAGTACCGATCCGAAGATGTCCGCGGTGAAGGCGCTGATCCGGCGGAGCCGTGCGGGATCGGTCACCAGTGTGAAGGAGACCTCCTGCCGGTTGCTGGCCGTCGGCGCCCTGTGGGCCGCCTCCAGAATCCGCTCCAGCATGTCGGCCGGAACGGGCTTCTCCGTAAAGGCCCGGTTCGAACGGCGGGCCTCGATCAGCAGCAGGGTCTGTTCCGGGGTGGGCAGCAGGCTGCGGTCGATCGCATGCACTTTTTCGGGCGGGAACATGCCGTGCAGTACCGAGGAGGTGGGGCAGGCCGCCACGCAATGCCCGCAGGCGATGCACGTGGCGATATTTACGGTTCCGATTTCGGCTCCCTTCCCTTCCTGGGTGAAAATCCTGGAAGGGCAGACCCGTACGCAGCGGCCGCATCGGATGCAGCTTTCCCGGTTGATGTCGAGTGTTATGTCCATCGGTTGTCTGATTATGTCCGGTTTTCCTGTGTCTCCTTCCCGTCCGTTTCGGGCCGCAGGCGGAACTGCCACGAGCAGGCGCAGGCCGGATCGGTCACCTCCGGGTAACAGCTCAGGGCCCGGCATTCGATCCGTTCGTCTATCGCCCGGGCGAAGGAGGAGTATTCGTTGAGGCCCACGCTTTTGCAGGGATGCAGGGGCATTCCCTTGCGTGTGCGGGCCGACTGTACGCGGCAGTCCACTACCCGGAACGTGAGTGTGTCCCCATCCCGTCTGGTTTCCACCTTCCGGTTGGCCAGCGAGGTGAAACGGAATTCGAGCGCCCGGGCCAGCCCTTCCAGTCCCGGACGTTCCGGAAGCTGCAGAAATTCCCGGATGCGCCAGGCTTCGATCTCCGGGAAACGGCGCCATACGTTCCGGTCGTGTTCCATCGCGGCATCCATGCCTTCGGCCGACTCCACCGACTGGAACCACAGCCCGTCCAGCGCCAGCAGATTGCGGGCGTAGAGGTGCAGCAGCTCGATCAGCCGCTCTCGGGAGAGTGTCTCGAACGGAGTGTTGTTCATGGCCGGAAAGTTCATCGGGAACAAAGATAACGTTTTTTCGGCGAAACGTACGCTCCGTTTCCGTATCTGCGGAGTGCTTTTTGCATCGTCGGACATGCATGGACGATAGCGGACAGATTCGGAAAGGGTGGCGGGACAGGTCGGTCGGGAAACTGCTCGCCCGGATAGACCCGCGCATGGCTTTAGCCAAGAGCGTCGTGGTCTGGGTCGCCTTTGCCGCCGGAGGATATGTCACGGGGCACATCCATGGCGAAAACCGGATGCTCGGCGCCATGCTGGCTGCCGTTTCGGGGATCGTAGTCCTGCAGGGCGATATCCGCACCTCCGTCCGGCAGGGATGGCTCCGTGTGCTGGGCACCTTTATCGGTGCCGTGCTGGCCTGTCTCTATCTCACTTTTTTCCGCTTCACGCTGCCCGGCATGGTGCTGATGGTTTTCCTGCTGGAAATTCTCTGCATGCTGCTGAAGATACCGGACAACGGGAAGATGGCCACCATCACGCTGGTCATTATATCGGTCGTTTCCGTCCGCTATCCCGATCTGCCTGCCTGGGCCAACGGCCTGCTCCGTTTTACGGAAGCCACGATCGGAGCGCTGGCCGGAATCGCGGCGGCCTGGGTTCTCCGTACGGTGCGGAACCGTATCCCTCCTCCCGGACCGTAGCGCGTCGGCGGGATGCAGGCGGGGGCAGACGGTCTTTCCTGACAGTCCTACCGCCCGGAGGCAGGGGAATCCGCCCGAGGTTCCGGCGCCGTCAGTTCGATGCGTCCGAGCAGCTCCTCCACCCGTCGCACGGTCTCCTCTTTGCCGTATTCGCTTTTGGGAAATACGATGCCGACGGTCAGGAGCGAACGCTTCTGTTTCAGATCGTGGAGCGTGAACAGATCGTCCGGGTATTCCGTCCGGTAACCCGCGCTGTACAGCATCTCCCTTCCGCCGACCTCGACGAGTCGGGTAGGGACGAGGATGCCTCCGTCGTAGTAGGACGAATCCCGGTTCATGCAGTAGTCCGTGATGTCGGCGACGGATTCCACCTCGGGAGAGAGGGCCTGTTCGATCCCTTCGATGCTGAACTCCCACCGGCCGTCCGACACGAACATGAAATGGCGGGTCCAGGTCGAATCGGTTTCCGGTTCGGTCTCTTCCCGGACGGGGGAGTACCCTTCCGGTACGGTAAAACGCACGCCCAGTCCGTCGCACTGCCATGTCTGTTCCGTGTCTACGAGTCCGCTTTCTCGCGTTATCCGCATGGAGAGGGAGGTGAGATATCCGAGCAGCAGCAGGGTGGCGAGAGCGGCCGCGGCCATACGCCAGAAGGCTGCGTATTCGCCGTTGCGGTACCGGACCCTGAGCCACGAAAAGAGCCCCCGGAGTGCCTGGACAGCCCCCCAGAGAATGGCTCCCGTGGCCACGACGAACCGGCCGCCCGCTTCGGTGAAATAGTAGGAGAGGAAGCTGAATGCCAGTCCGCCCACACACCAGAGCATGCCGTACAGAAGGTTTCGGCGGGCTTCGGCGAGCGTGGCGGCCTGCTCCTCTGCGGCGGGACGTCCGTATACGGCGGTTCTGCGGTCGGCCTCCGGACCTGCTTCGGGCCCGGAGACCGGTTTCCCGGTTTCGTTCATGTCCGTTCGTTATTTACCGCTCTGCTGTTTGAGATAATCGTCGTACATATCCAATATCCATGCGTCGTTCTGCTTGGCCTCTTTCTTGTGCTCCTTGCCTTCGGGGCCTTTGAACCATTTCTTGCAGAAATCTTTCAGTCCCGGATACTTTTTGTCCATCAGCACGGAGCTGACCAACATATACGGATAGACGATCTTGTCGGGGTCATTGTGGAACCGGATGCCGTATATGGTTTTCAGTACCCGGCGGTCGGTGTTTCCGATCCGTTCGGTAGTCCATACCTTCCACCAGTAAGCCGTGGCGTTTTGGCCGGCCTTGTTCAGGCATACCATGCGGCGAAACGTGCGGTTTCGGTCCGAAAGGCCGGGAGAGGCGATGTTTCTCGATTCCCAGCGTATGCCGTCGGGATTGGCTTCGGTCTTTTCGACATATTCGACGCTTTCCACATCGTCGGCCGTGTATTTGACCGGCTCCTTGTCGTCGGGGGTCTTGGCAAGTTTGAACGAATAGTTCTCTTTTTTGAACAAAGCGTTATCGGCATGCCAGCCTCGGTGCAGGTATCCGTCGATCTTCTCTCCCGATCTGAGGGTTACCACTACGTGGCGGAATTCCTGGTCCTGAGGTTTCTTGGCTTCCGCCCGATCTGTTGTGCCTAACATGGTGAACATGGCGGCAGCGAAAAGTAAAAGGTGTTTCATGATATTTGGGTTTGGATTAAGTGTCCGTTTGCGGCGGTTTTATTTTCCGGGGCGGTACTCCTGCAGCATCAGCACCGTCTTGCTTCGTCCGGTGTCCGAACAGCGGATGCGTTCGGCCAGCAGAGGGTCTTCCTGCTCGATATAGCGGGCGATGCGTTCGCGGAAGGCGTCCCTGTTCCTGCGGTTCGCCCCTCCTATGGGGAAGGGTTCCCCGCCGCCGGCCTTTTGCAGGTAGTAGGCCACCCTCGACTGGCTGAACGTCCGGTGTTTCTGCCAGACCTGTATGCCTCCGTTGCTTGCGATGCCGTACCCTTTGCGTCCATAGACGTACACCGTGATGTAGGGTGTCTCGACATAGACCCACGACCAGCCTGCCGTAGGCAGCGGAACGAATTTGCGGGCGTATTCCCGGGCCTGGGGGTGGCGGAGAACGATCGAGTCGATCTCTCCGTACCGGTAAATCAGTTTCTGTTTTCCTTTTTTGAATGCGTCGCGGAATGCTTTCAGGCTTCCTTTCTTTTTCGGCGTGCGGATGCGGTCGTCGTCCGTGAACCGTACTTCGGAACCGTTCCGGAGGTAGACGATGCCTTCCACCAGCGAAGCGCCGCGGAGGGAGATCGCTGCCGGGAGCAGCAGGAAGAGAAGAATGATTCGTTTCATGGTCGTATGTGGTTTCTGTTTCATGCGGGCGGCGGGAGTCCGTTTCTGGGGGCCGGAGGACGGCTTCCTGAATCTCGTAAGGCCTTTCCCGGTTTGTTCTGATTGATCCCGTTGTCTTTGATAAATAGTTTTTCGCACCCAATATATTATATAAAATGATATTTTTACAAAATATAATCTTGTTTCCGGTGGATTTTTTTGTTTTTCCCGTATCGGCCGCATGATGGTTCGGACGAGGTACCGACAGACAGGTGACAGAAAGTGTTCGGGTCCCTTGACCGGGCAGGAAAATGACTTATTTTTGTCGAAAAGCGGTGTTTGCGCAAATATAGTGCAGTCGGAAGGCAATTTTAGTCTATTTTTTTGCGGTTCAATCCTCTTTAATTTTGTAAAACCGAAATAAACTTGACTGCTATGACTGATTTGCATGCATTGTATGAGGCCATTCTCGGCGGAAAGCTCGAACCGGCCGTCGAAGTGACCAATCAGGCGATCGCCGAAGGGGCCGAACCCCAGAAGATTATCAACGAGTATATGATCCCGGCCATGGAGGAGATCGGAGCCCGTTTCGAAGCGGGGCAGGCTTTCGTGCCCAACCTGCTGATGAGTGCCCGGGCGATGAAGGGTTCGCTCGACATCGTGAAGCCTCTGTTGCGGGGCGACAGTACCGCCTCGGTGGGCAAGGTGGTGATCGGTACCGTGAAGGGGGACCTGCACGACATCGGGAAAAATCTGGTGGCGTCGATGCTCGAAGGGTGCGGTTTTGAGGTGATCAATCTCGGGGTCGACGTTTCCAGCGACAAGTTCGTGGAGGCGGTCCGGGAGCACGATGCCAATATCATCTGTATGTCGGCCCTGCTGACCACGACGATGAACTACATGAAAGAGGTGGTCGCCGCCGTCGAGGCCGCCCAGCTCAAGGACCGGGTGAAGATCATGGTGGGCGGCGCTCCCCTGACCGAAGGGTTCGCCCGCAGCATCGGTGCCGACGGATACAGCTCCAATGCCAATGCGGCCGTGACGCTGGCCCGCAGCCTGATGGGAGCCTGAAACGATGGAGGTTTTCGAACCGGGTTTCGGAGGCATATCTCCCGATCTGAAAGAGATATACCGCGGAATGGGGTACGGCGATGCGGAGCCCGACGAGGGTATCCGCCGGTACGTTGCAGAGATGCTCGGCCGTATCGCCGGGGTGTGCGATCCCTGTTTCGGCTACGAAATCATGCCGGTCGAAAGGATCGGCAGGCGTGACATTTCCGTCGGGGGCCGGACTATCGTAACGGGTTCCGTCATCACGCCCTTTTTCCGGAAAGCGGAGTACGTCGCCCTGTTCGTGGCTACGGCCGGCTGCCGTTTCGACGGCTGGCTCCATGCCCTGAAAGCGGACGGGGACATCATGGAGGAGTTCGTCGCCGATGCGATCGGTTCCGAGATTGCGGAGGCCACGGCCCGGAAGATGTCCGCGCAACTGGCCGGACGGATGGCTGAAAAGGGAATGAAAATCGGAAATTCGTACAGTCCGGGTTACTGCGGCTGGCATGTCGACCAGCAGCAGGAACTTTTCGCACTGTTGCCGCCCGATCCCTGCGGGGTGAGCCTGAGTGCGTCGAGTCTGATGTCTCCGATCAAGTCGGTCAGCGGACTGATCGCCATAGGTCCCGAGGTGGAGATGACGCCTTACGGATGCGCTCTCTGCGGCCGGGCCGATTGTTATAAGAATCGTTTGAAACAGAAAAACAGAACCGAATCATGAATACGACCCAATGGATTCAGTCGTTGATCGGGGAGCGTCGCTGTCCCGTCATTCCGATCATGACGCATCCCGGCATCGAGTTGCTGGGCAAGAAGGTGATCGACGCCGTAACGGACGGACAGGTCCATTTCGAGGCGATCGACGCGCTCAACCGCCGTTTTCCCCAGTCCGACGCCTGTACGGTGATTATGGACCTGACGGTGGAGGCCGAGGCTTTCGGCGCGCGGCTGCACATGGACGACAACGAGGTGCCCAGCGTGGTGGGACGTCTCGTCTCCGATCGTGCCGGAGTGGAGGCGCTCGCCGTGCCGGGGCTCGACAGGGGGCGGGTGCCGGAGTACCTGAAAGCGAACCGGCTGGCCGCGCAGCATATCGGGAAACCCGTGTTCGGAGGGTGCATAGGCCCCTATTCGCTGGCCGGCCGGCTTTTCGACATGACGGAGATCATGATGGCCATTTATACGGAACCCGAGACCGTGAACCTGCTGCTGGAGAAATGCACCCGTTTCCTCACCGACTACTGCCGGGCGATCAGGGAGGCGGGCGTGGCCGGCGTGATCCTGGCCGAGCCGGCGGCCGGCCTGCTGCCCGACGACCTGTGCCGGGACTATTCGTCGGTCTATGTCCGGCGGATCGTCGAGGCCGTGCAGGACGATTCGTTCGCTGTGATCCTGCACAACTGCGGCAACTCGGGCCACTGTACCCCAGCCATGGTCTATACCGGAGCCAAGGGATACCATTTCGGCAACAAGATGGACATGAAGGCCGCGCTGAACGACTGTCCTGCCGATACGCTGGTGATGGGCAATCTCGATCCGGTGGGTGTCTTCAAGATGGCCGCCCCGCAGGAGGTGGAACAGGCGACCGCCGTGCTGCTCGGAGAGTGCGGCGACCATGCCAATTTCGTGCTCTCTTCCGGATGCGACACGCCGCCCGAAGTGCCTTTCGACAATATCGAGGCATTCTACCGGGCTGCGGAGCGGTTCAACCGCGGCCGGGAGCTCTGAAACCGAAAAAACGGGGACGAAACCGTGTGAATCCGGATTATTATTGCTTTATTTGCAAAGATAATCCGGATTTGCTATGGCCCGTATCGAAGCAGGTTTTCCCGGGGAGCGGTTCGTGGTGCTTCCCCAGCCCTTTCTCGACCTGATGGAGGACAATCCTCTGACGGGCGATCTCTACATCCATTCCCTGGGGCATATCGCCCATGCGCGGCACCACCACGTGTCGCGTCCGGAAGGCTCTCCTCAGCACGTGTTTCTATACTGTACATGGGGCAGGGGAGAGGTGGAGGTGGACCGTCGGCGTTTCACTCTCTCGGCCAACCGGTTCGTGGTGCTTCCTGCCGGAGTGCCTCATGTCTACCGGGCCGACGACGACGATCCGTGGACGCTTTACTGGGTCCTGTTCGGCGGGGAAAAAGCCTCGGTTTATGCCGCGGGTATGGCGGAGCCCCGGCAGGTGCTTCCTTCCGTACATTCGCGTATCGAGCAGCGTACGGATCTGTTCGAGACGATCTATTCGGTGCTTTGCGGAGGGTTTTCCATCGAAAAACTGAATTATGCCAATATCGTGCTGGCGCATTTTCTCGCCTCCTTTCTCTATGCCGACCTGTTCCGGGAATCGGTTCCCGTACCCGCTGCGGTCAAATATGCCGACAGCATGGTCAGCCGGGTGACGCATTTTATGGCGGAGAACGTCGAAAGCAATCTGACTCTGAGCCAGATTGCCTCCTATGCAGGTTATTCCGAATCGTACTTTTACCGCCGGTTCGTCAAGGAGACGGGACATGCTCCGATCGACTATTTCATCCATCTGAAAATCAACAAGGCTTCCATTTTTCTGATCAAGACCTCGCTGACCGTGGCGCAGATCGCGGCCAAACTCGGTTTCAACAGTCCCGACTATTTTTCCCGTACGTTCCGGCGCATCGTCGGCATCTCCGCCTCGGAGTTCCGCAAACAGAATTTCCGGCTCTGATGCGCGGCCGGACTCGGCTCCTCCTGAGAAATCCCGCGCACGCGACCATTTTCGGTTTAACTCTCGGTTTAACACAGTGCATTAAACCGCTGTGAAAAGCCACAAAAAAAGCAGTTAAGATTGACTTAACTGCTTTTTTTGAAGTGGTGCCACCACGAATCGAACGAGGGACACAAGGATTTTCAGTCCTTTGCTCTACCAACTGAGCTATGGCACCGACTCTGTGTCTGCGGTTATGTTCCGAAGACGGGTGCAAAGATAGGAAGAAAAATTAATTAAACAATACCTCGGGTGAATTTTTCTTATGAAGTAAAAGTCCTATCTTTGTCGGGACTAATGAACTCTGATGAACTATAACCTAAAAACTTTCCAGTAACGATGAAGATAGCTCTTGCGCAGTTGAATTATACGATCGGAGCCTTCGAGTCCAACAAGATGAAGATCATCCGGAGTATCAACGAGGCCAAGGCACAACATGCCGACCTGCTGCTGTTCGCCGAGCAGGCCATCTGCGGAACCCCGGCTTACGATCTGCTGAACAAAGTCACGTTCCTCGAATTGTGCGAGGAGGCATTGGTGGAGATCGCCTCTTATTGCGACAATATTTCGGTGCTCGTGGGCCTGCCGATCCAGCACAACAACCGGACCATCAGCGTGGCCGCCCTGATCCAAAACCGGAAGGTGGTGCGCTATGTGGGCAAACGGAACGTTATCTGGAGGGACGACAAGGGATATATCACCCCTTCCGAAGGCTGCGAGTACGTGAAGATATGCGGCCGGAAGGTGGCCGTCGTGGTCAACGAGGACATTCTGGCCGAACAGGAGTACGGCGATTATGCCGATATTATCGTGAATATTACTGCCTCGCGTTATTCGCGGGGCATTGTTGAAAAACGCTACGACTTTCTGCGCCGCCTTGCCTACACCAAGGGGAAGACGGTGGTTTTCCTGAATCAGGTGGGTGCCCAGACCGATGTCGTGTTCGACGGGTCGTCGGCCGTTTTCAACGGACGGGGCGAGGCCGTCGCCCTGCTGAAGAATTTCGAGGAGGATTTCCTCGTGGTGGATGTCGAAGCCGACCTGCCCCATATCGAAATTCCGTATCAGGATAAGACGGTCAATGTCTATCATGCGATCAAGCTGGGCCTGAAGGATTATTTCGAAAAGAACGGTTTTACGCGGGCCTGCCTGGGGCTTTCGGGCGGAATAGATTCTGCCGTGGTGGTGGCGATCGCCGCTGATGTGCTCGGTCCGGAAAACGTGAGGGTGTTGATGATGCCTTCGCAGTTCTCGTCCGACCATTCGGTGGACGATGCCTTGAAGCTGGCCGAAAACCTCGGTATCGAATACGATATAGTGCCGATCACCGAGACCTATACGACCGTCATGAAGGCCATGCGTCCGGTGTTCGGCGATCTGCCTTTCGACGTGGCCGAAGAGAATATACAGGCCCGTATCCGCGGGCTGATGATGATGGCCGTATCGAACAAGTTCGGCCATATCCTGCTCAACACCACCAACAAGAGCGAAATGGCCGTGGGGTACGGCACTCTGTACGGTGATACCAACGGCTCGATCAGCCTGCTCGGCGACCTGTACAAGAGCGAGGTGTTCGACCTGGCGCGGTACATCAACCGTGATACGGAGATCATACCCGAAAACATCATCCTCAAAGCCCCCTCGGCCGAACTGCGCCCCGAGCAGCGGGACGACGAGTCTCTGCCTCCCTACGATGTGTTGGATGCCATCCTCTACCGCATGATCGAGGAGGGTCAGCACCGGGAGGAGATCATCAATGCCGGTTTCGATGCCGAAGTGGTGTACAAGGTCTACGGCATGGTGCTGCGCAACGAGCATAAGCGCTACCAGTTCTGCCCCGTGCTGCGCCTCTCCACGCGCACGTTCGGCAAGGAACGCGTGATGCCTCTCACCAATCGTTACGGGTATTAGGGCTTTTTCGGCGCCGGGCTTTTCTGCCGTTAGAAAACTAACAGATTAAAGTGTCCGGGAAATGAAAAATATTTTTTACATTTGTTCGCCTAAAATCTCGTGCACGTGAACGGAAACCTGGAACACAAGGGTATTGTTCTGAATGTCAGCGGAGAGAGGGTCGATGTGTCGATTCTCTCCGAGAGTGCGTGCGCCACATGCAAGGTGAAAGGGGCTTGCGGCATGAGCGAAGCGGAAGAGAAAGTGGTTTCGATCCTTACGCCCGATGCCCCGGCTTATCGGGCGGGAGAACGGGTCGTCGTTTCCGTTACCCGGAATATGGGGTTGCGTGCCGTTTTTCTGGCCTATGTGGTGCCTTTCCTGTTGTTGCTGGCCTCCCTGCTGATCCTGCTGGAGACGGGGCTGTCCGAGGCCGTTGCGGGATTGGTCTCCCTGGGAGTGTTGGCCTTTTATTATTTCGTGCTGTGGCTGGTGCGCAGGCGGATCGAACACGAAATCAATTTTAACATAAGAAAATCATAATGAGCGGAGTATTGGGATTTACGATTTTGACGCTTTGTGCGTTGGGAGTTCTGGCGGCGGTCATTCTGTATGTCGTCGCCCAGAAGTTCAAAGTCTATGAAGATCCCCGGATCGATACCGTGGAGAGTATGCTGCCCGGAGCCAATTGCGGCGGCTGCGGGTTTCCCGGCTGCCGGGGAATGGCCGATGCGCTGGTGAAGCAGGATGATATTTCGTCCCTCTATTGCCCTGTGGGCGGTGCTTCCACGATGCACGCCGTGGCCGAGTTCCTGGGGAAAGCCGTGGCGGAGAAGGAGCCGCAGGTGGCTGTCGTGCGTTGTGGCGGAAATTATGCCAAACGCCCCCGCACCAATGTGTTCGACGGGGCCAAGTCGTGCGCCGTGGCAGCTTCCCTTTACGGAGGGGAGACGGGCTGTACCTTCGGCTGTCTCGGATTGGGCGACTGCGTGGCCGTTTGTAATTTCGGCGCCATCTCCGTCAATCCCGAGACCGGGCTTCCCGAGGTGGACGAGGAAAAGTGTACCGCCTGCGGCGCTTGTGTGAAAGCCTGCCCGAAGATGATTATCGAGTTGCGCCGCAAGGGGATCAAGAACCGCCGTATCTATGTCTCCTGCATCAACAAGGACAAGGGGGCCGTTGCCCGCCGCAACTGTACGGTGGCCTGCATCGGCTGCGGAAAGTGCGTGAAGACCTGTCCGTTCGGTGCCATCACGCTGGAGAATAACGTGGCCTATATCGACTTCAACAAGTGCAAACTGTGCCGTAAATGCGTCGCCGAATGTCCTACGGGGGCCATCGTAGAGGTCAATTTTCCGGCCCGTGTGGTAAAGGAGGCACTCAAGGCCGATGCCCGGAAGGACGTGGCTGCCGGGAAGCCTGCTGCTCCGGCCGAAAAGGCTCCGGTCCAGAAGTCCGCTGAGGCCGATTCCGCCGCCGAAGTGCTCGGCGCCAAACTGGAGGCCGTCTCCTGTTCCGCCCCGGAAACCGCTCCTGCTGCCGCAACGGGGAAGGCAAACCCCTCGACCGATTCAAACGAAAATAAATAAAACAATTCTTATGAGGAATTATCAAAATAACAGACTGATCTGTATTCTTCTGATCGTCCTGTCGCAGGTGGTCTTCTGGCGTTGCGATATTCTCGGCGACGTGACGGCTCCGGAGTTGATCGACCGGATGGTGGAAATGGCGGGTACATTCGGTGGAGGCCTTTCGGCACGGGGTTATATTTTCGTTTGCGGTATGGTCCCTGTTCTCGTTTCGCTGCTGCTTCTGCTCGCCCTGCGTCCTGGATTCCGCATCCGTACCCGACGCGGGCTGTTCGCCGTTTCGGGTATTCTGGCAGCCTTGTCAGCTCTGGCCGCAGCCGTTTCGATGTTCGGTGCGGATATGGGCCCCACGGTATTTTATTATCTGACGCTGCTCGTGTTGCTGGCGGTTGCCGTGATTGCTCTGAGGGAGGGTTTCGCACCGCTGGGTGAAAAGGAGAAATCCGTATGCGGTCTCGAAAACAAGGAGCATTATCCCCACGGCGGGAAGACTTTTCCGTTGGGAGGCATCCATCCCGCGGCCAATAAGCTGAGTGCAGGCAGTCCGATCGAGAAGTTCCCGCTACCCGACGATGTGGTCGTCCCTCTTTCGCAGCATATCGGCGCTCCGGCCGTGGCGAAAGTGGCCAAAGGCGACAAGGTGCTGGCCGGTCAGTTGATCGCCGAGGCCGGCGGATTCGTTTCGGCCAATATCCACGCCCCCGTGTCGGGTACCGTGACGGCTGTCGATCTGGCCGTCAATACGCAGGGTATCCGCCAGCCGATGATTACCATCAAGCGCGAGGGCGACGAGTGGGCTGAAGGGATCGACACTTCCGACAGTTTGGTCCGGGAATGTTCGCTCTCCCCGCAGGAGATCATCGCCAAAATCAAGGAGGCCGGTATCGTGGGTATGGGCGGTGCCACTTTCCCCACGCACGTGAAACTTTCGGTGCCTCAGGGTAAAAAGGCCGAGTTCCTTATCATAAACGGAGTGGAGTGCGAGCCTTACCTGACCGCCGACCACCGTGTGATGCTGGAGCGGGGCGAAGAGTTGCTTGTGGGTGTCTCCATTTTGGCCAAGGCGCTGAACGTGAATACGGCCTATATCGGTATCGAGAACAACAAGCCCGATGCCATCGCCCATCTGACCGCGCTCTGTGCCGCCTATCCGGGTATTTCGGTCGTCCCCCTGAAGGTGCAGTATCCGCAGGGAGGCGAAAAGCAGTTGATCGCCGCCGTTACGGGGCGTCAGGTGCCCTCGGGCGGCCTGCCCATCGACGTGGGTGCCGTGGTGCAGAACGTCGGTACGGCGCTGGCCGTGTACGAAGCCGTGCAGAAGAACAAACCGCTCGTCGAGCGCGTGGTGACCGTTACGGGCAAGACGCTGGCGAAACCTTCCAATCTGTTGGTGCGTGTGGGAACACCCGTACAGGCGCTCATCGACCATTGCGGCGGTCTGCCCGGCGATGCCGGCAAGGTGATCGGCGGCGGCCCGATGATGGGGCGCGCCATGTCGAATCTGGCCGCGCCTGTCACCAAAGGCTCTTCGGGTGTGCTGGTGATGCCCGATGACGAGTCGTTGCGTGCGGAGGCTCAGGTATGTATCAAGTGCGCCAAGTGCGTCGACGTTTGTCCGATGGGGCTCGAACCCTTCTTGCTGAACAAGCTGGGCAGCAAGCGCATGTTTGCGGAGATGGAGCCCAACCGGGTGACCGACTGCATCGAGTGCGGAAGCTGTTCCTATACTTGTCCGGCCGCCCTGCCGCTGCTCGACAATATCCGGGTGGGCAAGGCCGAGGTGATGAAACTGATCCGTGCCCGCAAGGCATAGTGCTGACAAGAGAAAAAAAACAGGATATAATGGAGAAAAAATTAGTTGTATCGCCCTCTCCCCATGTTCATGGAGAGGATTCTACGAGGAATCTGATGCGCGACGTGCTGATCGCCCTGATTCCCGCTTTCGGCGTCTCCGTAGTGGTGTACGGCTGGCAGGTGCTGCTGGTGACCGCCGTATCGGTGGCTGCCTGCATGCTCTTCGAATTTCTGATTCAGCGCTTCCTGCTCAAAGGTAAAAATACGCTGGGCGACCTTTCGGCCGTGGTGACCGGCGTGCTGCTCGCATTCAACGTTCCCGCCACGCTTCCGATCTGGATGCTCGTGCTGGGTGCGCTGGTAGCCGTGGGTGTCGGCAAGATGAGTTTCGGCGGGCTGGGCCGCAATCCGTTCAATCCGGCGCTCGTGGGTCGTGTCTTTCTGCTGATCTCCTTTCCCGTGGCCATGACTTCGTTCGGTACGCCCGAGGGTGTGGACGGCATGTCGGGGGCCACTCCGCTGGCTTTCGTCAAGGAGGCGCTCAAGAGCGGAAAGAGCGTGAGCGAACTGATGCCTTCGGTCAGCTATTCCGACATGCTGATGGGCTTCAAGGCCGGATCGCTCGGTGAGATCGCCGCGCTGGCCCTGCTGGTCGGGTTCGTCTACCTGCTCTGGCAGAAAGTCATCACTTGGCACATACCGGTCTTCATCCTCGGTACGATGGCCGTTTTCAGCGGCATCCTCTGGGGGATCGACCCCGAGCACTACATGAGCCCCCTGTTCCAGTTGCTGAGCGGAGGCGCCATTCTGGGTGCCGTCTATATGGCTACCGATTATGTCACTTCTCCCATGACGCACAAGGGCATGGCGATTTACGGTATCGGTATCGGTGTCATCACGATCCTGATCCGTGTCTGGGGGGCTTATCCCGAAGGCATCTCTTTTGCGATCCTCATCATGAACGCCGTGGTGCCCCTGATCAATAAATATGTGAAACCCCGCCGTTTCGGTGTCGTGAAAAAATAGGAGGGAAAAACGATGGAAAGTACATTGAAAAACATGGTCCTTACGCTGTTCGTCATCACGCTGGTGGCATCGACGGCCGTGGGATTCGTCTATAAGGTGACCGAGGGGCCCATCGCGGTTTCCGAGGCGGCCAAGACCACCAATGCTCTGGCGCAGGTACTGCCGTCTTTCGACAACGATCCTTCCGCCGAGAGACAGGAGATGGAGCAGGAGGGCCTGCCCGTGATCATCTATACGGCCAAAAGCGGCGACCAGATCGTGGGATACGCTGTGGAGACCCGCACCTCGAAAGGGTTTGGCGGCGAGATCGTGCTGATGGTCGGTTTCAAGCCCGACGGCGAGATCGTGAAGATCGAAACGCTGAAGCACTCTGAAACCCCGGGGCTGGGCGACAAGATCGACAGTAAAAAGTCGAATTTTTCCGTACAATTCAGCGGGAAGAACCCCGCCGATTTCAAACTCGCGGTGAAGAAGGACGGCGGCGACGTGGATGCCATCACGGCATCGACGATCTCCTCCCGCGCTTTCTCTGATGCCGTACTGCGCGGATATAATGCACTGATGACCCTTACGGGCGGTCAGGTCAACAGCGTGTCGGGTGCGACTTCCGCTGCTGCCGCCCCTGCAAACGAGAGCGACGATGCTCAGAAAGGAGGAGAAAATGAGTAAACTGCAACTGATTACCAAGGGGCTCATCAAGGAGAACCCCACGTTCGTCCTGCTGTTGGGCATGTGTCCCACGCTGGGAACCACGACTTCGGCCGTCAACGGTCTGGGTATGGGCGTCGCCACGATGTTCGTGCTCACTCTCTCCAATATCGTGATTTCGCTGGTGAAGAACGTCATTCCGGGCAAGGTGCGGATACCGGCCTTCATCGTCATCATCGCCTCGTTCGTGACCGTCGTTCAGCTGGTTATGCAGGCTTATACGCCCGGGCTTTACGCCACTCTCGGCGTCTTCATTCCGCTGATCGTGGTCAACTGTATCATCCTGGGCCGGGCCGAGGCTTTCGCCTCGAAGAACGGCGTGCTCGATTCCGCATTCGACGGCATCGGCATCGGGTTGGGCTTCACCTGCTCGCTGACCCTGCTGGGCGCCGTACGCGAAATGCTGGGCAGCGGGTCGATCTTCGGTGCCAAGTTCATCGACGGCGACGGCATCCTGCTCTTCGTGCTGGCTCCCGGAGCCTTCCTCGCGCTGGGCTACCTGCTGGTGATCTTCAACAAACTAACTGCTAAACTGAAGTAAAGAGTATGGAATATTTCGTGATCGTTATCGGGGCGATCTTCGTCAATAATATCGTCCTTTCGCAGTTCCTCGGCATCTGTCCCTTCCTGGGCGTGTCGAACAAGGTGGAGACTTCGCTGGGCATGGGGGCCGCCGTCACTTTCGTCATGGCCATCACGGCCGTCGTGGCCTATCTGCTGCAATATTTCGTGCTGGTGCCCCTGCATATCGAATATATGCAGACCATCGTTTTCATCCTGGTCATCGCCGCGCTGGTGCAGATGGTCGAGATCATCCTCAAGAAACTGAGTCCGGCGCTTTACCAGGCGCTGGGTATCTTCCTGCCGCTGATTACCACCAACTGTGCCGTGCTGGGTATCGCCATCCTGCTCGTGCAGAAGGAGTTCAATCTGCTCGAGTCGGTGGTTTACTCCGTCTCCACGGCACTCGGTTTCACGCTGGCTCTGGTGCTTTTCGCCGGCCTGCGCGAGCGTCTGGCATTGGAAGACCTGCCGAAGGCCATGAAGGGAGTGCCCATTGCACTGATTACAGCCGGTATTCTGGCCATGGCTTTCATGGGATTTTCCGGATTGGTATAACCTTTTCTGAGATAGGAAGAAAGAGGGGCGACACGAAAAGTGCCGCCCTTTTCGTATTATTTTGTGCGGATTTTGCGTTATCTTTGGTAAGGATTGACCGACCGGATGATGCTGCGTCTCTATATAACGATGCTGTTGCTCTTTCTGCTGACCCGCCTGTGCGTGGCTGCGGGGCGTGATGCGTCGTTGTCGGCCGCCGGACCGGGCGATACGATCGGGGCGCCTCCTTCGGAGCGGGTCACGCGTTTTTACGACAGTCTCGAATCGAAATCCACCCGCCGGACAGTTCCCCGCCTGATCTACCGCTCCATTTTCATCCGCGGACGGCGCGATACGCTCGGGCGTGATCGGGTGGTGGACGAGAGCAAGCGTTTCGAACCCTATGCCGGCAAACGCATCGGCCGGATCATTCTCGAGCGGGGCAATGTCTTCGACCCCGACGGAAACAAACTCGAACGTTTCGGCAACCGTATCCATGCGGTGACGCGGGAACGGACCATCCGGCGCGATCTTTTTTTCAAGCCGGGCGATCCGCTCGATCCGGACGAATTGGCCAAGAACCAGCAGTTTCTCCGTTCGCGCAGTTACATTGCCGAGGCGCGGATCGAGGCCGTGCCCGATCCTTCGGACAGCACACTGGTCGATCTGGTGGTCCAGACGCGCGACAGCTGGACGATCAGTGCCGACCTGAGCCTCAATATCAACGGACGCACCGGTGTGGAACTGTACGACGCCAACCTGCTCGGTTACGGAAACCGTCTGAGTGTCGGGACCAATTTCGACTGGAAAAACGGTACATACGGCGGCAACCGTTTCGAGTATGGAATACCTAATATACTCGGCACCTTTTTCGATGCGGAGTTCATCGTGGGCCGGCGGTTCGAGTATTCCGACCTCGGTTTCACCGTGAAAAAGAAATTCCTGCTTCCCACCGACTACGAACTGGGCATCTCCTACCAGGACAAGGCCGAACCCTACTACATGCTGTTCCAGGACTCCACGATGCGTACCGCAGGCCGTTTCCTCGACGTGTGGGGCGGTCGTTCCCGGTATATCCGTCCGTTCCGCAACAGCATCTATTTCACCGGCCGGTACAGCCGCTGGACCTATGATATCCGTCCCGAAGTGCGTCCCGATTACAACCCCGTTTTCCACAATTCGCAGCGCGTGTTGGCCGGGATCGGTATTTACAGGGAGAAGTTCTATTCCGCCACCATGGTTTACGGGTTCGGATTGAAGGAGTATCTGGCCGCCGGTTACAAGGCGGAACTGACGGGCGGATACATTTGGGGAGAGTTTTCCCACGACTGGTATCTGGGGATGCATTTCTCCAAAGGCGGTTTTTTCAATGCGGGCTATCTGATGGGCGGTTTCACCCTCGGCAGCTATATCAGCCCCTCGAGCGGCATGTGGTATCGCAGCGGTGTGGATTTCGAGCTGCGCTATTTCACTCCCCTGCTGGTGAGCGGTCGCAGCCGCATCCGCCAGTTCATCAACCTGAGTTATACGCAGGGATGGAACCGCGATACCGGATGCGACGAACTGATCGAGTTTACGGAGGACCGGGGGCCGAATGCCCTCGACGAAAAAATCGTGGGTCTCAACCGGGCCGTGCTCAACACCGAAACGGTGCTTTTCACCCCGTGGCAGCCCTACGGCTTCAAGATCGCTTTCTACGGCTTTGCCGATTTTGCCCTGTTAGGCCGCGAATCCAACATTTTCCGCAATGATTTTTTCAATACGATCGGGTTGGGTGTACGGATCAAAAACGAACGGCTGGTTTTCAACACGATTCAGATACGTTTCGGTGTCGCATTGGGCAAAGGCGGCTTCCGGAAGGCCGAATATTTTAATATTTCCAACCAGCGGCGCCCCGAACAGTACCGCTACCTGCCCGAGGCTCCGGAGGTGGTTCCCTTTCGCTGACCGGGAACGAAAGTTGTTTCCGGTTTCCCTGAAATGAAAATTTCCCCTGCCGGAATGATCTTCGGCAGGGGAAATCATCGGAACGGACAGGTTTGTCGTCCGTCTTCGGGGGAAGTCCTTTTCGTTTACTCTGCGTCGGAAGGGGAACCCCTTTTTCCCATTGTGTCGCCGGTGTGGACCGTGCTCTCCTCCGGCACGTCCGGACGTTGCAGTTTTGTCGTGTCGGACCGCTGCCGCACCGGTTTCTCTACCGTGAACCGGCCGCGGAAGGCTTCCGCCGTCTCCCGTTTCACATATTCCCAGCGCGTGGCGATGGCGATCGTGAAAAGTACGATCAGCAACAGCATCGTCCGTGCCGTCCGGTTCAGGGATTTCCACCACTTTTTCATCGTTCCGGGCAACGTTCGTTTCAGTTGGTCTTGAATTTCATTTTGATCTGGGCGAGCTCCTTGTTGGCGGCTTCGATCTTCCTTGCCAGGTCGGCTTTGAATGCGGCTACCTTTTCCGCAACGGCTCTGTCGCCCGTGGCGATGATCTGCGCGGCGAGGATGGCGGCATTTTTAGCTCCGTCCAACGCCATGGTAGCTACCGGAATCCCCGAGGGCATCTGCAGGATGGAGAGGATGCTGTCCCATCCGTCGATCGAATTGGACGATTTGATGGGCACCCCGATTACGGGCAGCGGCGTGGAGGCTGCGATCACGCCCGGCAGATGGGCCGCCCCGCCGGCTCCGGCGATGATGACCTGGATGCCCCGTCCCTGTGCGTTCTTTGCGAAATCGGCCACCAGTTCCGGTACCCGGTGCGCCGACAGGGCGTTTATTTCGTAGGGAATCTCCATTTCGTCGAGGAATTTGGCCGCTCCTTCCATGATTTTCAGGTCGGAAGTGCTGCCCATGATGATGCTGACTTTCGGATTCATTCGATTTCTTTTTTAATTTTGTCCGTAAATGATTACCTTCGCAAAGTTAATCATTCCGCACATAATTTCTAACGGCCCGGCCTAAATATTACCCCGATGAAACGCGTGACCCTTCAGGACAAAACCTTCGAACTTTTCATTCCCTACGAGCAGATACAGAGTTCCGTGCAGCAGCTTGCCGACCGGATCAACCGGGACTATGCGGACAAGCCCGTGCCCCTGTTCCTCGGGGTGCTCAACGGTTCGTTCATGTTCATGGCCGAGCTGATGAAACGGATCGGGTTCGCCTGCGAAATGTCGTTCGTCAAGCTGGCGTCCTACCGGGGCACCAGCTCCACGGGCAAGGTTTCGGAACTGATCGGGTTGACCGACAACCTGCAGGGACGCGACATTATCGTGGTGGAGGACATCGTGGATACGGGCGAGAGCATCGACCATCTGATGCGTTCGCTGGTGGGACACCGCCCTGCCAGCATCGAGGTGGCCACCCTGCTGTTCAAGCCTTCGGCCTACAAGAAGGAGGTCGAAATCCGGTATCCGGCCATCTCCATTCCCAACGATTTCATCGTGGGCTTCGGACTCGACTACAACCAGCTGGGCCGCAATCTGTGCGACATATACAAGATCGTGAATGAATAAGGACATGTTGGACGGCGGCAGGCTGCTGCCGCTGGTCGAAGATTTCTATACCATACAGGGCGAAGGATACCATACGGGAAAACCCGCCTATTTCATCCGCTTGGGCGGCTGCGACGTCGGCTGCCGCTGGTGCGACGCCAAATTTACGTGGAATCCGAAACACTTTCCACCGGTGGAGGTGGACCGGATCGTGGAGCGTGCCGCGTCCTATCCCGCGCAGGCTATCGTGGTCACGGGCGGAGAGCCGTCGCTTTATCCGCTGGATTACCTGACCGCAGAGTTGCACCGTCGCGGGCTGGCGATTTTTCTGGAGACCTCCGGGGCCCATCCTCTGACGGGCGATTTCGACTGGATATGCCTTTCCCCCAAGAAACAGCAGCCCCCACTGGCGGAGATTTTCCCCCGGGCCCACGAATTGAAAGTGATCGTGGAGACTCCGGACGATTTCGCCTGGGCCGAACGCAACGCCGAACGGGTGGGGGAGCGCTGTATGCTCTTTCTGCAACCCGAATGGAGCCGCTACGGGGAGCTGATTCCCGCAGTCGTGGAGTATGTCAAGCGGAATCCCCGCTGGAACATCTCCGTTCAGACCCATAAATTCATGCATATTCCCTAACGGTGCCGGAAGGCGCCCCGATCCGAGCGTACGATGAACGGCATGTTGAGAGATCGAAGGCTGTGGCTGATAACGATCGCGGTGTTCCTGCTGCTGATCACCGTCTTCGACCGCAACAACCTGCTCGACCGTTGGAAACTCAAACAGCAGATACGCGAACTGGAACGCCAGAGGACCTATTACCTTGAAAAGATCGCCGAAGACAGCACCCTGATCGAACGGCTCAAAAACGACGCCTTCCTCGAGCAGTACGCCCGCGAACATTACCTGATGAAACGCCGGGGCGAACAGATTTACATCGTTCCCGAAAAATAGCGCCTCCTCCGGCAGCATATTTGCGATTTGCCGGAACGGACGTTTCCCGGTTTCCCCGTCATGGGGGAAAAAGCGGAAGCGTTTGCAACGTTTCGTACGCCGAATGTATCTTGCCCGAAGATATATATCATAAAAAATAAAAATCGTATGACACGTAACTTTTTTCTGTATCTGTTTTCACTGTTGTTGCCGGCCGTGATGGTCTCCTGCGACAAGGAGGAGGGGTTCCGGCCTTCGTGGATCGCCGAGGGGGCCGATTTCGACTCTCCCGACCACTATTTTTATGTCACGTTCGGCACGATGCCCACCCTTTATGCGGGACTGCACATGCTCTCCCACGACAAGCCCTCCTATGTCTTTTACGAGCGGACGGCGACGTTCGATGCCGGAAAACTTCCCTCCCACGTTACGGTTTGTCCTTACATGGGAGCCAATGACCAGCAGCCTCAGATGCGGGAGTGGATGAAAAACAAAATCCGGGAGATCGACCGGGAAAACCCGCAGGCGATCTTCGGCCTCTACGTCGACGACCTTCGCTGCCGCCTGGGCTACGACTGGTTCGTGGCGCAGGGGATCGACTCTTCCCGCGTGAAGGTGACGATGCTTTCGGACGGTACGGGTACCTACAACAATTTCTACAACTATTTCAATGTTCCGGGGACCGGCGAGCAGAACTGGAAGACCTACGCATCCCAGGTCGAGGCGCTCGACTGGTCCTATCCGCGCGGTTATGCGACCCGTTCCATCGGGGAGTTCGAAAGCTGGGAGTGGCCCTATTATCTCTCGACGCGGCCCGGCTACCGGCTTTTGCTTCAGGATGCCTCGCTTTTCGAAACGCAAGACCCCTACGTGCAGGAACAGATGCCGGCCATGTATTTGTGGAGTCGGACGCCCTATGAGATGCTGGCTGATTTGACGGAGGAGGAGCGTAAGAAGTTCTTTGAGATGGCGTCTTTCGACAGGGATGCTTTCGATGCCGGGTTCGACGCTTCTTCGAAAAAGAATCTGGTGATTATCGGGACCAATGGGGACGGGGACAATCAGAGGGCCTACGTGCAGCGTCTCTATGACGAGTATAAGGACCGGTACGACCTTTTCTTTAAGCCGCATCCGTCTGACGTCACCTCAGCGGATTACGAGACGGCTTTTCCCGGATTGACCTTGTTGCCCGGGCAAATGCCTTTCGAAATTTTCGTCTGGTCGCTGATCGACAAGATCGACATGATCGGCGGTTATCCTTCGACGGTGTACCTGACCGTACCTGTCGAAAAGGTGACGTTTCTTTTCGCCTCGGGGCCTGATGCGTTGATCCGTCCGCTCAATCTGATCTTTGCCGCCGCGCAGGACCGGGTCGAATGGATGCAGCCCGAATAAGAACCGGATATTCCGTGCGAGCGGTTTCCCTCGGCTATTCCCAGAAACGGAAGAAATGGTGTACCGGCCCGTGTCCGTGTCCCAGACGGTATTCCGCTCCGCAGCGGATGGCTTTATGGATGTACTCTTCGGCCCGGGCGACCGCTTCGGGTAGCGGATGTCCCTGGGCCAGGAAAGAGGCGATGGCCGAGGAGAGCGTGCAGCCCGTTCCGTGGGTGTTGGGTGTTTCCGTGCGCTCGTAGGAATAGGTGTATACCCGGTCGCCGTCGTAGAGGTAGTCGCGGAGTGTCCGGTTCTCCAGATGTCCTGCCTTGAGCAGTACGCTCCGGGCCCCCAGTTCCCGTAATCGTGCGGCCGCCATCGGGAAATCGGCCTCGGATGCGATTTCCGATCCGGTAATGTAGGCCGCTTCCGGTACGTTGGGGGTGATGATCGAGGCCAGTGGCAACAGGTGCCGCACGATGGCCCGGGCCGCTTCGGCAGGAATCAGTTCGTCGCCCGAGGTGGCCACCATGACCGGGTCGAGCACGATGTTCCGCACGTCGAAACGACGCAGGATGCCAGCCACCCGTTCCACGATTTCCGCCGTGGGAAGCATGCCCAGTTTGACGGCGTCTGTCCCGATGTCTTCGAGTACGGCTTCGGCCTGCCCGGCCACGATGTCGGCCGGTGGAATGTGGACGGCCCGTACGCCGCAGGTGTTCTGTACTGTGAGGGCGGTGATGGCACTGGTGGCGAAACACCCGCAGGCCGATGCGGTCTTCAGGTCGGCCTGGATGCCGGCACAGCCTCCGCTGTCGGAGCCGGCGATGGTCAGTACGCGTTTGTAATGTTTCATCTCTTTGGAGTTTACGGAAAAAGGAGCGTCAGAAATGAGAGAAGCCCTGCCAACTCCCCTCTACCGGCCTGCCTTCGCTGCGCCATGCGATGCACGGCCCGGCATCGCCCTCTTTCCGGGTGATCTCCCCCACGGCCGCGGGCTCGGTGCCGAACCGTTCCCGGTAGGCGCCGCAAAGCTGCCGCCAGTCTTCGGGCCGTGCGGTGAACAGCAGTTTGTAGTCTTCGCCGCCTGCCAGGGCGTCTTCGAGGGTGCAGGGGGCGGGAATCCGTTCCAGGTGGATCGTGGCTCCGACACCCGACAACTCCAAGATGTGGGGGAGGTCGGATGCCAGCCCGTCCGACAGGTCGATCATGGCGTGCACTTCGCTGCGGCTTCCCAGCCACTCGCCTTCGTACACGCAGGGGGTGGGGTTGTGGTGAATCCGGGCCAGCGGCGTGTCGAAACGGCCGGCCAGCACGTCCCTCAGTCCGGCGGCCGATTCGCCCAGCGGACCCGTGACGGCGATCACGTCGCCCGGCCGGGCCCCGCTGCGGCGCTTGATGCACGCGTCCGGGGCGCTTCCGAGCGCGACGACGTTGATCGTGATCCCGCCTTCCGACGAGGTGGTGTCGCCTCCGATGAGCGGTACTCCGTAGCGTGCCGACAGTTCGTGGTATCCAGCCATGAAACGCTCCGCCCACTCACCCCGGCAGTCGGCCGGCAGCGCCAGCGAAAGGAGCGATCCGACGGGAGCGGCTCCCATGGCGGCCACGTCGCTCAGGTTTACGGCCAGCGATTTGCGTCCCAGCTCTTCGGGCGAAAGGGCCCGGCGCAGGAAGTGGACGCCTTCGGCGAGCAGGTCGGTCGTGATGACGGTCGAACGGCCTCCGACCGAAGGGATCACGGCGCAGTCGTCGCCGATTCCCTCGATCCCTCCGGAAGGAATGTCCCCGAAGAGGGTGCGGATGCGGTCGATCAGTGCGAATTCTCCCGTTTTGGCCATCGTATCTTCTTATTTTTCTTGCAAAAGTATGCTAAAATTTCGATTAACTGATGTACTTTTGTAACGGATTTTAACCTGCCGATTATGAAAGTGCTGATTATGAACGGGCCCAACCTCAATCTGCTGGGCAAGCGCGAACCCGCGGTCTATGGCCGGGAGGGATTCGCTTCCTACCTCGAAAAGTTGAAGGCCCGTTTTCCCGACGTGGAGATCGACTACTTCCAGTCCAATATCGAAGGGGAGCTGGTGACCGCCATCCAGCAGGCCGACGGCCGTTACGATGCGGTGGTGCTCAATGCGGGGGCCTATACTCACACGTCGGTGGCCATTGCCGATGCCATCGGGGCCGTAGACCTCCCGGTCGTGGAGGTGCACATCTCCTGCACGCTGGCCCGCGAGAGTTTCCGTCACGTTTCGCTGATCGCTCCCAAATGCAAGGGGACGATCATGGGCTTCGGCCTGGACTCCTACCGTCTCGGCATACTTAGTGTAATGGAATAAGGGATTTTATATTGATTTATGAACAAAAAGACTAAAATCGTCGCCACCGTTTCCGACAAGCGGTGTGACGTCGAATTCATCCGGTCGCTCTACGAGGCGGGTATGAACGCCGTGCGGATCAACTCGGCCCATGTGACGCCCGAGAGCGCATCGAAGATCGTGGACAACGTCCGCCAGGTTTCCGAACAGATCGCCATCATCATCGACACGAAAGGCCCCGAAATCCGCCTGACGGGGATGACCGACGAATATGCCAACGGAATCGCGGTCGCCGCCGGCGACATCGTGCGCGTGATGGGGACGGACGAGGATCTGAAATCCACGCCGGAGATCATCTACATGAATGACGCTTCGATCTTCAACGACGTGCCTACGGGGGCGGCGATTCTGATCGACGACGGCGAACTGGAGATGGAGGTGGTCGAGAAGAAGGACAAGATGCTGATCTGCCAAGTGAAGAACGGCGGGGTGCTGAAGCCCCGCAAGAGCGTGAACGTGCCGGGCGTGAAGATCGACCTACCCTCCGTAACCGAAAAGGACCGCCGGTTCATCGAGTGGGCCATCGAGAAGGACCTCGATTTCATCGCCCATTCGTTCGTCCGCAAAAAGGAGGACGTGATGGAGGTCAAACGCATCATCAAGGCTCACAACAGCCCGATCCGCATCATTTCGAAGATCGAGAACCGCGAGGGTGTGGACAATATCGACGAGATTCTGGAAGCCACCTACGGGGTGATGGTCGCCCGCGGTGACCTGGGTGTGGAAATTCCTGCCGAGCAGATTCCCATCACGCAGCGCTATATCGTCAAGAAGTGCATCGAGAGCAAGACGCCGGTGATCATCGCCACCCAGATGCTCCACTCGATGATCTCCAATCCCCGGCCTACTCGTGCCGAGGTGAGCGACATCGCCAGCGCCATTTATCAGCGGGTCGATGCCGTGATGCTGAGCGGCGAGACGGCCAACGGCGACTATCCCGTGGAGGCCGTGAGCACGATGGCCCGCGTGGCGGTGGAGATCGAACGCGACACGATCAACAATGCTCCCAACCTCGACCTGAACATGGTGCGCATCAACAACGAAATCACGGCCCAGCTTTCGCGGTCGGCCGTACGGGCGTGCCAGAACCTGCCGGTCAAGGCGATCGTGATCGACACCCTTTCGGGCCGGACGGGCCGTTATCTTTCGGCTTTCCGGGGTCAGAAGCCCGTCTATGCCGTCTGCTACCGCAAGAGCGTGATGCGCCAGCTGGCCATCTCCTACGGGGTGTATGCCATCCACCGCGAGCCGGCCGAGAATCACGACAGCTTTCTGTTGAGCATCCTCTACTATCTGGAGGACAAGAAGTGGCTCTACAAGGAGGACCTGATCGTGGTCATCGGAGGCAGTTTCGGGGCCGCCAAAGGTGCCTCGTTCATGGAGATCGGCAACGTGCTCAATCTGGAACACAAGGCGCTCAATCTGCGTTAGGGGAGACGGAAAATTCCCTGCCCGGCCGGATAAATACGGAGAAAGACCCGCGACACTCTGCCGCGGGTCTCTTTTTTTACGTATCTTTGTCTGCGGTTTCCCGTGCCGTCTGCGCTGTGCGGGGCAGGAAACACTTTTTCCGACGGAATATGGAACTTAAAAAACAGGTGGTACGGGGCGTGGTCTGGACGATGGTAGACCGGGGCGGCTCGATGGCGGTGCAGACGCTGGTGAGCATCCTGCTGGCCCGTCTGCTGGCTCCTTCGGCATTCGGTCTGATCAGTATGCTCACGGTCTTTTCGCTCGTATCCAACGTGTTCGTCGAGGGCGGTTTTACGCAGGCCCTGATCCGCAAGGAGCGGCCTACGCCGAGGGACTATACTTCAGTCTTCTGGCTGAACGTGGCGATGGGGCTGTTCATGTATCTTCTGTTGTGCGCTCTCGCCTGGCCGATCGCGCGTTTCTACGACCAGCCCGAACTGGTCCGGATCGCCCCGCTGCTCTTTCTGACCCTGCCGGTCAGTTCGCTCTGGATCACGCACCAGACGGTGCTGACCAAGCGGTTCGATTTCCGGGTGATCGCCAAAATTTCGATCGTCTCCTTCATCGTTTCGGGCGGTGCGGCCGTCTGGATAGCTTTCGCCGGCTGGGGCGCCTGGGCGCTGGCCTGGCAGGCGGTGCTGATGAACGCCACGAAGGCGGTGCTTTTCTGGTGCTGGAATCGCTGGCGCCCCACGGCGGGTTTTTCGGTAGAGTCGCTGCGGGAACTGTTCGGGGCGAGTTCGCGGTTCTTTCTGACGGAGTTGATCAACCAGACGTTCCATAACGTGAGCCAGATGCTCGTGGCTCGGTTTTACAGCGTGACGCAGACCGGATACTATTCGCAGTCCCGCCGTCTGAAAGACCTTCCCTCAGCCTCGCTCAGCGTGGCGATCATGAACGTCACCTTTCCGGCCCTTTCCGCCTTGCAGAACGATCGGGAAAAACTTCGGGAGGGCAGCCGCAAGGTCATTGCCGTGATGGCTTTCCTGCTCTACCCGGTGATGGTGGGGATGCTGGTCACGGCTCCGGAACTTTTCGCAGTGGTGCTGACCGACAAGTGGATGCCTGCCGTGCCTTATTTCCAGATATTCTGTCTGACCACGCTGACCTTGCCGCTGACCAACGTGTTGCAGAATGTGCTGAAGGTGTGCGGCCGTACGCAGCTCATTCTCAACATCGAGATCGTGCGCAAAGCCTTCGCCGCCCTCGTGATCGCCGTCACGCTGCCTGTCAGCGTGCAGGCCGTGATCTGGGGACAGCTGCTCTACATGACGGTCGACATGGCGATCAATATGTACTATGCCAGCCGTTTGGTCGAATACCGCATGACCGTGCAGCTGCGCGATCTGGCTCCCGTAGCTCTGCTGACATTCGCCATGTGGGCCGGGGTGACGGCGGTGGGAATGCTGGCGGCTCCCGTGCTGACACTGGGCTGGCTGCTCGCGGTGAAAATAACGGCGGGCGCCGCGATCTATCTCGGGGGCGCCCGCCTGTTCCGTCTGGCGGCCTGGAACGAAACGTACGAGATCGTCCGGGGACTGCTCGGCCGCTGATTCCTATCGGTACACCTTCGCCTCTTCCTCTCCGTTCATGACGCGCAGGGCGTTGGAGGCGAGCGCTTCCAGTTCGTTTTCGCCGGCCATCACCACCACGGGGGCCAGGAACGACACCTGTTCCGTGATTCTGTGACAGACCCATTGGCTGTGGGCGATCCCTCCCGTGAGAATAATCGCATCGGCTTTCCCTTCCAGCACTACGGCCATCGCCCCGATCCATTTGGCCACTCCGTAACACATGGCTTCCATCGCTATCCGGGCCTTTTCGTCGCCCCGTTCGAGGCGTGACACCGCTTCTCGCGTGTCGTTGGTGCCGAGCAGGGCGACCAGTCCGCCCCGTCCGCAGAGCATTTTTTCGACCTCGGCACGTGTGTACCTGCCGCTGAAGCAGAGATCGGCCAATGCGGCCGAAGGGATGCTGCCGGCCCGTTCGGGCGAGAGAGGGCCGTCGCCGTCCAGCGCGTTGTTCACGTCGATCACCTCTCCGAGGCGGTGGGCCCCCACGGAGATGCCGCCGCCCAGGTGGGCGACGACGAGGTTCATCTCTTCGTATTTCCGGCCCGCCTTTTTTGCGTAGGCACGGGCTATGGCTTTCTGGTTGAGCGCATGGAAAATCGAGATGCGTTCGGCTCCGGGAAGACCGCAGACACGGGCCACGGGCTGCAATTCGTCTACCACTACCGGATCGGCGATAAAGGCGCGTGCCCCGGCTTCCCGGGCGATCTCCCGGGCGATCAGTCCGCCTAGGTTCGAGGCGTGTTCCCCCACGGGGCTGTGGCGCAGGTCTCGTTCGAGCGCATCGTTCACTTCATAGACGCCCGAGGGGATCGGGCGCACCAGTCCTCCCCGGCCGATCACGGCGTCGAGCGAACGGATGTCTATGCGGGATTCGGACAGGGCGTCGAGGATGAGCCGTTTGCGGAAGTCGAACTGGTCCATGACGCTCCTGAATGCGGACAGTTCCTCTGCAGAGTGGCGCAGAGTCAGTTCCAGCAGCGGAGCGGTGTTGTCGAACAGGGCCACCTTCGTGGAGGTGGAACCGGGATTGATTGCCAGTATTTTCATCTGTCGGATCGTTCTTGTCGGGCCGAGAGGCAGGCCAGTGCGATGGAGTAGAGTTTAGAGGTTTTCGTGTCGCCGCGCGAGGTGAGCACGCAGGGGACTTTCGTTCCGACCACCATGCCGGCCAGTTCGGCACCGCACAGTTTGGTGGCGGATTTGAAGAAGACGTTGGCCGAGTCGATGTTGGGGAAAAGCAGGCAGTCCGGGTCGCCGGCCACAAGACTTCCTTTCAGTTTTTTCACTTCGGCCACCTCGCGGAACAGGGCGACGTCGAGGGCCAGCGGACCGTCGATCACCACGTCGCCGAACTGTCCCCGGTCGCCCATTTTGGCAATGAGGGCGGCCTCCACGCTCGACGTCACGTTGGGCAGCAGCTGTTCGCTCGGGGCGATGCAGGCGATCTTGGGCCGTTCGACACCCAGCGACCGGGCCGTTTCCGTCAGGTAGCGGACCAGCTTCTGTTTCTGGCCCAGGTCGGGATAGGGAATCACGGCGACGTCCGTAACGGTGAGCAGTTTGTGGTATTGAGGCAGTTGAAGCACCGCCACATGGCTCAGTACGCCTTTCGGCGGGACCAGTCCGAATTCCTTGTTGAGAATGCCCCGCATGTATTTGTCGGTCGAGACGAGCCCTTTCATCAGGACGTCTCCTTCCCCTTCGCTCACCATGCGGACGGCCTTTTGCACGCATTTCACGTCGCTGCTTTCGGAAATGACGGTGAATTTGCCCGGGTCGATCCCTTCCTGGCGGCATACCCGCTCTATTTCGGCCGGATCGCCCAACAGCGTGGCTTCAGCGATACCCATGTCCACGGCTTCGCTTACCGATTCCAGTGTGTGTGCATCCTGTGCATAGGCTACCACGAGCCTTTTGCGTCCCCTGCTGCGGACAGTCTCCACGATGTCCTTCAATTCCCTGATCATACTGTTATCGTTTTAATCGTTTTTGGTTACAGAAATATTGTTTATCGCCCTGCTAAGTTATAAATTGTTTGCGGAATATGAAATACCCGGGTGAAAATCTTCGATGACGGAAGGCAGAAAACAGGAAGGTGTCTATGACTGTGCCTGCTGTATGCTTTCCCGCTCCCGCCGGGGCAGGCTGCGGAGCACCGTTTCGTAGGAGTTTTTCACGAGCTCCAGGATTTTCCCGTCCGGTACGTCCCGGTTGAAATGGATGCTGATCCAGTGGCGTTTGTTCATGTGCCAGCCGGGCTTTATACCCATGTACCGGGCCTGTAATTCGTAGATCCGGTCGGTCGGGCATTTGACGCAACAGAAATCGAACGCTTCGATATTCACGAAGCAAAACCATTTGTCTCCCACATAGAAGCAGAGTACATCCCGACTGTACCGGTCGGAAACATGTGTGAACGGCATCTTTTCCCGGACACCTTTCAGCGAAAGGCAATATTCCCTGAACTCTTCGACATTCATAACGCTTTGGGGGTTCTGTGAATTCCGGTGTAAAAATAGGGATTTTGCCCCAATGTTGATCGCGGCCGTGTGAAGGCGGCGGGGATATTTCCGGAAAAATAAAAAGTTTCCCGCGTTACGCGGGAAACTTTTTGACATATATTTTCTGACGGTTTTCCCGCCACGTAGGATTCGCGGGGTAAAACCACTCTACTCCGAGCGCTTTTTCAGCAGGCGGAAGGTGTCCGAAGCGATCACCAGCTCTTCGTTGGTGGATATGACGGCCACTTTTACTTTCGAGGCGGGCTTCGACAGAATCCGGTCCTTGCCGCGTACTCCGGCGTTGGCCTCCTTGTCGAACTCCACGCCCATGAACTCCAGTCCGCTGCAAACGGATTCCCGGAACTCGGGACCGTTCTCTCCCACGCCGCCCGTGAAGACGATCAGGTCGACACCGCCCATCTCCGCCGTATAGGCTCCGATGAACTTCTTCACGCGTTCGTTGTACATTTCGTGGGCTAGTCTGGCGCGCTCGTCGCCCTTTGCGACGGCAGCTTCGATGTCGCGCATGTCCGACGAAATTCCCGTCAGACCCAACATGCCGGACTGTTTGTTGATCATGTCGCTCAGCTTCGAAAGACTCATCTCCTCCTTGCCGGCGATGTAGATCAGCGCGCCCGGATCGACCTCTCCCGTGCGGGTGCCCATGATGAGGCCGTCCACGGGCGTGAAGCCCATCGACGTGTCATACGACTTGCCGTTCAGAATGGCCGTCACCGACGCGCCGTTGCCGATGTGGCAGGTGATGATGCGCGAATGGTCGTAGTCCACTCCCGTCAGTTCGCATGCCTTGCGGGCCACGAACTTGTGGCTTGTGCCGTGGAAGCCGTAGCGGCGGACGCGGTATTGTTCATAGTATTTGTACGGCAGGGCGTACAGGAAGTTCTTGGCGGGCATCGACTGATGAAACGAGGTGTCGAACACGGCCACCTGCGGAACGCCCGGCAGAATGTTTTCGATGGCCATGATGCCCTTCATGTTGGCCGGATTGTGGAGCGGGGCCAGTTCGAAACAGCTTTCGATCTTTTTGATGACCTCTTTGTCCACCACGGCGCTGTCGGGGAAGTATTCGCCGCCGTGCGCTACGCGGTGACCCACGGCGCCCAGTTCGTTGAGCGATCCGATCACGCCGTGTTCGGGGTCGGTGATGGTCGAGAGGATCAGGTTGATACCCGTCGTGTGGTCGGGAATGCTCTTGACCAGTTCGAATTTCTCCTTGTCGGCCGGTTTGTGGGTCAGGATGCCGTCCGTGAGACCGATCCGTTCCACCTGTCCTTTGGCCAGCAGGCGGTTTTCGGTGGCCGACTTCATGTCGATCACCTGGTATTTGATCGAGGATGAACCGCAGTTCAATACGAGGATAATCATGATTCTGTGTCTATTGTGTTAACCGTTTTTTTATTTGGCGGAAGCCTGGCAGGAGGTGATGGCGATCAGGCCGACGATGTCGTCCACCGAGCAACCCCGCGAGAGGTCGTTGATCGGGGCGGCCATACCTTGCAGTACGGGACCGATCGCTTCGGCATGGGCCATGCGCTGTACCAGTTTGTAGGAGATGTTGCCCACTTCGAGGGTGGGGAAGACCAGTACGTTGGCCTTCCCGGCGATGGCGCTTCCGGGGGCCTTCTTGGCGCCGATACCGGGAATGATGGCTGCGTCGGCCTGGAGTTCTCCGTCGATTTGCAGCGAGGGGTCCATCTCCCTGGCCAGGCGGGTGGCTTCGACCACCTTGTCCACCATTTCGTTCTTGGCCGAACCTTTGGTCGAGAAACTGAGCATGGCGATGCGGGGTTCGAAACCGGCGATGGCACGGGTCGTGCGGCCCGTCATCACGGCGATCTGGGCCAGCTCTTCGGCCGTGGGGTTGGGATGGACGGCGCAGTCGGCGAAGACCATCATGCCCTCCTCGCCGAACATCTTGTCGGGAATGATCATGATGAAGGCGCCCGACACCACGCTTACGCCCGGAAGGGTCTTCACGTATTGGAATGCCGGACGCAGTACGTCGCCCGTGGCGTTGTCGGCTCCGGCCACTTCGCCGTCGGCGTCGCCCGCCTTGACCATGATCGCACCCAGGTAGAGAGGGTCCTCGATCAGCTTGGCCGCCTGTTCGGGCGTGAGGCCCTTCGCGGCACGCAGCTTGAGCATCAGGTCGATGTATTCCTGTTTCTTGGGGTTGTTTTTCGGATCGACGACGGTCGCCTTGCCGATGTGCTCCAGGTAATACTCCGATGCAAGGTGACGGATTTCGTCCGGGTTGCCGATCAGAATGATCTCTGCGAGCCCTTCCTTCAGGACGATGTCGGCGGCCTTGATCGTCCGCTCTTCGGTGCCTTCGGGCAGCACGATGCGCTGCATTTGCCGTTTGGCTTTCTCTTTGACTTGTTCGATAAAGTTCATGACTGCGAATATTTTTACGATATTGTCTTTTCTCCGACCAGAAGCCCCGCCCAGACCATGACGGCGCAGAGCGCTACGCTCGCGGCGATATAGAGCAGGCTTTGCAGGTAGTGGGCGCTGCGGATCATCTGCACCACTTCGGCCGAGAAGGTCGAAAAGGTGGTGAACCCGCCGCAGAAACCTACCACGCAGAGGTAGTACCATCCGCTGCGGTCGAGCAGGGCCAGCAGCAGCCCGATAAGCAGGGAGCCGGCCGCATTGACCGTGAACGTTCCCAGCGGTAACGAAAAAGGAACGTTCAGGGTGGCCATGGCTCCTGAAACCAGATAGCGGGAGACGCTTCCCGCGAATCCGCCGATACCTACCAACAATGCTTCCCGTAACATTTTCCGGACTTGAATTTCGTCATGCAAAAGTAATCTTTTTGCCCCGAATGCCCAAAGATTTAATCCTTTTCTTACTGTTATAATGTGAACAGCTGCCCGGTCGGCGGGAGGCGGCGATTTTGCGGCGGAAAAAGTTGTCTGTCCGGAAATATTTTCGTAATTTCAGACTGTAAAACCGATGAGCCTTGCCTGTATGAAAATTCGATTCATTCTTTGTCTGTTTCTGTTCGTGGAAACGGCATTTCTTGCCGGGGCACAGGAGACGGTCGCTTCTGCGCGGAACGTCTCGTTCGGAGGGCGGGGATACGACAGTTTCGGCCGCTGGATAACCGACAACCTGACCTGTTCGGGGTTTACGTTCAATACGGCTTTCCGTTCCGTGTACGAAGAAGACCGTATCAACCGTTACTACCAGCCGGCCCTGTTTCTGTATACGGATACGGTGGCGCAGCATTTCCGGTTGCAGACCGATGTGCTGATCGACCGGGGAGGACACGTGAAGGGAACGTCGGTCACGGGTTCCGACAACGCCGTGCTGTTGCAGTGTGTGGACCGGTTGTTGCGGAAATCGCCCCCGTGGTGGAAGTTCGAACGGAAGGGAATGGAAAAAGGCGAAATGGTCGTGGTCCGTACGCCGCTGGAATTCACCCTGCCGGGACACTTCGTGGTGATGGATCACGGTCCCCTTTACAACCGCCTGCTGCCCAACATGCGGTTCGACCGGATGAGGGCTTCGCTCGACTGGTATTTCAATGCGCTGGCCGATGCCGTCTACAATTACAATACACACCGAGGGGGCATGAGCGCCGTGAAGGGGCAGCTGTTGCTGCAGTTCGTCATCAACACCGAGGGCAGGATGGTCGCACAGGTTCCGGTGAACCGGCTCACCGACGACGTGGATTTCGGCGTGTTTCTCTACAAGGAACGGAACCCGGGACGGAACGGGTTGCTTTCGGGCGATCTTCGATGGGTGCCGGCGCAGGTGAACGGCAAGCCCGTGTCCGTACGGGTCGATGCCGTCATCGACTACGATACGGGCACCTACCGGTGGAACTGTTTTCTGATGCGGTGAACTCTAATCCTCGTATTTGTATCCTACGCCTTTGACGGTGACGATGTGGTCGTCGCCGATCTTTTCGCGCAGTTTGCGGATGTGCACGTCGATGGTGCGGTCGCCCACGACCACGTCGCTGCCCCATACGCTCGAGAATATCTCCTCGCGGGTGAACACCTTCTGGGGTTTGGAGTAGAGCAGGGCCAGCAGGTTGAACTCCTTGCGCGGGAGGACGATCTGCTGTCCCTCCTTGACCACCAGGTAACGTTCCCGGTCCATCTGGAGGGCGCGTCCCGGTGCAGACTGGGTCCCCTCGACCCGTTTGAGCAGGGCTTTGATGCGGCTGACCAGCACCTTGACCCGGATCGGCTTGGTGATGTAGTCGTCGGCTCCGGCGTCGAAACCCGCGATTTGGGAGTAGTCTTCGCTGCGGGCCGTGAGGAACGCGATCATGGTGGCGGCGAGTTCCGGATGGGTGCGGATTTCCTGACAGGTTTCGATGCCGTCCATTTCGGGCATCATCACGTCGAGCAGGATCACGTGGGGGATCACTTCCAGCGCTTTCTGTACCGCCTCGCGGCCGTTGGAGGCCGTGTAGACCGTATAGCCCTCCTTGTTGAGATTGTAGCTGATGAATTCCAGAATGTCGGGCTCGTCGTCCACGAGCAGGATGCGATAGCTCATAATTGCTGTTCGATGTCGGTTTCCGTTGCAAAATAAGGGTTTTAATTTTAATTTATCGTTAAATGGGCGGCGAATCCGAATTTATTTTCCTCTGGATGCGGGACTGTGGGCTTCCGGGGCGCTTTTTTGCACGGAATGTTAGGCGGTTTCTAAAAAATGCCCTACATTTGTAGATTGCCTGCCTGTTGGCGGCACCGTTATAATAGAATGTATGATGGCTACTGAAAATCAACTCAACGAATCTGTTCCCGAGGAACAAGTCAGCCCGGCTGAAGATGTGAACCCGATCCCGCCCGCGGCCGAACCTGCCGCTGAAGAACCCGAAAAGGAGGCTGCCCTCTCCGCAGAGCCCGAGACCGGGGAGGTCGCGGGGGCCGTATGCGCGGAGGAACCCAGGCCCGCCCGTGCGCGCACGACTGCCGCGAAAGTGGCGGAAGCCAAGGCCGTGCAGGAGAACGGCGACGGAGAGGCCCCGGAACCTCTCCGCAGACGTCCCGTGAAAACCGCCGCGGCTCTCGCGGAGTTGGTGGAGGGTGTTGTTGAGGCCAAGGTGCATTCCGCCGGGGACGTGCAGACCGGAACGGCTTCCGAAGAGGAGGACGGACCCGTTACCACGACCGTCGATTTCTCGGACGAGGAGGCCCGGTTGGCCGCCGAGGCGCCGGAATTCGACTTGGGGGAAGAGAACCCCGAGCAGGAGGAGGCTGAGCCGGCGGAGGCCGCATCCGAGGCAGACTATTCGGGAATGGGAAAGGATGAGTTGCTCAAGGCGTTCGCCGGCCTGTTGGAAAGTCGGCCCGTGCAGACCCTGCGCAAGGATGCCGAATCCATTAAGATAGCCTTTTACAAGATTCACCGTACGGAGGTCGAGACTCTGCGCAAGGCGTTTCTCGAATCGGGCGGTGTGCCGGAGGATTTTGCCGCTCCCGCGGACGGAGCGGAACAGCGGTTGAAGGAGTTGTTTCTCGAGTATCGCCGCAAACGGGACGAGTTCGTAGCCACCATCGAGCAGAAGAAGGAAGAGAATCTGAAAGCCAAACTGCAGATCATCGAGGAACTGAAAGAGCTGGTGAACAGCAACGAGACGCTCAACCACACCTTTACGGCGTTCCGCGAGCTGCAACAGCGCTGGCGGGAGATCGGTCCCGTCCCGCAGGCCCAGGTCAAGGACCTGTGGGAGACCTACAACCTCCATGTCGAGAATTTCTATAATTTCATCAAGATCAACAAGGAGCTGCGCGACCTCGATCTGAAGAAGAACTACGAGGCCAAAATCCGGCTTTGCGAAGAGGCCGAGGCGCTGGTGCTGGAGCCTTCGGTCATCAACGCCTTCCACAAGTTGCAGAAACTGCACGAGCAGTGGAGGGAGACGGGGCCCGTGGCCAACGAGTTCAAGGAGAGCCTTTGGGAGCGGTTCAAGGAGGCCAGTTCGCGCATCAACAAGCAGCACCAGGAGTATTTCGAGCGCCTCAAGGAGGAGCAGAAGCGCAATTTCGACCTGAAAACGGAACTTTGCGTGAAGACCGAGGAGCTCGCCGCATCGCCGTTGACCACCCGCAAGGAGTGGAACAAGGCGTCCGACCAGCTGATCGAGATTCAGAAGGTGTGGAAAACCATCGGATACGCTCCCAAGAAAGAGAATTCCCGCGTTTACGAGCGGTTCCGCACGGCCTGTGACAGGTTTTTCGAGCAGAAACGCAATTTCTATCTTCAGATCAAGGCCGAGATGGAGCATAACCTCCAGCTCAAAAACGAGATATGCGAAGCTGCCGAGGCGCTGAAGGAGAGTACGGAGTGGAAGAAGACGACCGACGAGCTGATCGGCCTGCAGAAGAAATGGAAGGAGATCGGGCCCGTGTCGCGCCGCCATTCGGATGCCGTGTGGAAACGGTTCCGGGCCGCATGCGACTACTTCTTCGACCGCAAGCAGTCCCACTTCTCCACGCTCGATGCCGAGCACGACGACAATCTGAAAAGGAAACAGGAGTTGCTGGCCGAGATCGAGGCGTTCGACGTGAGCGGTATCACGTTCGATGCCATCAAGGAGTTCCAGCGGCGCTGGAGCGAAATCGGTTTCGTGCCCATCAAGCAGAAGGATGCCATCCAGAAGCGTTATAAAGAGGCTGTGGACGTGCTTTTCAATGTCCTGAGGGGTGGGGAGAAGGACCGTCAGATGGACCGTTTCCGCGGAAAGGTGGCCTCGATGAAGGGGGCCGGCGACAAGCGGCTGCGTTTCGAGCGCGACCGGCTCTACAACAAGGTGAAGCAGTTGGAAGCCGACATCGCCCTGCTGGAGAACAACATCGGCTTCTTTTCCAGATCGAAGAATGCCGAGGCGATGATCCGCGAGGTGGAGCACAAGATTGAGCGGGCCAAGGAGGAGATGGCCGCCGCCATTGAGAAAATTCATTTAATAGACAGTCAGGATAACGAAGAAACCAAGTAAAACGAATCATGTCAACCATCAGTAAGTCCAAACCCAAATACATCTTCGTCACCGGAGGCGTCGCGTCGTCTCTGGGCAAGGGAATCATTTCCGCTTCGCTGGCCAAGCTTCTGCAGGCCCGCGGTTACGAGGTAACCATCCAGAAGCTCGATCCGTATATTAATATCGACCCCGGTACGTTGAATCCCTATGAGCACGGCGAATGTTACGTCACGGAGGACGGTGCCGAGACCGACCTCGATCTGGGCCACTACGAGCGTTTCACCTCGATCCAGACCACGAAAGCCAACAACGTCACCACGGGCAAGATCTACCAGAGCGTCATCAACAAGGAGCGCCGCGGGGAGTATCTGGGCAAGACCGTGCAGGTGATTCCCCACATTACGGACGAGATCAAGCGGCGGATCAAATTGCTGGCCAGTAAAAAGATATACGATGTCATCATCACCGAGATCGGAGGAACCGTGGGTGACATCGAGTCGCTGCCCTACATCGAGGCGGTGCGTCAGTTGCGCTACGAATTGGGGTATCAGAACACTGCCATCGTCCATCTGACGCTGATTCCCTATCTTTCGGCTTCGGGCGAGCTGAAGACCAAACCCACGCAGCATTCCGTGAAGACGATGCTCGAGAACGGACTTCAGCCCGATGTCCTGGTCCTGCGCACGGAGAAGAAGCTCGGTCTTAACCTGCGGCGCAAGGTGGCCCTTTTCTGCAATGTGGATGCCAATGCCGTGATCGAGTCGATCGACGTGCCGACCATCTACGAGGTTCCTCTGCGCATGCGGGAACAGAAACTGGACGAGGTGGTGCTCGCCAAACTGGGTCTGAAGGTGGAGGGCGAGCCGGAGCTCAGCCGCTGGATCGAATTCGTGGACAAGGTGAAGAATCCCAAACAGACGGTGCATGTCGCGCTGGTGGGCAAGTACACCGAACTGCCCGATGCCTACAAGTCGATCGTGGAGGCTTTCATCCATGCCGGGGCGGCCAACCATGTGAAGGTGAAGCTGCAATATGTCAACTCGGAAAAACTCACGCCCGACACGATCGAATCCGTGCTCAAACCGATGTGCGGTATCCTGGTGGCGCCCGGTTTCGGACACCGCGGCATCGAGGGTAAGATCATGGCCGTGAAGTATGCCCGTGAGCACCGGATACCCTTCTTCGGTATCTGTCTGGGCATGCAGTGCTGTGTGATCGAATTCGCCCGCGACGTGCTGGGATATGCCGATGCCAACTCTACGGAAATGGGGGCTACGGAGGCGCCTGTCATCGACCTGATGGAAGAGCAGAAGGGCGTGACGGAGAAGGGCGGCACGATGCGTCTGGGTGCCTATCCCTGCCATTTGATGCACGAGTCGAAGGCTTACGAGGCCTACGGGACCGATCAGATCGCCGAGCGTCACCGCCACCGCTATGAATTCAACAACGATTATCTGGAAGAGTTCGTGAGGGCCGGCATGCGTCCCGTGGGCGTCAATCCCGACACCAATCTGGTGGAGGTGGTCGAACTGGAGGACCACCCCTGGTTCGTGGGGGTACAGTATCATCCCGAATACAAGAGTACGGTGCTCCGTCCCCATCCGCTGTTCGTGGCTTTCGTCAAGGCCGCCACGGAGTATTGCAATGCCCAGAAAAAGAAGTAAAATCCCCTTAAAGCAGAGTAAGATTCAGAGAGAATGGATAAGAAATCACTGATCGGATTAATAATAATAGGTGTCATCCTGTTCGGGTTTACGTGGTACAACTCCAAGCAGGCCGAAGAGTTCAACCGTCAGCAGGCCATAGCCGATTCGATCGCCCTCGCCCACAACGCACTGATTTCGGAGCCTGACAGCGCCGTTTTCGCGCAGCAGCCCGCAGGGCCGGCCGGAGGAGGTCTGCCGGAGCAGAGCGCCGCTGTTTCTGCCGATTCGGCGCTGGCCCGTCATCTGGGACCTGCGCTGTATGCGGCGACCAAAGGAGAGGAACAGGTCTATACGATCGAGAACGACCTGATGAAAATATCGGTTTCCAACCGGGGCGGACGCGTCTCGTCGGTGGAACTGAAGGATTACAAGACCTATGCCGGCGATCCGCTGGTGCTTTTCGACGATTCGACGTCGGTATTCGACCTTTCGTTCTTTATCCGGGGCGATTACAACAACATGCAGGTCAACACCGGAGCCTATTACTTTACGACCGATGCCCCCCGGCAGATCGCTTTCGCCGAGGGAGAGGCCGAAAAGAGCCTTTCGATGCGGCTGTATGTCGATTCGGCGGCTTACGTGGAGTATCTCTACACGGTGAAGAAGGACAATTACATGATCGATTTTGATGTCCGTTTCGTCAATATGGCGAATCTGTTGTCGAACCAGTCCGACTTCGAAATCACCTGGGAGAACGTATCGCCTCAGAACGAAAAGGGTTTCGAGAACGAGAACAACTACACTACGATCGCCTATATGTATCCCGGCAGCGACGCTCTCGAGGAGTTGGGCATGTCGAAGGAGTCCAAATCGGAAAATGTGGACACGAAACTCAAATGGATCGCCTTCAAGCAGCAGTTCTTCTCCTCTGTGTTCGTGGCCGGCAAGGATTTCCAGAATGCGACGGTCAGCTACGATACCTACCAGCCCGGATCGGGTAAGATCAAGAAGTTCTATGCCAAGATCGCCGTTCCGTTCAATCCCCAGAATGCGGACTATAACTTCCAGTTCTATTACGGTCCCAACAAGTATTCCACGCTCAAGAAATACGATATCGGCATCCAGAAGCTCGTGCCGCTGGGATGGGGAATTTTCGGCTGGGTGAACCGTTGGATCGTGATTCCCGTGTTCAACTTCCTGGGCGGATTTATCAGCAATTTCGGGGTCATCATTCTTTTGCTGACGATCTTTATCAAAATTCTGATTTCGCCGCTCACCTACAAGTCCTATCTGTCGACAGCCAAGATGCGTTTGCTCAAACCGGAAATGGATGCGATCAACGCCAAGTATCCCAAACAGGAGGATGCCATGAAAAAGCAGCAGGCCACGATGGAGCTCTACCGGAGGGCCGGAGTCAACCCGATGGGGGGATGTTTGCCGCTGTTGATCCAGTTCCCGATCCTGATCGCCATGTTCCGTTTCTTCCCGGCTTCGATCGAACTGAGGGGCGAGCATTTCCTTTGGGCGGACGACCTTTCGTCGTACGACAGCATTCTGAACCTGCCTTTCAATATCCCGTTCTACGGCGACCACGTCAGTCTGTTCGCCCTGCTGATGGCCCTGTCGGTCTTCATATCTTCGAAGATCAACTATACGCAAACGGCTTCGGCCGGGCCCCAGATGGCCGGCATGAAGTTCATGATGCTCTATATGATGCCTCTCATGCTGTTGCTGTGGTTCAACAACTACTCCAGCGGTCTGAGCTATTACTATCTTGTTTCGAATATCATCACTATCGGGCAGACTTACGCTTTCCGCTATGCGGTGAACGATGAAAAACTGCATCGGAAGATGAAGGAGAACGCGAAGAAACCGGTCAAAAAGAGCAAATTCCAGCAGCGTTACGAGGAGGCCCTCAAGGCTCAGCAGCAACAGGCCAGGAACCGGAAACGTTGACCGTATTTTCTTCCTGCCGCCGGTTCGGGGAGACGGACCGGGTTTCCGGAAGCCGGGAACTGTCCGCCCCGGCGGGGCTGCGGGAAATAACGATAGCGATTTTCAACCTATTCGCCCCTGCCGCAAAACTTTGCGGCAGGGGCGAATGATTTTCTGTGATCTTCCCTTTTTCATCATTTCTGCCGGAGCAAGGATCTGCGTCTCCTGCTCGGATTTGATGTGCCGTATTCGGCTTTATTCCACTTTGATTTCAATCGGACCTCAAGCCGTTCCGCATCTGCGGTTCTTGGGGTTGCCACGAATGAAAGGAGGTGCGTTCGGTTGCTTCCGGAGACATTCGTTTCAAGAACTCGGGATGATTCTTTCTATATTGTTTCCGGAAAATTGCGAGGTCGAACGGATTTTCATGCGGAAGAGTGGTCTCGCCCGATATTGATGATAAGGACAATCAGCCCGCTTGGTGGTACCCCGGAGGGCTGTGCAGATCGAAAATCCTCCGAATTCGTCCCATGACAGAGGGACCGAATCATGACGCCGGTCCATCGTATCCGCCAGGTTTCGGGCATGTCGGTCCATACGGTTGCGGGAGGCCGTTACAGATCGTATGGAACTCTTCACCGGACCGGTAAGCGAAATCATCGGGAAAGACCCTGAAACGTTCGGGATCGTAAGATCTGTCCGCTGTTTCCATTCGGTGTCCGAAGAAAAGCGAAAGAACGGATGGGGTCTCTTCGTTTCGATTTTGTCGTTCGGGAGAAGGTGCGATTTTTATTGAACACAGAAGCGGGCGCACCTCAAGGTGCGCCCGCTCTGTGTTCGTTCGTACTGTCTGCTCCCTATTTCGCTGCCGGAGCGGGGGTTGCTGCCGGCTTGTCTACGATGCCGAGTTCTTTCTTTACCATCGGCAGCACATTGGTCAGCGTGGCCTCGTCGAAATAGGCCATCGCACCCGACGACTGGTCGAATACCACGAGGAAGCCGTTGGCTTTGCTCACCTTTTTGATGGCGTTCTCCGCACGTTCGATGACCGGTCCCATCAGTTGGGCCTGCATCTTCTGTACGTCCTGCTGGGCCATTTGCTGAAACTCCTCGTAGCGGGTCTGCAAATCCTGCAACTCTTTCTCCTTGAGCTGGCGAACCGCTTCGGTCAGCGTCGACATCGACTTCTGATACTCCTGGTATTTATTGTTGAATTCGACCTGTATCGACTCCAGCTGGGTTCCGAGTTCCTTGGTGTAATTCTGCAATTTCACCTGCGCGGAGTCGCGTTCGGGCATTGCCGCAATCAGCTCCTGCGTATTGATATAGCCGAACTTCTGTGCGAAAAGCGTTGTGCTGCACAGTACCAGGGCAGCTACAAGGGTTAGTCTGGATAACTTTCTCATAGAATAAAAGGTAAATTTAGATTAAGATATGTGTTCGTTGACTATTTTTTCGTCTGTGCCTCTTTGACCAGCGCGATGATCTCTTCTGTCCGGTCTACCTTCGGAGAATAATAGAGCAGGGTAGGATTGGTGGCTATGTCGATCACCAGGTCCAGCCCGTTGCTCTGCGCATATTGATTGATGACGGCGAAAACGGCATCCTGTACGGGTTTGACCAGTTCCACCCTTTTCTTCATCAACTCGCCCTGCGGGCCGAAAATGTCCTGCTGGTACTTTCCCACCTCTTTTTCCTTGCTGATGATGGCGTCCTCGCGGGTCTGACGGGCGCTCTCGGTCAGGTAGGGTTTCTGCGACTGGTAATCGTTATACATTTTTTCGATCGAAGCGTAGGCGTCGTCGATGTTTTTCTGGTATTGCTGCGAGAGTTTTTCGAGCGTACTCATGGCCGCCGTGTAGTCGGGCACGGTCTTGAAAATCTTTTCGGTATTGACCACTGCGTAGTTCTGTGCATAACCGGCAGCTGCGGCCAGCAGGCAGAAAACCGACAGGAAAATGACTTTTTTCATACGCGTAAATATTGGTTGTTAGAACTGCATTCCGATCATAAAGTGGAACTGTCCGCCCGATTTGGACGTGCTGCCCGCAGGACAGTCGAAGCCGTATCCCCAGTCCACGCCGATCATACCCACGATCGGCAGGTACATCCGCACGCCCGCACCCAGCGCTCGTTTGATAAGGAACGGATTGAAGCTTTTCCAGTCCTTAAAGGCATTACCGCCTTCCGCAAATACCAGACCATAAATCGTGGAACTGGGTTTGAGGATGAACGGGTAGCGGACCTCTACGGTGTACTTATTGTAGGCCCGGGCATAGTCGCCGGTCATCGAAGAAGGGGTGAGGCTTCCGTTTTCGTAACCGCGCATACCGATAATGTCCACACCGTATACGTTGTATCCCGACATGCCGTCGCCGCCGACGTCGAACCCTTCGAACGGCGAGGGTTTGTTTTTGTTGTACGCCCCGATGTATCCCATCTCAGCCTTGGCCATCAGCACGAGGTTGCTGTTGCGGCTCAGCGGATAGTACCACTGGCCCTTGAGCTGCCATTTGTGGTATTCGATCCAGCGATAGCGGGCATTTTCCGGCAGGTTCTTGTCTCCGTAATCCTTTCCGTCGAAGAGCGAATAGGGCGGTGTGAGGGTCAGGGCAATGGAGAAGTCGGAACCGCGGCGGGGATAGATCGGCTGGTCGACCGAGTTACGTCCGAATACCGTGCGCAGGGCGAAGATGTTGGAACTTCCGTTGCTGATGATGAAGTAGTCCCAGTCTTTCAGGTTGTAGGATTCGAACGACACCTCGTTGTAGAGCGTGAAATACTGGTCGGGCCAGGAGAGGCGGCGGCCGATACCCACGGCCAGGCCCATCGTGCGGAAGTGCTTGTTACCCGACTGCCACATATAGTAGGCGTCCGTTTCGTCCGAGTAGTGAGTGCTCACGGTGAGCGAGTTAGGCTTGCGTCCGCCCAGCCACGGCTCGGTGAAACTGATAGAGAACGACTTGTAGTACGAACCGTTGCTCTGGGCCCGTATCTGGAGCTGCTGGCTCTGTCCCTGGGGATAGGGACGCCATGCGCCCTTCTTGAAGAAGTTCTTGAGCGACAGGTTGTTGAGCTGAATACCGATCGAGCCCACGAACATGCCGGCGCCCCAACCTCCCGAAACTTCGAACTTGTCGCTGGCCTGTTCTTCCAGCGGCCAGGAAATATCGACCAGCTCGTTCGACACGGGATTGATGCCCGGTTGCAGGGCCTCCGGGTTGAAATGCTGCATCTGCGAGAGCTGACGGATGGTACTCATCAGCAGCGACCGGTTGTAGAGCTCGCCCGGACGGGTATAGAGTTCGCGGCGGATCACCTCGTCGTTCACACGCATGTTTCCGCTGATGTTCACCTCGTTGATCGTAGCCTGCTTACCTTCGAATATCTTCAGTTCCAAGTCGATCGAGTCGTTGCCGATGATGGTTTCGGCCGGGTCGATCTGGAAGAAGAGGTATCCGTCGTTCTGGTAGAGCGAAGTGACAGACATGTCGTCGGGATTGGCTTCCTTGCCGATACCGAGCCGTTTCTGGAGCGTCTTCTTATCGTAGGCCTGTCCCTTTTCGATGCCGAGCATCCGTTGCAGCTCTTCGGTCTGGTACTTGCTGTTGCCCACCCACGAGACGTTGCGGAAGAAATATTTGTTCCCTTCGTCCACCTTGATTTTGACCCCGATCCGTTTGTCGTTGATATTGTAGATCGAGTCGCTGACGATGGTGGCGTTGCGGTAACCGCGTGCGTTGTAGAAGTCGATCAGGTTCTCCTTGTCCTCGGCGTACTCCTTGTCCTTGAGTTTGGAACCCTTCCAGAATTTCCAGCTTTTCTTGTGGGTCTTTTTCAGGGCGCTCCGCAACCGTTTGTCGCTGAACACTGTATTCCCTTCGAAGGCCACGTCGCCGATCTTCACCTTCTTCCCCTTGTCGACCACGAACGTGACGTTCACGGCATTCTGCATCATCGTGTCGTTGACGATCTTCGTGCTCACTTCCGCATTGCGGAAGCCCTTGTCGTAGAAGAAACGGCGGATCAGATCGGAGTTTTTCGTGATGACATAGTCCGACAGTTCCGTCCCCCGCTTGAGCTTGAGGTTTTCGGTGAGCTCCGTGATCTCTCCCTTGCGCGGACCGTCGAACAGCCACCGGTAGACCCGGGGGCGCTCCTTGAGGTAGATCTCCAGATTCACACTGTCGCCCACCGGCTCGGCCACGATCTTCACGTCCGAGAAATAGCGCTGGCTCCACAGGCGGTTGATCGCCTCCGAAATATAGTTGCCCGGCAGATAGACCGTGTCCCCCTTCTGAAGCCCGGAGGAGGCGGTAAGGATATCCGTATCGTAGTACTTGACGCCGTTGACCTTGATTTTGTTGATGATATAGCGTTTGGGGGAGTTGTAGTCCATGATCGGCGCCTCGACCTTCACGGTCGTCGTGTCGGCTTTCGGTGCCGCGGACACTTTGGTGGTGTCGGTCTGCGCCAGTGACTGCAATCCCGCCAGGGTAAACAACAGCGTAAAGAGTCTGAATCCGTTTCTCATCGTTATTTTTCTCGTCTCTGTTTTGTGGTTAGTCCGTAGCGCCGCTCACGGCTCTGGTAGGAGCGGATCGCCTTGTCGAATTCGGCCTCTGTGAAGTCGGGCCAGTATATGTCGGTGAAGTAGAGTTCCGTGTACGCCAGCTGCCAGAGCAGGAAATTGCTCAGCCTGCGTTCCCCGCTGGTGCGGATCAGAAGGTCCGGATCGGGCCATGCGGCGGTGGCCATGTGCCCGGCCACGGTCTGCTGGTCGATCTCCTCCGGGGCGATTTTCCCTTCGGCGGCTTCGCGGGCGATTCGTTGCGCCATGCGGGTGATCTCCCACCGCGAACTGTAATTGAGGGCCAGAATCAAGGTCAGCCTGTCGCCTGCCGAGGTTTCCCGTTCAATCAAAGAAAGGTGCTCCTGCACCTTCTCCGACATGCGGGAACGATCCCCGAGAATCTCCACGCGCACGCCCTGTTCGCACAACTCCCGGCCTTCGTTCACGATGCTCTTGCACAACAGTTCCATGAGCGCTTCCACCTCCTGAACCGGACGTCCCCAGTTCTCCGTGGAGAAGGCGTAAAGCGTCAGATAGCGCACTCCGTTGCGCACGGAGGCACGCACTGCGTTGCGGACACTCTCCACCCCGTTCATGTGGCCGAAAATCCGCTCTTTACCGTGCTCTTCTGCCCATCGCCCGTTGCCGTCCATGATGATGGCCACGTGACGCGGTATGTTGCCTATGGATGTCTCCATGCCTTGAAAGAATACGCCGTTAAATGCGCAAATATAACACTTCTAACTCTATAAACCGACACTTTTTGAAATTATTTTGTCTCGTCGCGCCGGTCGAAACCCCACATCATCTTATTCCTTAACGTGTCGTAAAAGGATATATTTTGCAGGCGGACCAAAAAAACGGAATTTTTCGATTTTGATACTCTGAATGTTGCCCCGTTCCTCACGGGATAGTTGCGGTTGTCGAGCGTGGCCAGCGCCCGTTCTTCTCGGGTCGACACCCTGAAGGTGAGGAGACTGCCGCCGGGCACCACCACCGGACGCATGGTCAGGTTATGGGGGGCGATGGGCGAGAGCACGAGGCAGTCACAGCCGGGGGCCACCACCGGGCCGCCCACGCTCAGCGAATAGGCCGTCGAGCCCGACGGGGTGGAAAGCAGCACGCCGTCGCCCCAGTAGGTGGCCACCATTTCGTCGTTCACGTAGGCTTCCACCGCGATCATGCTGGCACCGCTGCGTTGCAGGGAAAATTCGTTGAAAGCATGGGCCGGGGCCGCTCCTTCCGGAAAGTCCCCTTCGGCCCGCAGCAGCGGACGCGATTCGATGGAGTAATGTCCCTCGCGTATGTCTTCCAGTGCCCGGTCGATTCCTTCGCGGGGTACGTTGGCCAGGAAGCCGAGCCGTCCGGAGTTGATGCCCAGTACGGGAATGGAGCGGTCGTCCAGCATCCGCACTCCGTCCAGAAATGTGCCGTCGCCGCCGTAGCAGATCAGCATCCGTGCATCGGGACAGGCCTCTTTGAGCGAGGCATACTGTTTGCTTTCGGGTATGCGGATGCCCGTCAGGGCGGCGGTCGCTTCGGCCAGTTCGCGGTTCATGCACACCCGGAACCCGTGCCGGTCGAGGGCTTCCAACAGGCGCCCGAGTTCTCCGCCGTCGTGCGTGGCCCGGGGCCGGGAGTAGAGGAGTATTTCCATCGTTCGAAAATTAGGGAGGCCGGTGAACGGTGCGTCCGGTGGCGCCGGCCGCCTCAAAAATACAATATTAAATTGCAAAAAAGCCAGGATTGACTTAACTTTACCACCACAAAAATAACGGTTTATTATGACAAAATTAAGCGTAAACATAAATAAGATCGCCACTCTGCGCAATTCGCGCGGCGGCGACCTGCCTAACGTGCTGGAGGCGGCTCTCAATGCCGAGCGTTTCGGGGCGGAGGGAATCACCGTACACCCGAGGCCGGACGAGCGTCACATCCGTTACAGCGATGTCTACGATCTGAAGGGGGCGATCAAAACGGAACTGAACATCGAGGGAAATCCCATCGAGCGTTTTACGGAGCTGGTGCTGGACGTGGTGCCGGCCCAGGTGACGCTGGTGCCCGACGCCCACGATGCCATCACCTCCAACAGCGGCTGGGATACCCGGACCCACCAGGCTTTCCTGCGGGAAGTGGTGGCCGCTTTCAAGGCCAAAGGTATCCGGACCTCGATCTTTCTCGATCCCGACGTGGAGATGGTGCGCTATGCGGCGGAGTGCGGTACCGACCGCATCGAGCTTTACACCGAGGCTTATGCGTCAGGGTATGCGGCCGACCGCGAACGGGCTATCCGGCCTTATGCGGAAGCGGCCCGCGAAGCGGTGCGGCTGGGGCTGGGCGTCAACGGAGGACACGATCTCAATCTGGAGAACCTGCGATATTTCGCCCGGACGATTCCCGGTCTGCTGGAGGTCTCGATCGGCCATGCGCTGATTTCCGATGCCATTTATCTGGGGATGGAGAACACGATCCAGCTCTATCTGCGCGAACTGAAAGGGGAGGCATAGGCTTCCCGGAACGAAATATCCGACCCGAAACCGATGATGAAAAGAAATCTCATTCTCTGTGCCGCGCTGCTGGTTTGCGCCGCGGTGTGCGGCCAGCAGCGGCCGAAAGCCTCGGCCTACCATTATCAGAAGGCCAGCCTCTTCGAAATCCTTCCCGTCACCTCGAAAGACATCGTCTTCCTGGGCAACAGTATCACCGACGGCTGCGAGTGGGCCGAACTCTTCGGCAATCCCCGGATCAAAAACAGGGGAATCAGTGCCGACAAGACCTGGAACGTGCTCGAGCGGCTCGACCCGATCGTGAAGGGCCATCCCCGGAAGGTGTTTCTGATGATAGGAATCAACGACCTGCCCACCGGGGAGACGCCCGAGGCTGTCGTCCTCCGCATCCGCCAGATCGCGGACCGTTTTCTGCGTGAAAGCCCCGGGACGGAGCTGTACATTCAGAGCGTGCTGCCCGTGAACGACAATTTCCCCAACTATGCGAAACGCCATGCCTCCAAAGGGGCCGAAATCCTGAAGATAAACGAGGGGCTCCGTCTCTTGTGCGGGGAGTTGGGCTTGACTTACGTGGACCTTCACTCCGCCCTGAAGGACAGCGAGGGCAAGCTCGACGAACGCTACACCAACGATGGCCTGCACCTGTTGGGCGAAGGTTATCTGGTATGGAAGGCTCAGATCGAACCTTACGTGAAATAAGACTGCCACGATGACGCCGGAATATCTTTCGCTTCCCGTTTTCAGACTCATTTCGGACATCGCCTCGCAGCGGGGCGTGCAGGCCTTCGTGATCGGGGGGTACGTGCGCGACTGGTATCTGCACCGTCCGTCCACGGACATCGACGTGGTGGTGGCCGGCAGCGGAATCGGCGTGGCCGAGGAACTGGGCCGCAGGCTCCGGACGAAGGTTTCCGTTTTCAGAAATTTCGGTACGGCCATGCTCCGGGCCGGGGGAGTGGAAGTGGAATTCGTGGGGGCCCGCAAGGAGTCGTACCGGGCCGATTCGCGCAAACCCGTGGTGGAGGACGGCACGATCGAGGACGACCAGCGGCGGCGCGATTTCACGATCAATGCGCTGGCATGGTCGCTCGGCAGGGAGGATTTCGGCACGCTGGTCGATCCTTTCGGCGGCATGGACGATCTGGAGCGCTGCATTATCCGCACGCCCTGCGATCCCGACACCACTTTTTCCGACGATCCGCTGCGTATGATCCGGGCCGTGCGGTTCGCTTCGCAGCTCGGGTTCGACATCTGGCCGGAGACGTTCGATGCCATCGTGCGCAACCGGGAGCGCATCCTTATCGTCTCGCGCGAGAGGATCGCCACCGAACTGCACAAGATCGTGGCCTCCCCCCGTCCCTCGATCGGTTTCGAACTGCTCGACCTGACCGGGTTGCTGGAGCTGATCTTCCCGGAACTTTCCCGTCTCAAGGGAGTGGAGCGGGTCGGAAAACATGCCCATAAGGACAATTTCGTCCACACGCTCAAGGTGCTGGACAATATCGCGCTGAAAACGGACGATCTCTGGCTGCGCTGGGCGGCCCTGTTGCACGACATCGCCAAACCGGCCACGAAGGCCTACGAACCGCGCACGGGGTGGACGTTCCACGGCCACGAAGTGGTGGGGGCGCGGATGATCCCGGGTATTTTCCGGAATCTGAAACTGCCGCTGAACGAGAAGATGAAGTTCGTGCAGAAAATGGTGGAGCTGCACCTGCGGCCCATCATCCTGTCGGAAGACATGGTGACCGATTCGGCCGTACGGCGGCTGCTTTTCGATGCGGGCGACGACGTGGAGAAGCTGATGACCCTCTGCGAGGCCGACATCACGTCGGGCAACGACGCGAAGGTGCGGCGCTATCTGGCCAATTTCGAACTGGTGCGCCGCAAGATGCGCGATATAGAGGAAAAGGACCGCATCCGTAATTTCCAGCCTCCCGTGACGGGCGAACTCATCATGGCGACTTACGCTCTGCCGCCCTGTCGGGAGATCGGCGAGATCAAGGCGGCGATCAAGGAGGCCATTCTGGACGGCCGGATCGCCAACGATTTCGGAGAGGCTTACGCCCTGATGGAGCGTCTGGCGGCCGACATGGGGCTGAAAAAAAGTCCCGATGCGCCCGCTCCGGAGTCTGCCGCGGTGCCGGCTGCGTCCCGGCCGGAGCCGGAGGCGGCAGGGGCGGCCGATGTGCCGGAAGTTTCCGCAAAGGCTTCTGCACGTCCGCGCAGACCCCGGATCAAAAAGGTTTTATGATGCTGCTCCCGGTCTATGACAGGCCGGGAAAGCGGGTATGAGCCGGGGCCGGACGCAAGAGGTTCCGTTGCGGTATGTTTTTTGAACGGAGGGTTCCAAACGGATAACCCTATGTCTTTGAATATTCCTCATACCGGACAGCGGCGCGTGGTGGTGGTCGGCGGCGGTTTCGCCGGACTGAAACTCGTGCGCCGTCTGGCCCGTCTCGACTGTCAGGTCGTGCTGATCGACCGTAACAACTATCACCAGTTCCAACCCTTGCTTTATCAGGTGGCCACTTCGGGGCTCTCGCCCGAAGATATCTCCTTCCCGTTCCGCAAACTCTTCCGTGGAAAACGGAACGTTCATTTCCGCATGGCGGAACTGGAGGCCGTGGAACCGGACCGCCGCCGGATCGAGACCTCTTCCGGTTCGCTCACCTATGACTATCTGGTGTTGGCGACGGGGTCGGTGACCAACTTCTTCGGTATGGAGCCGATCCGGGAGGCGGCCATGCCGATGAAGAACCTGCGCGATGCACTGGTGATCCGCAACCGGCTGCTGGAGAATCTGGAGCGGGCGACCGTCACACGCAGCCGCGTGGAACGCCAGGGGCTGCTCAACGTCGTGATCGTGGGCGGAGGCCCGTCCGGAGTGGAATTGGCCGGGGCGGTGGCGGAGATGAAACGCTATATCATGCCGGAGGACTATCCCGATCTGGATGTGGACGATATCAACATTTATCTGGTCGAAGGCGGTCCGCGCCTGCTCGCTTCGATGAGTGAAAAGAGTTCTGCGGAGGCCTGCATGCAGTTGCGCAGGATGGGGGTCAGGGTGATGCTCGGCACTTCGGTGGTGGACTACGGGGAAGGCCGGGTCCGTTTCCGCGACGGCAGTTTCATCCTGACTGGCAATCTGGTGTGGACCAGCGGCGTGACGGTGGAACCGATCGAGGGGATCGACCCTATGACGGTTTCCCGGTCGGGACGGATCGGTGTGGACGATTATTCTCGGGTGGTAGGGTACCACGATATTTTCGTGGTGGGCGATGCCGCCATGCAGCGCGATGCCGATCATCCCGACGGGTTTCCCCAGCTGGCCCGCGTGGCGATCGAACAGGCCGATCATCTCTCCCGTAATCTCGCCGCCCTGCTGCGCCGGCGTCCGATGAAACCGTTCGTTTACCGCGAGTATCCGGTGATGGCTACCGTGGGGCGGAACCGTGCCTTCGCCGAGTTCGGCCGGCGCCGTGTCGGGGGATTCGTGGCTTGGGTAGCCTGGGCTCTGTTGCACGTGGCCTTCGTGCTGGGCGTGAAGAACAAATTCAATATTCTGGTCGGATGGGCTTGGAATTACGTGACATACGACCATCCGGTGCGATTGATTCTGGCCGTGGGCGATCCCTGCCGTCAGGCGCTCGGGAAGAGTGTCCGGCTTTGGGAGTAGGGATCGGGCCCTACGGGATGTCCGCTGTGAGAAAAAACGATTCGTGGGTGGCGCAGAAGGGGCAGTAAGTCTCGTGGCACTCCTGGCAGAAAGTGTTGCCGCATTGGGGGCAAACTTCGTAGACGGAAGGTTCGGCGGGATGTTCCGCGATCCGGTCCAGCATCAGGGCTTGTTTGGTGGAACCCCCTTCCGACCAGATGAGAATGCGGGCGGCGTAGTGAGCTCCGTCCGAAAGGGCCGCGGCGATACGGCGGGGATAATGCTTCCGGACCAGTTCGTGTCTTTCCGCAAGGCTCCGGTGCAGGTTTTCCCGGGTAGAGCCCGAGCTCTCCTCCTCTTCCTCCATGAATATGATGGGCGGCACTCCTCCGAGCCGGACGAGCGCCCGGTGCAGGTTGGCCTGCTGGATGCTGTCCGAAAGGGCAATGGCCCGGAACAGCCGGGCCGCGTCCTCCCGGTGTTCCTCGGCAGCACGCCGGGCGTAGCGGTTGTAACGCCGGACCGAACGGCTTTTTTCCCGGCTGGATTCCTTCAGGTTGTCGAGCGTGGCGTTCCGGAACGCATGCGGTTTCTCCGCCGAGGTCGTGAAAGTGTAGGCCGCAGCGACCAGCAGCAGGATGGTGCAGGCGAAGAGGGCGATTTTGACGAATGTACGCAGAGGCATGGTGAGAAACGGTTTACCGGAGACGGCAGGAGGCCGCTCCTCTCCATGAGAAAACATATTTTGTGCCACTGCACCGGAGGGACGGGGGCAGCGGCACAAAATATCCCCGGCCTTACGGGAAGACCGGGGATGCGCACGGGGAGAGGAGAGGTTACTCCTCCTCTTCGGTCTCCTTCATGTTGTGGAAGACGTTGACCACGTCGTCGTCGTCCTCGAACTTTTCGATCAGTTTTTCGATCGAGGCACGCTGTTCCTCGGTCACCTCCTTGGTGTCGGTCGGCAGGCGGGCGAACTCGCCGCTCAGAATCTCGATATTGTGTTCCTCCAGATAGGCCTGGATTTTTCCGTAGGCTTCGAACGGACCGTATATCATCACCTTGCCTTCGTCGTCGGTGTACATTTCGTCCACCCCGAAGTCGATCAGCTCCAGCTCCAGTTCCTCGGCATCCATACCTTCGGGCAGGTTGATCTTGAAGATGCATTTGTGGTCGAAGAGGAAACTCAGCGAACCGGTCGTGCCGAGCGAACCGCCGGCCTTGTTGAAGTAGCTGCGCACGTTGGCTACGGTGCGGGTGGGGTTGTCGGTGGCGGTTTCGATCACCATGGCGATGCCGAAGGGGGCATATCCTTCGTAGACCATCTCCTTGTAGTCCGATGTATCTTTGGACGTGGCGCGCTTGATGGCACGTTCGACGTTCTCCTTGGGCATGTTTTCGGCCCGGGCGTTCTGGATCAGCAGACGAAGATGGGAGTTCCCTGCGGGGTCGGGACCGCCGGCCTTCACGGCGATTTCGATCTCCTTGCCCAGTTTGGTGAACGTGCGCGCCATGTTGCCCCAGCGTTTGAGCTTGCGCGCTTTGCGATATTCAAAAGCTCTTCCCATAGATCTGTTTTTGTTATTTCAGGTTGCAAAGCTATAAAAAATTTTCGTTACTTTGCCCAACATTTCGCAATTAGATGATGGAAGAAGAGATCGCGCGTGCGCTGGAGGTGCTCCGCAAGGGCGGAGTGATCCTCTATCCGACGGACACGGTGTGGGGAATCGGCTGCGACGCCACGAACGAGCGGGCCGTACAGCGGATTTACGAACTGAAACGGTCGGAAAACAAGAAGGGAATGCTGGTGCTGATGGCCTCGGCCGACCAGACGGCCCGGTATGTCGATAAGGCACCCGAGGTGGCCTGGCAGTTGATGGAGGTGGCCGACAAGCCTCTGACCCTGATCCTGCCGGGGGCTGTGGGCGTAGCCCCGAATCTGATTCCCGAGGAGGGAACGCTCGGGGTGCGGGTGCCCCGCCACGCCTTCTGCGAGGGGCTGCTGCGCCGGCTGGGACGTCCGCTGGTCTCCACGTCGGCCAACCTTTCGGGCGAGCCGGCCCCGGCCTCGTTCGGAGACATTTCGCAGGAGATACGGGACGGGGTGGACTATGCGGTCGATCCCCGCTGCGAGGGCGATGCCACGGGGCGGGCCTCGTCGATCATTCTGCTGGGTGAAGGCGGGGAGGTGAAAATCATTCGGGAGTAAGACTATGGTAAAGACAGATATTCAGATACGTTTTGCAGACGTGGACATTCTTGGACACGTCAACAATGTCAATCTTCAGCACTTTTTCGATGTGGGGAAGAGCGACTTTTTCCGGCGGATCATGCACATCGGGTTGGTGTGGAAGGGGTTGGGGCTGATTACGGCCTCGACCCAGACATCCTATTTCGACCAGACGAGGCTCGACGACCGCGTCTATGTGGAGACGCAGGCCGAAAAAGTGGGTAACAAGAGCATTACGCTTCTGCAGCGTCTGGTGGATGCTCCCACGGGACGGGTGAATGCGGAGAGCCGTACGGTGCTCGTGGCCTTCGATTTCGCCCGGCAGGAGTCGGTGCCCGTACCCGACCGCTGGCGTGAGGCGATCGAGGCGGGAATGGCCGGGAGGCAGCAGTAGCGGTCCTTTCGGCGCAGAAGGAGTGCCGGGTAACAGGGAAAGGGGCCTCAAGGGCTCTTTTTTATTTTGCGGGGCCGTTCGGCGGGGCGGGGTGTTTCCTTTTTGCGGGGTGCGGCGGTGCCGGAGAGGATTCGGCCGGGGATGCAGCCGTGCCTGCCGGTATTTCCACCGCCGGCGTTGCTCCGTCCGCGAGGGGATTCGCCTCCGGTGCCGGTCCGGGGATGCCGCGCCGGTCGCGGAAATAGTTCCGGACATGCAGCAATACGCTTTCATAGGCGGCCACCACGAGGATAATGCCCGTGAAAATCAGAATGGCGGAGATGACGTTCGAACGGTCGATCCGTTCCTGCCCCCGGGCCAGGGCCAACAGTGTGGCCACTACGGGCTGGATATAGCGGTAGAGGGCCGTATGGACGGAGGTGAGTTTCTCCGTGCCGCGGTAGAGCAGGTAGGATGGGAGGATCGTTCCCAGGATGAGGATATAGGCGATCTCCAGCAGGGCATTGGGCGGCAGGGCGAAATAGTAGTTCGAAAAGGTCCCTTTGGCGAAGAAGGGGGCCGTGATGACCAGACCTATGATATAGTACCATCCCATGACCGTGAGGGTGCCCAGTTTGACCAGCACCGGTTTGATGATTACCGTATTGACAGCCACGCTGATGACGCTCACCAATACCAGCACGTTGCCGAACGCCTCGCTGCCCCGGGTGATGAGGATGCCTTTGTCGAAAATGAGAATGGCGGCTCCCGCGACGGAGAGGGCCACCCCGACCAGCTGTACCCACGATACGCGGCGCCGCACGAGCAGGGCCGCCGCCACCAGCGTGAAGGCCGGGCCGAGGGTGGCGATGGTCGAAGCGTCGATGGGGTTGGTGTATTTGGCGCCCCAAAGCACCATGTACATGTTGCCGTAGACGATCAGCAGGGTGACCAGCAAGATGCGCCAGACGTCGCTGCGGGTGAGCCTGACCCGTCGGTAACGGCGGGAAAAGAGGGCGAATGGAATGAAGAAGAGGGCGGAGGCGGCTATCTGAAGGAAAAAGAGGTCCTGAAAAAATACGTAGTGTTTGATGAGCGACACGTAATAGGAGAAGTTGATCCCGAAAAACAGGTTGGAAAAGACGAGATCGACATGATAGCGGTTTTTTGTGCTCTCCATAGCTGGACGTGAATGCTTTCCGTGGATCACGCAACTACTGTACCATATTCCGGACACAAATGCCCCCGGACGGCCGTTTCGGAACCTCCGGATTATGATTTTATAAAAAAACGGGTTAAATTTTTGTTAATCTCAGTCTTAATGCGTATGTTTAATTTATATTTAGAATTAAAATGCATAATTTTGAACACTCCATTCGGACACACTCGGGCCCGGTTATTGCGGTCACGCCCGGGAGAGGCCGCAGGGAGCCGGAAAACGACAAGAATTACACATCTTATTAGCAGACAAACATTATGAGAAAGTTTAACTTGAGAAACCTGCTGATGGCCGCGGCGATAGTTGCGGCGTCGAGTTTTACGGGTTGTAACACGGAGGATGTCGATTACGACACGCCGTACCTGAAACTGAGCGAGTCGTCGAAGACGTTCGATTCCTCGCAGAGTTCCTATGAGTTTACCGTGGAGAGCAACCGCCCGTGGAAGGTCACCGCGGAGAAGGATGCCCAGGGCGTGGTGCCCGACTGGCTGCGTGCCCAGCCCGACCACGGTGATGGCAACGGGAAATTTACCGTGACGGTGCTCGCGCTGGAGGGCGTCGACCGCCAGGCTACGCTGAAGGTCTCGACCGCCACCGTGTGGGAGGCCCTGCGCATCACCCAGACCGGCACGATTGCGACCACCAAACTTTTCTACATGAGTTTCGGTACGGCCGCTCCCTCCTCCCAGCCCGACGGCGGCTGGGCCACCCCTTCCAACTATACGGACTGGGGTGATTCGGGCGAGGGCGTGACCGACGCCACCAGCTTCTCGGGCGACTGTACGCTGCGGGGCAATTCCGTCTCCTCGGGCTATACGGACGCGTCGGGAGGTACGAACGCCTACCTCGGATGGGACAAGTATTTCCAGATCAGCAACGTGTCCGTGAGCGGCGGCAACCAGATGGACATCACCTTCGGCTGTGCCTACTACGACGGAAGTTCGGACAATGTCTTCAAGCCCGAATACATCACCGTGGAGGCGAGCGCCGACGGCGGATCGACCTGGCTGCCCGTGACCTATACGTCGGCCACGACGGAGAACGACCGCTGGTATTTCAGTTCGGGTTCCGTGGTGATGCCGGTCGGTACGACCAACCTCGACCTGCGCTTCAAAGGCGCCCTTTCGAGCGGACAGCTCCGCATCGACGACGTGACGATCGTGGCCCGCGAGGCCGAAGAGCCCACCGAGCCGCAGGTGATAACCGGTCAGGCCTCGGACGTGACTTCGACGACGGCCACTCTGAACGGTACCTATAATTTCGGAACCGCCGCTACCGAACTCGGTTTCGAATGGAAGAAATCGGACGAGGGCGACGATGCCTACCAGAGAGTGCAGGGCGTGGGTTCCGTGGCCTTTACGGCCGCCGTTTCCGGCCTGAGCGCGACCACTTCCTATGATTACAGGGCTTATGCCGTCGTGGACGGACAGACCTACTACGGCGAGGTGAAGAGTTTCACTTCGGATGCCGCCGGAACCGTGCTGCTCAAGGAGTCGATGGGGACGGAAGGCGGTTCTTCCTCGACCTATGTGGATACCTACACCGGTTGGCTGAAAGAGGGGCTCGGGGCTGCAAATGTGACGTATACGGGAGTTGCCGAAGAAAAAGTCACGGTGCGGAGTACCTCTTCCGGTGCATCGAAGGATTACGACGGAGCTTCGGGCGTTAACTATGTCTATTTCGGCAGTAACCAGCCTAACTCGTTCTTCGTGAACGGCATCAATGCCGGCGGAGCCACCCACTTCAGCCTGACGTTCGGCTGCAACAAATACGTCTACGGGGCTTCCGCTTCGGACAACGTGGTGACGGCGGCCGATTTGCAGGTATTTTACAGCACGACCGGGACCGACGATTCCTACACGCAGCTGACCGTTCCCTATTCGGGCATTCAGGGCAAGTGGCAGCTCGCGTCGGTATCCTTTACGACGCCTGCCGCCGCGCAGAATCTCTGGCTGAAATTCACGTCCCATGTCAATTCGGCCATCAGCATCGACGACATCACCCTGCGTACGACCGACAACGTCAATATAGATCCCGCACCGAAGGTGACGACCGTGACGCCGGCCACGGAGCTGGGCGACAATACGGCCACCGTGGGCGGAAGCTACACCTACACGGGCAGCCGGACGGTCGACAAGGTCGGCGTGGCCTATAAGAAAGCCAGCGACGCCGACTTCACCGAAGTGGATGCGGCTGCGGTGGCCTCTTCCTTTACCGTGGCCCTGACGGGTCTGACCAGCGGGACCACTTATGATTACAAGGCATACGTGAAGATCGGATCGGACACCTATTACGGCAGTGAGGAGACCTTCACCACGACCGGGGCGCTCTCCCTGCTGAAAATATCCGCGATCCGTGCTGCGGCCCAGAACGGGGAGGCGGTCGCGTCGGGCTATATCAAGGCGATGGTCGTGTCGGAAGCCAGCGGCAAGAATCTGATGAGCTATCAGTTCGTGGTGGAAGACGGCACGGAGGCGAACAGCGGTATCATGATCAATCTGGCCGAGCAGGGTGCCACGCACACCTATGTGCCGGGCGACATGCTGAACATCAAGATGACCGGCGTGACCTATAATATATACAATGATCTGATCCAGTTGAAGGTTCCCGGCGCCAATGTCGAGAAACTGACGGAAACGGGGACGGTGACTCCGGTAACCATTACGGTGGACCAGATGGCTGATTACGAATCCATGTTCGTGGCGATTGCCGATGCCCAGGTCGTGGTGGACGATCTTTCGAAGAAGATGGGGGCCGGTAGTATCAATATGGAGACGGAAAGCGGCAAGCGTTTCGTCATGTACACCAAATCCTCGGCTGCTTTCGCCGACGATCTCGTTCCGCAGAAGATGGGAACGGCGGAAGGTATCGTGGGCAATTACAAGGGGACCATGCAGCTCCAGCCCCGCACGATGGCCGATCTTTCCGGTATGAATCAGGAGCGGTTCGGCGCTCCGGTGGAGATCGCCTTCGGAACGGCCGAGTTTACCGCCACCAAGGGAGTTGCGAACGAGGCGCTCGAAGGGGCCTATATCGAAATTCCCTATACGCTGGCCTCGGGCAGCGAGACTTATCCCAATGTAGTGGTGACGGTGACCGGTGCCGGTATGGGTACGATTCCTGCCACGATCAATTATAGCGTTGCGAGCGTGACGGCCGGTGCAGGCACGATCCGGATTCCCGTGACGGGTACTCCCGCGGTGGGTGAAGTGAACTTCTCCGTGGCCGGCATTTCAACGGAGGCCATAACCTGTTCGAAGACGTTTGAAGTTGCGGGAAATACATGGATCGAAGAATCGTTTAATAGTGCAGCGACATCGTCGGGATCATATAGCAATAAGACAATCACGGGATCTACTGGGATTAGCTGGTCTTTAGTGCAGGGACGAACGGATACAAAAGTCGGAGATGCTACTGGTGCTATGTTAGGGAAAGGACGTACCCCCTCTTCTACTTTGTCTGCAACGATTCCTAATGGAATTGGAAAGTTGAAATTTACATATATGCAGGCATTTAGTACGAAAGTAAACTTCACGATTTCAGTGGATGGTGCAGTTGTCGGTACCTATAATGATACTTCGGCAGCTAATGACTCTAAAACTGTAACAATAGACGTGAATAAAGCGGGAAATGTTAAAATAGAGTTTGCTCAGGTTGGAAATTCGTCTGGACAGGTTTGTATTGCTGATGTTCAGTGGACAAACTATTCCAAATAATTACTTGATTTTTCCCGGCAGGGGCTGCCTGTCCCTGCCGGGTTTTCTCCTCACATTTTATAGAATAAGTCATGTCAACGATAAGGAATCACATTCGGTATATGCTGGCGGCGGTCGTGCTGGCGACCTCTTTTATGATGGTCGGCTGCAGCGACAAGGACGACGGCGGGGAAAATGACGGTCCGCTGAGTATCAAACTGGATTATACCGAGGTGAAGGCTTCGAGCGTGTCGCAGTTCGTGACGGTCGAGGCGTCCGGTCAGTGGTCGATTTCGTTCGAGTATCCGGGCGATTACAAGAACTGGTGTATCGCCACTCCCGAAACGGGGTCTGGAAGCAGAAACGACGTGGTGCTGACCTACACCGCCAACGGGGAGGAGACCGACCGCACGGTGGTCGTGGTTCTCACCGAAGGAGAACGGACCGTGCGTGCCACGCTGACGCAGAAGGGGTATTCTCCGGGAGGAACCGATCCCGAGCCCGATCCTGCCCCCGATCCGGTCAGGGCCCGCTGGCTGGAACTGCCCAAGATCGAGAACAAGGCCAACTGTGCGGCTGCCTCCCATTTCTTCACCTATCAGGGGCGTCAGATACGGAACTACACGCTCTATTACGACAGCAAGGAGCTGATCTCCTACTGGGTGGCCTATCCGCTGGTGCCGTTCTACACCTCGGGTATCAAGCGGACGGATGCGTGGGGCTACGATCCGAGTTTCAAGTCGAGCGTACAGCCCAACCTGTCGAGCGGTTACAGGACTTCGGGATACGACCGGGGCCATCAGATTCCCTCGGCCGACCGGCTCACCAATTACGAGGCCAACAAACAGACGTTCTACTATACGAACATGACGCCCCAGGTGGGCGTGTCGTTCAACCAGAGCGTTTGGGGCAGGCTGGAAGAGCAGGTCCGCGGGCAGATGTCGAAGGGCGACACGCTCTACGTGGTGACCGGCGCCGTGCTGAAGACCGTGGGAGGTAACGAAACCGTGAAGTATGCCAAGGACAAGGATGGAAATGACATAGCTATTCCGAACTACTATTTCAAGGTACTGTTGCAGCAGCGTTCGGGCGGCTACAAGTCGATCGGCATGTGGTACGAGAACCGAAGCGGTTACGCTTCGACCCCGGCCGTCAGCGAAACCGAGACCGTGAACGAAATCGAGAGACGGACAGGGTTCGACTTTTTCGTCAATCTGCCGTCCGATATTCAGGAAAGTGTGGAAGGGCAGTACGATCCTCAGGAGTGGGGGTACAAGAACTGAATTTAAAGAGTCTGAACAATGAGAAAAGGTTTGCATATCATAGGGGTGATGGTGCTGGGACTGGTCCTGTGCGCCGGAGCCCAGAATCCGGGCAAACGCTACACCGTGGCGTTCTACAACCTGGAGAACCTGTTCGATACGATCAAAAGCCCCGGTGTGAACGACGAGGAGTTCACGCCCGAGGGGGCCAAGAACTGGAACAGCCAGAAATACGGGAAGAAGATGTCCAATATCGAGGAGGTCTTCTACAAACTTTCGGCCGATACGAGGGCCTATCCCGCCGTTATCGGGGTTTCGGAGATCGAGAACCGCAACGTGCTGGAAGACATCGTGGCGCTTCCGAAACTGCAGAAGGCCAACTACCAGATCGTCCATTACGATTCGCCCGACAAACGGGGGGTGGACGTGGCCCTGCTCTACCGTCCTTCGCAGTTCCGGTTGGAGGGGAGCGCCGCGCTGCCCGTGAAGCTGGCGGACAATCCCGACTGGAAAACCCGCGACGTGCTGATGGTGTGGGGGACGATCGAGGACGAGCCCTTCTATTTCTTCGTGAACCACTGGCCTTCGCGGCTGGGCGGACAGCAGCAGTCGGAATATCTGCGGGAGCTGGCAGCCGGGGTCGTGCGCCATGCGGTCGATTCGGTGGTTGCCGCCCGTCCCGATGCCAAGATCGTCATCATGGGTGACCTGAACGACGATCCTACGGACCGGAGTATCGCGGTGACGCTCGGTGCCCGGGCGAAGATGTCCGAGGCGAAAGGGGCCGCCGACCTGTTCAATCCGTTCAACGAAATGCACCGCAAAGGGTTCGGAACGCTGGCCGACCAGGATGCCATGAATCTGTTCGACAACATGATCGTCAACGGAAATCTGGTGACCGGCGGCTCGGGCAAGCTGAAGCTCTACAAACCCGACACCAACCGCTTCTATGGAAACATCTACGACCGTCCGTTCCTGCGTCAGCAGAGCGGCCAGTACAAGAACTATCCGTTGCGCACGTTCGTCGGGAATAATTTCCAGGGTGGGTACAGCGACCACTTTCCGGTATTTCTTTACATAGCCAAATAATGATTGCATTATGAAAATAAAAATCTTACTATTCGCTCTTGCAGCCCTGATCTCGGTGCCGGTGCTGGCCCAGGAGGGTGGCATCAAAGGCCGGGTGGTGACCCGGACGGGCCGGATGGCTATCGACGACGCGAAAGTGTCGCTGAGCGGTCCTCAGAGCAAGGTGGTCTATACCGACTCCGAAGGAGTGTTCGAGTTCCGCAATCTGGTGCCCGGTGCCTACAAGGTGCTGGTGGATGCCCTGGACTTCCAGGCTGTCGAACTGACCGTGAATGTGGAGCAGCAGATGAAGGACCTGAATTTCATATCCCTTGTGTCCGACGTCGCAATCGGCGGACTGGACGACTCCGATTTCGCGGAGTTCGACATGGAGTCGGCCAACGATGCGCAGGCCATGCCCGTGACGCTTTCCGCCTCGAAAGACGTCTACGACAATATCGCCGGATACAAATTCAGTACGATGCGCTTCCGTAACCGGGGATACGAGACCGGTACGGCAGGGGTCTATCTGAACGGGGTCTATTTCAACGACGCCATGACCGGATACACCCCCTGGTCGCTGTGGAGCGGGTTGAACGACGCCACCCGGAACCAGGAGGTGACCGGTGCCATGGGTATTTCGGATTACGGCGTGGGCGCGATCAACGGCGTGACCAATATCAACGCCCGGGCTTCGCAGATACGCAAGGGCTTCCGGGGAAGCGTGGTCAATGCCAGCGGCCAGTACCGTTTCCGTGTGATGGCCACCTATGCTTCCGGAATGAAGGACAACGGATGGGCCTACGCCTTTTCCGCTTCGACCCGTCAGGGAGGAAACGACTGGGTGAACGGCGTGTACTATAATTCCTGGGCCTATTTCGCTTCGGTGGAGAAGCAGTTCGACTATTGCAACACGCTGGCCCTGACCGTGCTCGGCGCCCCTACCATCCGGGGTGTGCAGGCCGCTTCGACGCAGGAGGTCTATGACCTGGTCGGCAGCAACTACTATAATCCCAACTGGGGATACCAGGGCGGCCGCAGCAAGAGCGATATGCGCAATGCCCGCGTGCGGAACAGCCACGAGCCGATCGTCATGCTCAACTACTATTTCGAGCCCAGCACCAAATTCAAACTGCAGGCTGCCGTTTCCTACCGTTTCGGCAAGAACGGCTACTCGGCCCTCGACTGGTACGACACGCAGGACCCCCGGCCCGACTATTACCGCAATCTGCCCAGCTATTTCGAGGACGATCCGCTGAAGGCGGCCTGGGTGACCGAGGGCTGGCACAACGACTGGAATATCCGGCAGATCAACTGGGATGCCCTCTATAATGTCAACTACGGCAACTATTTCGATATGGACTTCACGGGCGGTATCGAGGGGATCACCAAGCGTTACACCCGTTCGAAGTACGTGATTGAGGAGCGTCGTACAGACCAGCAGGACCTCAATGCCAAGGTGCAGATCACCTCGATCGTACACAACAACTCGACTTTCAATGCCGGGCTGGAATACCGCTGGAACAAGACGGCCTATTTCAAAAAGCTGAAAGACCTGCTCGGCGGCGACTATTGGCTCGACGTGGACCAGTTTGCCGAACGCGATTTCCCGACCAACAGCGATGCGATCCAGAACAACCTGCTCACCCCGAACCGGCTGGTGACCGAAGGCGACAAGTACGGGTACAATTATCTGGCCCATTTGCAGAGTGGTAAACTTTGGGCGACCTACGAGCTGGCCCTGAATCATATCGAGGCCTACGTGGCTGCTGAGGGCGGTTTCACCAGCTTTTACCGTGAGGGCCTCTACAAGAAGGGACTTTTCCCGAACGACTCCTACGGCAACTCCGAGCGTCAGAACTTCTGGACCTACACGGCCAAAGCCGGTGTGACGGGCAAGATTTCGGGCAGCCATACCCTGTGGGCGAATGTCGCCTACATGCACCGGGCTCCCTATTTCCAGGACGCCTTCGTTTCGCCCCGTACCCGCAATAGTGTGGCGCCGGGGCTGACCACCGAGAAGACGTTCGGTGTAGACCTGAACTACATGCTGCGCCTGGGCGGATTCCGGATGCGGGTGAGCGGTTACTACACCACGATCAAGGACCAGAACAAACTGATCAGCTTCTACGACGACCTGAACCGTTCGTACACCAACTTCGCCATGCGGGGTATCGACGAGATGCATGCCGGCCTGGAGGTGGGCATGCAGGCTCCTCTGGTGGGCGGCCTGTCGCTGAAAGGAGCGTTCAGTTACGGATATTATAAGTACACCTCCAATCCGTATGTGACCCAGACGGTGGACAACAGCAACCGGGTGATCCTGGAGAACGAGCGGGTGTACTGGAAGAACTACAAGGTGGGCGGTACCCCGCAGACGGCTCTGAGTGCCGGGCTGGACTACCGTTCGCGCCGTAATCTTTTCCTCGGTGTGGATGTGGGGTGGTACGATGCCCTCTACATCGACATGAACCCTCTGTACCGTACCGACTACGCCCATGTGGGCCTTACCAACGAACAGAGCCAGGCGATGGCCCATCAGGAGATGTTCCCCAGCGCTTTCCTGCTCAACGCAAATATCGGCAAGTCGTGGTACATCCACCGCAAATACAACCTTGGGTTCAGCCTGGAAGTGAAGAATCTGCTCAACCGCCAGAATATCAAGACCGGCGGTTACGAGCAGATGCGTCTGAAAAAGGTGGAGGACCCGGCCACGGGTGAGGTGGACCACTATTCGCCGTTCCCGTCCAAGTATTTTTACCTGTTCGGTACGACCTACTACCTGAATCTTTATTTCCGTTTCTAATCACATAAAAACTGGCATAAGATGAAAAATTTCAAGAATATACGGTTGCTGGCAGGCGGACTGGTCGGATGCCTGCTGGGCGGTCTGCTGGGAGGATGCGAACGGGAGTACGACGATCCGGCCCGTTTCCAACCGGTGGAGATGACGCCCACGATGACCATTGCCCAGTTAAAATCGCTCTATACGAGCAGTTCGCTGGAGATCGCGGACGACATCGTGATTGCCGGCCGGGTAATCAGTACCGACCGTAACGGTAATTTCTACCGTTCGTTCTACATGGAAGACGAGACGTCGGGCATGGAGATCAAAATCGGAAAAACGGGACTGTACAACTATTATCCCGAAGGAATGACGGTCTATGTGAAAGCCAAAGGGCTCTGTCTGGGGGCCTACGGCGGTATGGTGTCGCTGGGGGCTCCTCCTTCGGAGGCGGATCAGGCCAGCAACTACCAGAATACGTGGATCGACGTGCAGTATTGGATCGACCAGACCGTCTTCCGCGGCGAGCGGGGCGAGCCCGTGACCCCGAAGGTCATTACGGAGATGTCACAGATCACGCCCGATCTTTACGGCACGTTGGTACGTCTTGAAAACATGACCTTCCAGGGGGGGACGCTCGATACGTGGGCTGTGTCGGACGATACCGCCACCGACGAGAACGAAGCCGCTTACGGGGAACAGCGTCTCCAGTTTTCGGGCGGCTCGGGTACGGTGGTGATCCGTACCAGCGGCTATGCCCGTTTCGCCGATTCGAAAGTACCCGCGAAGGGGTCGATCGTCAACGTGACGGCCGTGCTGAGCAAGTATAACTCGACCACACAGCTGGTGCTCAATTCGGCGGAGGACGTGGAAGTGGTCTCCGCTCCCTGATCCGACGGACGGATACTTTTCGGATCACGATTCCGTAAAAAACAGATCATCCCTGCCGCACAATGCGGCAGGGATGATCTGTTTTTTACGGCCTGCCGAACCATTTTCTGAACGGTCCGGTCCGTTGCCGTCGGTACGGAGATATTCTTCCGCACCTCTGCGGGAACGGAACCTCCATAGGGAGGTATATGAAAGGTAACTGCAGGTTGCGCCGTCTTTTGTGGAGGATGGAGGACTTTATTCGTCTTCCGGAACACCGGTATGGCCCTGGGCCGTGACGGGGATGTCGCTGCCGTCGGGGGTGGTGAGGGCTACGCCCGTCTCTTCGGCGGTGATGTGCCCGATGACGTCGATACCGCCCAGTCGCATCACCTGTTCCTGAAGGGAAAGGGGGACGGTGAAGAGCAGTTCGTGGTCGTCCCCCCCGTTGAGGGCCGCCACCACCGGATCGGCATGCAGTTCTTCGGCCAGCCGGTAGGTCTCCCGGGCGATGGGCAACCGGTCGAGGTAGATGCGGGCTCCGCAGCGGGACTGTTTGCAGATGTGGAGCAGGTCGGATGCCAGACCGTCCGACAGGTCGATCATGGACGTGGGTACGATGCCCGCGGAATCCAGCTCCTCGATCACTTCCCTGCGGGCCGAGGGTTTGAGCTGGCGGCGCAGCAGGTATTCGTAACCGGAAAACTGGGGTTGGGGGTCTTTTACTCCTGCGAGCGCCCGTTTTTCGCGTTCCAGCAGGTGGAGACCCATGTAGGCCGCTCCCAGGTCGCCCGTGATGCAGATCAGATCGTTGAGTTTCGCCCCGTTTCGGTAGACGATCTTCTCCCTGGCCACGCTGCCTATGACCGTGATGCCGAGGGTCAGCCCCGTGAGCGAGGAACTCGTGTCGCCTCCCGCCAGGTCGATGCCGTAATCGTCACAGGCTGCCCGAACCCCTTCGTAGAGTTCGCGCAGCTGTTCGACCGAGAATTTGGCCGATACGCCCAGCGAAAGGGTCATCTGCCGTGGCGTGCCGTTCATGGCGTAAATGTCGCTGCAGCCTATCACGACGGTTTTGTACCCCAGGTGTTTGAGCGGAAAATAGGTCAGGTCGAAATGGATGCCTTCCAGCAGCAGGTCGGTGGTCAGCAGCGTATATTCCGGGCAGGCGGGGCAGGGGAGCAGCACCGCCGCATCGTCGCCCGGTCCCATTACCGTGCCGGAATTCCGGACGGTGAAGGGGGCCGTCAGTTCGCGTATCAGTCCGAATTCGCCCAGCCGGGCGATCTCCGTTCTTGTCTCTTTCCTCTTCTTATTTTCGTTTCCCATTTTCGGTCGTTTTTCGATTCGTACTGCCGGATCGGGTTTCCGGCCGGTTTGCGAGGGAAAGCGGAGGAAATTTCGAACATCTTCCGCTTATCCGTTTAATTTATCACAAAGGTACGTTATCTTTTGGTTTGGCAAAAAAAATACCTAATTTTGTCGCCCGGATAACAGTTGATTTTAAATTTATTTAAAAATAACGAAAGCCATGTTGAACATCGTATTGTTCGGCCCTCCGGGGGCAGGCAAGGGGACGCAGGCCGATCTGCTGAAGGAACGTTACGGTCTGAACCACATCTCCACGGGAGAGGTGATCCGGGAAGAGATCAGAAACGGTTCCGCGCTGGGTAAGAGCGTGGAGGAGTATATCGCGCGGGGCGAACTGGCCCCCGACGGGTTGGTGATCGACATGATCGCCGATTACGTGCAGGCGCATCGTGAGTGTGCCGGTAACATCTACGACGGTTTCCCCCGCACGACGGTGCAGGCCGAGGAGTTCGACAAGATCATGGGCCGGCACGGCCTTTCGGTCGACCTCATGCTTTTTCTCGACGTGCCCGACGAGGTGCTCATCTCGCGCCTGTTGCTGCGCGGAAAGGAGAGCGGCCGGGCCGATGACGCCAATGCGGAGGTCATCAAGAACCGTATCGACGTCTATAAGGCCCAGACGGCCGTCGTGGCGGACTATTACGCCAAACAGGGCAAGTATGCGGCCATCGACGGCGTGGGAACGATTGAGGAGATTTTCGGCCGTCTTTGCACCGAGATCGACGCACTGAAATAGGCCGCGGGCGGAAAAAATGCCGTAGCCGGTCACAAAACGCTGATTATTTTTGCAATCCTGGAAATAATCGCTACTTTTGTGCTCACTTTTACAAAACCAAATATTAAAAACAGTATGAACAATTACGAAACCGTTTTCATTGCCACGCCCGTACTGTCCGACGTACAGGTACAGGAGCTGTTCGGCAAATTCCGCGGTGTCATCACCGAAAACGGCGGTCAGATTGTAAACGAGGAGGACTGGGGCCTGCGCAAGCTTGCCTATCCGATCCAGAAAAAGACCACCGGTTTTTACTTCTTCATCGAGTTCACGGGCGAGGGCAACATCGTCGAGGCGCTGGAAACCCAGTACCGCCGGGACGAGCGCGTGATCCGTTTCCTGACCTTCAAGCAGGACAAGTACGCCGTCGAGTATGCGGCCAAACGCAGAAACAAGAACAACGCTAAAGCACAGGAGGAGTAAAAGATGGCAGCCAACAACAATCAGTCGGAAATCCGATACCTGAATCCCGTCACCGTAGAGGTGAAGAAGAAGAAATATTGCCGTTTCAAAAAGTCCGGTATTAAATACGTGGACTACAAGGATGCGGAGTTTTTGAAGAAGTTCCTCAACGAGCAGGGAAAACTGCTTCCCCGCCGTCTGACCGGTACCTCGCAGAAGTTCCAGAAGAAGGTTTCGACGGCCGTGAAGCGTGCCCGTCACCTTGCCATTCTGCCTTTCGTAACGGACTTGATGAAATAATTTAACAGGGAGGAACAACACAATGGAAGTAATTCTGATCAAAGACGTAGATAAGCTGGGTTACGCCAACGATATCGTGGAAGTACGCCCCGGCTACGCCAATAACTACCTCATTCCCCAGGGATATGCCAAGGCCGCTACCGCTTCTGCCAAGAAGGTGCTGGCCGAGAACCTGAAACAGCGCGCCCACAAGGATGCCAAGATCAAGGCTGATGCCGAGGCTCTGGCAGCCAAGATCGCCGAGACCGCTCTGCGTATCGCCGTGAAGGCCGAGGAGGGCAAGATTTTCGGTTCGGTGACTGCCGCCAACATCGCCGAAGCGCTGGCCGCCAAAGGAATCGACGTGGATCGCAAGACGATTGCCGTGGAAACCGTGAAGCAGTTGGGTGCCTACGAGGCCGAGGTGAAACTTCACAAGGAGGTGAAGGCTACCGTGAAATTCGAAGTGGTTGCCGAAGAGTAATCCGTTCCGAGAATAATGTGAAAAAACCGCGGAATATTTCGCGGTTTTTTCTTTTTTTGCTGAATTCGTATCGGTCTGTTTGTCTTTTCTCCTCCGACAGACACACTTATCTTTCGGTGGATGCAGGTCCGCCGGAAGGGAGTTGTATACTTGGGGCTGCCGGAAATTATCCTTTGACGGCGATCACGTCGATTTCGACCTTGACTCCCAGCGGCAGCCGGGCCACCTGATAGCAGACACGGGCCGGCATCCGCTCTGTGAAAAAGGTGGCGTAAACACCGTTCATGGCCGCGAAATCGTCCATGTCGGCCAGCAGGACGGTGGTTTTCACCACGTCCGGAAGGGCATAGCCGGCTTCGGTGAGGATCGCACGGATATTTTCGAGGCTCCGGGCAGTCTGTTCCTCGATGGTGGCCGGGACGGAGCCGTCGGCCGGGACGACCGGAAGTTGCCCCGAAACGTACAACGTACCGCCGGCTTCCACGGCCTGAGAATAGGGGCCGACCGCTTTTGGTGCGTTATTTGAATGAATGATCTTTTTCATACGGAAATGTATTGGAATTGTTTACGGGCAAAGATAAACAATTCCGTTTAATTGACTATTTTTGTGAAAATTTTGACAGAGATGAAACGTTCGAATCTTTTGTGTGCGGCGGTGGCCCTGACGGGTATGCTGGCCGTCGGGTGCGGAGGCCAGGGTAAGGCCGATTACGATGCGCTGGTCGCCAACGGCTGGCAGCTCACGGAGATCATAGCTGCCGACAGCAGCTATACGATCCTGCCGGAGCGTCCGGTGACGGTAGTTTTCAGCGACAGCAGTACGGTGAGCGGCTTTGCCGGGTGCAACGGCTTTTTCGGTACGTTCAGTACGATCGGGCAGAGCGAAATCATCATCGAACCCAAGGGGCGTACGATGGCTATGTGTCCGGACATCGAGTTCGAGGACCGGTTCATGGCCCTGCTCGAACAGGTAACCAGCTATACGGTGCTGGACGGTAAGCTGAGCCTGAACGACACGGAAAACGGCATGACCCTGCTGTTCGATCCGCAGACGAAAGAGGAAACGAAATAAAGAGGAGGATAGGAAGATGAATATCGTGAAGATCACAATGGCTGCCGCTCTCGTGACATTCGTGGCCGCGGGGTGCTGTCCCTGCAAAAAATATCAGAAAAAGTACGGAAAGCCGCTTCAGGAGACCGAATGGAAGATGGTGCAGTTCAATGGCCGTACATTCGACGCCCAGGATGGATACACCGTGGTGTTCGGCAAGGATAACCGTCTGAGCGGGGTGGGCGACTGCAACCGTCTGATGGGTTCCTATACGGCGGACAACGATGGCGTGATGAAGATTTCGCAGGTGGCTTCCACCCGGATGATGTGTCCCGATCAGGCGCAGGAGAACAGTTTCATGCAGATGCTGGGCTCCGTGGACAGTTACCAGATGGACGGTCCGCTGCTGATCCTTTTCAGCAACGGAGAGATGAAGGCCGTTTTCGAGGCGAAAAAATAGTTTCGCGAGTAAAATGCGGAAAGGCGGGCATCCGGAGACGGATTTGCCCGCTTTTTTTGTCGGTGGAAACTGTCGGGCGGCAGGCGGAATGAATAACCCTTGCGGAGAGGGGGCCTTTCACGGGACATGATCGTCTTGGAACGGTTGCCGGAGAATCCGAAAATATCACCTGTATAAGCTGTCGGAGGTGGCTGTAGCCTCGGGTAACGGGGGTGGGCCTTTGGCTTCTTATTTCGCTATTCTTCCGGTGCGGTGTCTCCGATCCGCACCCGGTGGTGGATGGCGTGGGCGATGGTCAGTTCGTCCGCGTATTCGATCTCGTCGCCGAAACCGATGCCCCGGGCGATGGACGTCACCTTCAGGCCGGGAAACCGGGCCAGGCGCCGGGTAAGGTAGAAAAGGGTGGTTTCTCCTTCGACCGTGGTGCTGATGGCCAGGATCACTTCCTTTACCTCTCCTTTGGCGATACGGTCCAGCAACAGGTCGATTTTCAGGTCGGAGGGGCCGATGCCCTGCATGGGGGAGATGACGCCGCCCAGCACGTGGTAGAGTCCGTTGTACTGGCGGGTGTTCTCGATCGAAAGCACGTCGCCTACCTGTTCAACCACGCATACCGTGGAGCGGTCCCGGTTCGAGTCGCTGCATACGGGGCAGAGTTCCGTGTCCGACAGGTTGTTGCAGCAGCGGCAGTATTTGATCTGCTCGCGGAATGCTGAAATGGCCGCGGTCATCTGGCGGACCTCTTCGGGCTCCATGCGCAACAGGTGCATGGCCAGCCGCAGGGCGGTGCGCCGTCCGATACCGGGCAGGCGGGAAAACTCTCCCACTGCGTCGTCGAGTAGTCTGGACATCCGGTTTTCTCCTTACTGAATGAGTTCGATGGCACTGCTTCTGATCCATCCCTTGTTGCCGTCGGCGATGGCGATCTCGCGCCACTCATCCAGAGAGTTCAGCACACGGACCTTCGTTCCTTCATGCAACACGAAGAGGTCCTTGCTGCCGTTGTCGGGCGAACTTTTGACCGGGGCGGCCGAGTTCATCACGATCGCCTCCTCTGCACGGGTCAGCTCTCTGCGTCCGATCGAGGCCGAAACCACCGAAAAGATGAAAAGGAGCAACAGCACGATGGCGGAATAGAATCCCGTCTTGCGCAGCGCGAGTTTCGTGGACAGCAGGTAGAGCAGCACGCAGCCCAGCAGTGCGGCCAGCAATACCAGGCTCACCGAAGCCCAGGCATTGCTGCTGAGGCTCATGCGCAACGAGCGGAACCAGGTCGCAAGGAAAAATTCGGGAACATGTTCGATCTTGTCCTTCACATAGCTGTTGGCCACTCGCAGGTTATAGTCGATGTCCGCGTCGGAGGGAGCCAGCCGCAGCGCCCGGTTGTAATTGAGGATCGAAGGGCCGATCTTCCCTTCTTTGAAATAGGCGTTGCCCAGATTGTAGTAGACCTTGTAGCTGACATTGCCCGTGGCGAGGATCGAGTCGTAGGTGGCGATGGCCGCCTGGTAGTCGGCATTGATGTAGGCCGTGTTCGCCTCGTCCCAAAGGCGGTCGAGCGACTGGCTGCGGGCTGGGACGATACCCAGCAACAGTGCGGCGGCGAGTATGGTGAGTCGTTTCATGGTTAACGTTTTATGACGGATTCGAATTTGGAAATGGTCTCCACGGCCCCCTGGTAGATATCGTTCATCTGACCCGACACGGCCGGGGAGTATTGGGCATATTCGCACTCGGAGATGATTTCGATGAAACGGGCGGAAAGTTCTGCCGAAACGCCCCGTTTGAGCAACTCTTCGCGGACGTTTTCCTTGGTGAGGTTGGCCACGGGAATATTCAGCTTGTCGCTCATGTATCCCCACAGGGCGCGGAGCATCTCCTCGAAGAAACGGCGCCGGTCGTCGGCCTTCATGTAGCCGTTGGCGGCACGCAGACGCTGGAGGGCCACTTTATTGGCCCGTTTGCCGCGCACGAGAGCCGCATTGCGCGATTCGCGGATACGTTTCTGAAGCCAGACGAGCGAGAATACGAAAGCGGCCGCGATGAGCAGCAACAGCACGAAATAGAGCGGACTTGCCATGAAGATACGGTCGCGCGAGACCAGCTGAGCCTTGCCCAGTTTGATGAACCGGATGTCCTGTCCGAGAATCTTGATGTCCTCCTTGTTCATTCCGCTCACCATACCCCGTGAGGGAACGCTGCCGCCCGTCGAATCGGGCAGGACGATCACTTCCGCCGTTTTGCTGCTGAGGGTGACGTACCGGGCCAGATCGGGGTTGAAGTAGGAGAATTCGATCGGTTCCACGGGATAGGTCCCTTCGGCGCGGGCGATGAAAGGATATTCGAACTGACGGTATCCCGAAATGCCCGCCGTAGTCGAATTGAGGCTCTCGGTGGTCTTGATGTTGTATTGTTCGAACGAGTTGGGCAGATTGAGTTTCGGCGCCTGGATCAGCGGAAGATTGCCCGTACCCGAGATTTTGACAGTGTAGTTGGCTGCCGAATTGGCCGTGATGGAGCCGGAGGGCAGTTGGGATTCCATAGTGAATTTGCCCACCGCACCGTTGAAACTGGCCGGGGCTCCCGAGGGAAATTCCTTGACTTCGATGCGTATGGGAGTAGCCGTCAGTTTTTTGCGTATCTCCTGCACTTCCGGGCCGCCGTTGAAGAAGTCGTCGAAAATGGATTGCCGGCGCGACTGGGTGACGATCTGGGCGATCAGCGTCATGTCGAACTGCTCGATGTGGAGCGTGCCTGCCTGTTGGGGATAGAGCAGGAACTGGCGCAGGACGATGGCGTCGTAGACCTTGCCGTTGAGCGTCTCTCGCCGGGGACGCTGGTTTTCCACATTCAGCTCCTGCGACCAGAAGCCGTTGAAAGCGGGGGTTTTGAAACTCTCCAGGCTGGCCATGACGCGGGTGTAGAGCTTGGCAGTCACCAGAATGGGCTGCCCCTTGTAGACGCTCCGGCGGTCGGCCGTCACACGCAGTACCATGTCGTCCGCCGCGAGTTTGCCCGAAGGCTGGGCCGCCGGACGGTTCCGGTCGCCGTCGGTTCCTCCCTGCGGGGCGGAGTTGCCCTCGTTGACCACTTCGATCGGGTAGGGATGGGTCGTGTAGCTCTTGCCGTCCACCGTCACCTCGGCCGAGGGGATGGTGTATTTGCCAGGGGCGTGGGCCTGGAGTACATAAGTATAGGTGAAATTCACCGACTGGGTCATGTTCCCGTTGACGATCGAAATGGACTGTCCTTGCGAAGTGGTCGGGCCGGCCAGAACGTCGAACCCGGTGATGGCCGGGGGCGTGAAGCCGTCGGGCTTGGCGTTGAGTGAAAATTCGAGCCGGAACACTTCGTCGGCGCTCACCACCGAGGGGGCGTTCACCTCGAAGGTCACTTTCTGGGCGAAAGCGCCGAATGCCGCCAGAAGCAGCATGGGGACGATCATGAAAACTTTTTTCAGTAAACGCATCTTGATAACCTATATTC
>CDZF01046270.1_pt1 | contig 72592 bp, 55 predicted proteins | sample 557591 | NCBI WGS metagenome assembly CDZF01 (sample SAMEA3182093, study PRJEB8094) | gut metagenome | biome: human; feature: gut; material: Stool; isolation source: human stools | place: Canada | collected 2012-02-04
GGCTCAGACCCTGTACGGCAGGTCTGGTCGGAACCTTCTCGCTGGCCGTATCTGCCCTGTTGTCCTATGTGACGGCATGGGAATATTTTTCCGCTCCGCGGGTAGACGGGATTTATCCTGCGGTCGTTCCCGTAAATTTCGAATGGCTTCAGTTCACCCGGAATTTACATATCGACCTCGGTATTCTGCTGGACCCGATTTCAGTGATGATGCTGGTGGTTATCACCACCGTTTCGCTGATGGTGCATATTTACAGCATGGGATACATGAAGGGGGAGCGTGGATTTCAACGCTATTACGCTTTCCTTTCGCTGTTTTCTTTCTCGATGCTGGGGCTGGTCGTGGCGACCAATATTTTCCAGATGTATATTTTCTGGGAGTTGGTCGGTGTCTCCTCCTACCTGCTGATCGGGTTCTACTATACGAAACCCGAAGCGATCGCCGCATCCAAGAAGGCTTTTATCGTAACCCGGTTCGCCGATCTGGGATTTTTGATCGGCATTCTCGTGTTGTCGTTCTATACGAAGACCTTCAGTTTCGACCTGCTTACGTCGGGTGATTCGTCGATTTTCGCAGGAGCTGCCGGTACGACTTTCCTCGGCGCTTCCGTCATCAGTTGGGCCATGGCACTGATTTTTATCGGCGGTGCCGGCAAGTCTGCCATGTTCCCGCTGCATATCTGGCTGCCGGATGCCATGGAGGGTCCGACGCCGGTGTCGGCCCTGATCCATGCCGCCACGATGGTGGTGGCCGGAGTCTATCTGGTGGCGCGTCTTTTCCCGGTTTACTATTTCGAGGCGCCGGACGTGTTGGTGGCCATCGCCGTAATCGGTGCGTTCACGTCGCTCTATGCGGCCGTAGTGGCTTGTGTGCAGACCGACATCAAACGGGTGCTGGCCTTCTCGACCATTTCGCAGATCGGCTTCATGATGGTGGCGCTCGGCGTGTCGGGTATGGAGGGACACGAGGGGCTCGGCTATATGGCTTCGATGTTCCACCTCTTCACCCATGCCATGTTCAAGGCGCTGCTGTTCCTCGGGGCGGGGGCCATTATCCATGCGGTGCACAGCAATGAAATGAACCGTATGGGCGGTTTGCGGAAGCAGTTGCCCGTAACGCACATCACTTTTCTGATCGCCTGTCTGGCCATTGCGGGTATTCCTCCCTTCTCCGGATTTTTCAGCAAGGACGAGATTCTTTCGGCCGCATTCATGTTCAGTCCGTGGATGGGGTGGACGATGAGCGTGATCGCAGGGCTCACCGCCTTCTATATGTTCCGGCTCTACTATAATATTTTCTGGGGCCGGCCGGCCGTGCACGAGCATGCACCGCACGAGGCTCCTGCCGATATGACCGTGCCGTTGGTCGTGTTGGCGGCGGTTACCTGTGTGGCGGGTTTCATTCCTTTCGGACACTTCGTGACGGCCGACGGGCTGGTGTACGACATTCATCTGAACTGGACGGTGGCCGGTACGAGCATCGTGATCGCCTGTCTGGGCATCGCCGTCGCCACCGTGCTCTACATGAAAGGGACGAATCCCGTGCCTGCACGGTTGGCTGAACGTTTCAAGGGATTCTATACGGCTGCCTATCACCGCTTCTATTTGGACGAGGTATGGATGTTCGTGACGAAGCGGATTATTTTCGGCTGTATTTCCCGGCCCCTGGCGTGGTTCGACCGTCATGTGATAGACGGTGCGATGAACGGTATGGCGCTGGTGACGCAGAAGTTGTCGTGGGCGATCCGCGGATTGCAGTCGGGTCAGGTTCAGCAGTATGCCTTCATTTTCCTGCTGGGTACGCTGATCGTCGTGCTGCTGTTGTTGCTGTATGTGTAAAAAATAATAGTAATCGGATATGAATTTTCTGTCATTGTTTGTGCTCATTCCGCTGCTGATGATGCTGGGTCTGTGGGTGTCGGCGGATATGAAGCAGATTCGGACCGTGATGGTGGCCGGGGCGGGATTGCTGCTCGCGCTGTCGCTGGGGCTGCTGGCCGCCTTCCTTTCGGAACGGGCCGCGGGTAATACGGCCGAAATGCTCTACATGGCCGATGTGATGTGGTTCGCCCCGCTCAATATCCACTATGCGGTGGGTGTGGACGGCATCTCCGTCGCCATGCTGTTGCTTTCGTCGGTCATCGTCTTTACGGGCGTATTCGCTTCATGGAACATGAATCCCATGCCGAAAGAGTTTTTCCTCTGGTTCTGCCTGCTGTCGGTGGGGGTTTTCGGATTCTTTATCTCGATCGACCTCTTCACGATGTTCATGTTCTACGAAATAGCGCTGATCCCGATGTATCTGCTGATCGGCGTGTGGGGGACCGGACGCAAGGAGTATTCGGCCATGAAGCTGACTCTGATGCTGATGGGGGGATCGGCCCTGCTGCTGGTCGGTATACTCGGAATCTATTTCCATTCGGCGCCGGAAGGCGGGACCTATACGATGAATATTCTGGAAATCGCCGAAGGCCAGATGCCTATGGGAGCCCAGAGGCTCTTCTTTCCCCTCACGTTCGTCGGGTTCGGCGTGTTGGGAGCGCTTTTCCCGTTCCATACCTGGTCGCCCGACGGCCACGCTTCGGCACCCACTTCCGTGTCGATGCTTCATGCCGGCGTGCTGATGAAACTGGGCGGCTACGGCTGTTTCCGGGTGGCGATTTTCCTGATGCCCGAAGCGGCCCACGAACTGTCGTGGATATTCATTATCCTGACCGGTATCAGTGTGGTGTACGGAGCTTTTTCGGCCTGTGTGCAGACCGACCTCAAGTATATCAACGCCTACTCGTCGGTGAGCCATTGCGGTCTGGTGCTCTTCGCCATTCTGATGCTCAATCAGACGGCCATGACGGGGGCCGTGCTCCAGATGCTCTCGCACGGATTGATGACGGCGCTTTTCTTCGCGCTGATCGGTATGATTTACGGCCGGACACACACGCGTGACATCCGGGAGATGAGCGGACTGATGAAGGTGATGCCATTCCTGAGCGTCTGCTACGTGATCGCCGGTCTGGCATCGCTGGGACTGCCCGGTCTGAGCGGTTTCGTGGCAGAGATGACCGTATTTGTGGGTGCTTTCCAGGATGCGGATACATTCCACCGGGTATTTACTGTGATCGCCTGCACGTCGATCGTGATCACGGCGGTCTATATCCTGAGGGTTGTCGGTAAACTGCTGTACGGCACGGTGGTCAATAAGGACCACTTGGCGCTCACCGATGCCGCGTGGTACGAACGGCTTTCCGTGATTACGCTGATCGTCTGCATCGCCGTGATCGGTATGGCTCCCCTGTGGATTTCCGATATGATCCACGGAAGCCTGGGGCCCATTGTCGAACAATTAACCAAATAGGAGAACGATGGACTATTCGAATTTCTTATATATGCGGGAGGAACTTTCCCTGGTCGCCGTAATGGTGATTCTCCTGCTGTACGATCTGTTCGCTCCGGCCCGCAGCCAGCGGCGGTTCCAGTTGGTGGCCTGCCTCCTGTTCGGGGTGCATACGGTGTTGAATCTCTTTCCGCAGGAGGAGGCGACGGCTTTCGGAGGTATGTATGTCTACCGGCCGATGCTGACCGTTTTGAAAAGCATTCTCAACGTGGGGGTGTTGATCGTTTTCCTTCAGGCGCACGCATGGCTTGAAAGCGAAAAGGCGGTGATTCGCCGCGGGGAGTTTTACTTCCTGACGCTCTCCACGCTGTTGGGTATGTATTTCATGATGTCGGCCGGCGATTTCTTGCTCTTCTTCATCGGGCTGGAAACCGCGTCGATTCCGATGGCTACGCTCGTGGCATTCGATAAATACAAACGTAAATCGGCCGAGGCCGGTGCCAAGTATATCCTGTCGGCGGTCTTCGCGTCGGCCCTGTCGCTTTACGGCATTTCGCTGATTTACGGGACGACCGGAAGCCTCTATTTCGACGAAGTGGCGGCGAATATTACAGGCAGCCCCCTGCAGATCATGGCTTTCGTCTTCTTCATCGTGGGAATGTGTTTCAAGATTTCGCTCGTGCCTTTCCATCTGTGGACGGCCGACGTGTACGAAGGGGCTCCGACCAATGTGACCTCTTATCTTTCGGTCATTTCGAAGGGTTCGGCCGTGTTCGTGCTGATGGTCATTCTGATGAAGGTGTTCGGAAATATCCTGACCGAGTGGAGGGGGATGCTCTACGGTGTGATCGTACTGACGATCACGGTGGCCAACGTGTTCGCCATCCGGCAGAAGAACCTCAAGCGCTTTCTCGCTTTTTCCTCCATTTCGCAGGCGGGTTATCTCATGTTGGGCGTCATCAGTGCCAATGCGCTGGGAATGACTTCGCTGGTGTACTATGTGCTGGTATATATGGTCTCCAACCTCGGCGCTTTCGGCGTGATCTCCGTCATCGAACAGAAGACGGGCAAGGTCACCATGGACGATTACGACGGCCTTTACAGGACGCATCCCTATCTGAGTGTCGTCATGACCCTGTCGCTTTTCTCTCTGGCAGGAATCCCTCCTTTCGCGGGTTTTTTCAGCAAGTTCTTCATCTTTGCTGCTGCGGCCGGCGAAGGATATTATATTCTGGTGTTGATCGCCCTGCTCAATACGATCATATCCCTCTACTACTATCTTTTGGTGGTCAAGGCCATGTTCATCAATCCGTCGGAGAGCCCGATCGCACCGTTCCGGTCGGACAACTATACGCGGGTGAGCCTCGTGGCCTGCTGTGCCGGGATTATCCTGCTGGGTATTCTGAGTGTCGTATATCAGCAGATTTCGTCTTTCAGCTTCGGTATGTGACGAGATGTGATTCTCCCATAAGAAAAGGGCTTCTTCCGAAGCCCTTTTCTTATGGGAGATATTCAGGTACAGAAGGGGAAATTCAGGTATCTTCGTCCTCTTTTCCCGATCAGTACTGTTCTTTTTCGTTGGGGAAGTCGCCGCTTTTCACATCGGCGATGTAACGGGTGAAGGCATCTGACATGATCCCGTGCAGGTCCGCGTAACGGCGCAGGAAACGAGGTGAGAATTCGTTGGTGATGCCCAGCATGTCGTGGACGACCAGTACCTGGCCGTCCACACCCGGACCGGCTCCGATGCCGATAATGGGAATATGCAGTTCCGATGCTACGCGTCGTCCCAGTTCTGCCGGTATTTTTTCCAGTACGATGCCGAAACATCCGGCCTCTTCCAGCAGGTGGGCGTCGCGGACCAGCTTGTCCGCTTCCGCTTTCTCTTTGGCCCGTACGGAATAGGTGCCGTATTTGTGAATCGACTGGGGCGTGAGACCCAAATGTCCCATGATGGGAATGCCTGCGCTGAGAATGCGCTGGACGGATTCGAGAATCTCCTCGCCTCCCTCCATTTTTACGGCGTCGGCTTCGGTCTCCTTCATGATCCGGATGGCCGAGGCAAGCGCCTCTTTCGAGTTGCCCTGGTAGGTGCCGAAAGGAAGATCGACCACGATCAGCGCCCGGGAGACGGCACGGGTGACCGAACGGGCGTGGTAAATCATCTGGTCGAGGGTGATGGGCACCGTAGTCTCGTGGCCTGCCATGACGTTGGCGGCGGAGTCTCCCACCAGAATCACGTCGATTCCGGCCTCGTCCAGAATACGGGCCATCGAATAGTCGTAGGCGGTGAGCATGGATATTTTTTCGCCGCGTTGTTTCATCTCCGAGAGACGATAGGTCGTAACGGCCCGGACATTGCCTTGTGTTGACATAACGTTTTCGTTTGATTGGGTTTGATCCGGCAAAGGTATAAGAGATTTCGGATTAAGCCAATTTTATTTCCCGATATTCAGTCCGGCCTGTAACAGCGGGTCGGAGAAAAACTGCCAGAGTACTACCCCGGCCGAGACGGAGACGTTGAGCGAATGTTTCGTGCCGGCCTGCGGGATTTCCAGCCCGAAATCGCATCGGTCGGCTACCTCTTGCGCCACGCCGAACACTTCGTTGCCGAATACAAGGGCGTACTTCATGCCTGGTTCGGCCCGGAATTTGTCGAGCATGACCGCTCCTTCCACCTGCTCCACGGCTCCGATGCGGTAACCCTCATTCCGGAGCCGCTCCACAGCCTCGGACGTTGTCGGGAAGTAACTCCATGGCACCGTGTTTTCCGCTCCGAGTGCCGTCTTGTGTATCTCTTTGGACGGGGGCGTGGCCGTGATGCCGCACAGTACGATACGCTCTGCGGCGAATGCGTCGCAGGTGCGGAAAAAAGAGCCTACATTGTTCAGGCTCCGGATGTTGTCCAGTACGACGGTGACGGGCAGTTTGGGCATGCGGGCGAACTCTTCGGGTGAGGGCCGTCCCAGCGCCTCGTTGGAAATCTTCTGCATGACGGATCGAAGGTCGTTTTGTTGATAAATTTTTGCGCAAATGTAGCGCAAAATTTAGATAAAATGGTAACTTTGACCAATTTCGTTTTTTTGAAAAACGGAATCCGCCCGACAATGAGAACCTGAAAGAAAAACTGAAATTCACTAACTAAAACAACTATTGATTATGGGTCAAATTCCTGCAATTTTCTGGCTGGTGCCTGCCGCCTCCCTGATCGCTCTGGGATTCGCCCTCTACTTTTTTCTTCGGATGAAAAAGGAGAGTGAGGGTACGGAGCGGATGAAGGAGATCGCGGCCTATGTGCGCCGGGGTGCGATGGCTTACCTGAAACAACAGTACAAGGTGGTGTTCATCGTCTTTATCGTGCTTTGTCTCTTTTTCGCGTTTCTCGCCTATGGACTGGGCGTGCAGAACCCGTGGGTGCCGTTCGCCTTCCTGACGGGAGGTTTCTTCTCGGCGCTGGCCGGATTCTTCGGTATGAAGACGGCTACCTATGCTTCGGCCCGTACGGCTCATGCGGCAAGCAAGTCGCTGAACCAGGGTCTGAAAGTGGCTTTCCGCAGCGGTGCCGTGATGGGGCTTGTGGTCGTGGGGCTCGGGCTGCTCGACATTTCGCTCTGGTATCTGGTGCTCGATCATTTTGTGGATGCCACCGGGTCCCAGAAACTGGTGGTGATCACAACCACGATGCTGACTTTCGGTATGGGAGCCTCGACGCAGGCGCTGTTTGCCCGTGTGGGCGGCGGTATCTATACGAAGGCTGCCGACGTGGGTGCCGATCTCGTGGGCAAGGTAGAGGCCGGGATTCCGGAGGATGACCCTCGCAATCCGGCGACCATCGCCGATAACGTGGGCGACAATGTGGGAGACGTGGCTGGAATGGGGGCCGACCTGTACGAAAGCTATTGCGGTTCGATTTTGGCGACGGCCGCGCTGGGTGCGGCCGCCTTCGTGACCGCAGGTGGCGAGTTGCAGATGAAAGCCGTGCTGGCTCCGATGCTGATCGCCGCTGTGGGTATCCTCCTTTCGATTATCGGAATTTTCCTCGTGAGGACGAAGGAGAACGCTACGATGAAACAGTTGCTCGGGGCGCTCGGCTTGGGTGTGAATACGAGTTCGGTGCTGATAGCGATCGCCACTTTCGGCATCCTGTATGCCTTGCAGATTCCCAACTGGGGCTGGATATCCTGCTCGGTGGTCGTCGGGCTGGTAGCCGGTATCATCATCGGCCAGTCGACGGAGTACTACACCTCGCAGTCCTATAAGCCGACCCGGAAAGTGGCCGAGAGCTCCGAGACGGGGCCCGCCACCGTTATCATTTCGGGTATCGGGCTGGGAATGATCTCGACGGCTATTCCGGTCATCACGATTGGGGTTGCCATCATTCTTTCCTATCTGTGCGCCATTCGGTTCGATGTGGCCAACATGATTTCCGCATCCAACCTGGGTCTCGGCCTCTACGGAATCGGGATCGCCGCCGTGGGCATGCTTTCCACGCTGGGTATCACGCTGGCTACGGACGCCTATGGACCTATCGCCGACAATGCTGGTGGCAATGCCGAGATGAGCGGGCTGGGCGAGGAGGTCCGCAAACGTACCGACGCGCTCGATGCGCTGGGCAATACGACGGCCGCTACGGGCAAGGGTTTTGCCATCGGTTCGGCCGCCCTGACGGCGCTGGCCCTGTTAGCCTCCTATATCGAAGAGATCAAGATCGGTCTGCTGCATATCGGCCAGGAAGTACTGACTTTTGCGGACGGAGCGACGAAAGCCGTCGCCGACTGCAACATCATCGACTTCATGGAGTATTACCAGATTTCGCTCATCAATCCCAAAGTGCTGATCGGCGTCTTCGTGGGGTCGATGATGGCGTTCCTGTTTTGCGGTCTTACGATGAATGCCGTGGGACGTGCCGCCCAGAAGATGGTGGCCGAGGTGCGCCGCCAGTTCCGTGAGATCAAGGGAATTCTGGAGGGTAAGGCTACGCCTGACTATGCCCGTTGCGTGGAGATTTCGACCAAGGGGGCCCAGCACGAAATGCTGGTTCCCTCGATTCTGGCTATCCTGGCTCCCGTGGTGACGGGGCTCGTGTTCGGTGTGGCCGGAGTGATGGGACTGTTGGTCGGCGGCTTGGGTGCCGGATTCGTGCTGGCCGTTTTCATGGCCAATTCGGGCGGCGCCTGGGATAATGCCAAGAAGTATATCGAAGAGGGCAATCTGGGCGGCAAGGGATCGGCCAACCATAAGGCGACCGTAGTGGGCGATACCGTGGGAGACCCGTTCAAGGATACGTCGGGCCCTTCGCTCAACATCCTGATCAAACTGATGAGCATGGTAGCCATCGTGATGGCCGGGTTAACCGTGGCGTTCAGCCTTTTCTGACGGAGGCACCCGAGAAGAATGAGCGGAACGACCGGAAGGTTGTTCCGCTTTTTTTGCTTTATTATCCGATATATTTGTACCTTTGCCGACATGAATTCAGGAGCTAAATCTATCGACATGAAAACTGTATCCAGAGTGATATTTTGTGCGCTGGCCCTTTTCGTTTTCACCGATGCGTCCGCCCAGCGGTTTCTGTGGAATGCCCGTTTCGACAGCCAGTTCGACAACCGGGAATACAAGAGCGAGATAAACTGGCCGCAGACGCTGTTCGGGGCCCGGCTGACGCCCGAGATCGGTATCGGCTGGGGAAACGGAAACGGAATGATGATCGGGGTCGATCTGATGGCCGATTTCGGAGCTAGAACCTTCAACACCGATCCCGAACTGTTGTTTTACTACCAGTACGATTCGAAGAGGTTCAAGGCCTATGCTGGCGTTTTTCCCCGCCATAAATTGATGGGAGGGTATTCGAATGCCTTTTTCAGCGATTCGGTGAGGTTTTACGATGCCAATCTCGACGGATTGCTCCTGCAGTATGTCGGCGGCCGGGGATATGTGGAGGTGGCGTGCGACTGGAACAGCATGCTTTCGCAGACTACGCGCGAAAAGTTCATGCTTTTCTCTTCGGGAAGGGTGAACACCCCTGTGTTTTACGCCGGTTACAACGTGTCGATGTATCACCATGCGGGAACGGTCGATGAAGACGGTGTGGTGGATAACGTATTGCTCAATCCCTATATTGGCGTGGATCTGACGCGGAAACTGCCGCTCGATTCACTCTACCTCCAGGCCGGGTGGATGCAGGCATTCCAGAACGACCGGAAATACGTGGGCGAATATGTCTCGCCCCACGGAGTGCAGATCGAACTGAGGGTCGAGAAGTGGAAATTCGGCGTTTTCAATACGGCCTATATCGGCAAGAATCTGATGCCGTATTACGATGCACCCTATTTCGATTACGGGCACGGCCTCTATTTCGGGGAGCCGTTCTACCGCACCAATTCCAATATTTACGATCGTCTGGAACTTTACTGGCATCCGATCCGCAAAGAGAGCATGAATCTCCGGGTGGCCTCGATCCACCATTATGACGGTAAAAAATGGGGTTGGCAGCAGATGGTTACCTTTTGGGTCAATATCAACGAAAAAATGTTCCGTAAGAGATAGTCGGAAGAATGGAGCCCGATGGTCTGCAAAGAAAAAGTCGCCCTGTCTGGGCGACTTTTTCTTTGTTCCGTTAATGTGTCAGTATCCGAGAATCCGCATCATGGAGCGGTAGCTTTGCTCTTTGGCGAAAAGCCGGGTGTAGTATTCGTTATCGCCCTTTTCCCGGTCGATGATGATGTGTTTCGGAGCAGGGGTCAGACAGTGCTGAATGCCTCCGAACCCGCCGAGCGACTCCTGGTAGGCTCCCGTGTGGAAGAAGCCCACGTACAACGGGTCGCCGTTGAGTTTGGGCAGGAAGATCGCATTGGCGTGCGATTCCCCGCTGTAGAAATCTTCGCTGTCGCAGGTCAGACCTCCGAGGAACACCCGCTGGTATTCCTTGTCCCAGTTGTTGATCGCCAGCATGATATAACGCTGGTTGATACCCCATGTGTCGGGCAGGGTGGTCATGAAGGAGCTGTCGATCATGTACCAGCACTCGCGGTCGTTCTGTTGTTTCTGGTTGATGATCGAGAAAAGAGTCGCGCCGCTCTCGCCCACGGTGAACGATCCGAACTCGGTGAATATGTTGGGCTCGGGAATGTCCATCTGGTTGCAGAAGGTTTTGATCTGAGCCACGATCTCCTCGGTCATGTACTCATAGTCGTAATCGAACGCGAGTGAATTCTTGATCGGAAATCCCCCTCCGATGTTGAGCGAATCGAGTTGCGGACAGATCTTTTTGAGTTCGCAGTAGACATTCAGGCATTTTACCAGTTCGTTCCAGTAGTAGGCCGTGTCCTTGATGCCCGTATTGATGAAAAAATGGAGCATCTTCAGTTCGAACTGCTTGTTGTTCTTTATCTTGCTTTTGTAATAATCCACTATGTCGTTGTAACGGATACCAAGGCGAGAGGTGTAGAAGTCGAACTTGGGTTCCTCCTCCGAGGCGATCCGGATGCCGATCTTGCATTTGTGGTTGAGTATGTCGGCGAACAGGTCGATCTCTTCCTTGTTGTCCAGAATGGGGATCGTGTTTTCGAAGCCGTTGTTGATCAGTCCGGCGATGTTTTCCACATACTGGGGACGTTTGAATCCGTTGCAGATGATATAACGGTCCTTGTCGATGATGCCGCCGTCGTACAGGGCGTTTATGATGTGGATGTCGTAGGCCGACGAGGTCTCCAGATGGATGTCGTTGCGTAGCGCCTCCTCCAGAATGAAGGAGAAATGCGAACTTTTCGTGCAGTAACAGTAGTTGTAGCTGCCCTTGTAGTCCACTTTGGCCATGGCCACGTTGAACATCCGTTTGGCCCGGTTGATCTGGGACGAGATTTTCGGCAGATAGGTGATCTTCAGCGGGGTGCCGTACTGCTTAATGATGTCCATCAGAGGAACATCGTTGAAATTCAGTTCATTGTCCACTACCGAGAACTCGTCCTGCGGAAATTCGAAAGTCTGTTCGATCAGATCGATGTACTTGTTTTTCATGCGGCATGTAGAGTTTTTGTCCATCCGGCTCGGCTACTTTGGTGAATTTTGTATCAAGTAGCTCGGTTACTTCTCTTCCGGAAACGGCGGTGCAAGGTAGGTAAATATTTTCAATTTGGTAAGGAGTTTGTTCGAAAAATGCGTATTTTTGAGCAAAATAAACAGCGAGAAGAGATGATTAACGAACTTGTCGCCGCGTACCTGCAGGGAAACAAGCGGCTGGTGATTCCCGGGCTGGGAGCTTTTATCCGGAAAGACGGCTCGGGAGAGGTGGTTTTCGTAGAGTTCCTGAAAAAGGACGACGGTATATTGGCCGGGTTGCTGGAGGGACAGTACGGTCTCTCGCGGGCCGAGGCGGGCGAAGCGATCGCACAGTATGCAGAGAATGTAAGGCAGCATATCGCCCGGGGCGGACGTTTCGTCGTGGGCGGGGTAGGGGCCCTGCATGCCGGTTCCAACTCCCTGCTCGAACTGGATTACGATCCGTCGGCGGACGACCGGATACCCGAATCCCCGTATCCCGTTTCGGAGAGGGGGCGGAATACGTCCGAAAGGAATGCTCCGGAAGCGGTGCAGGATACCGAAGTTTCCCGGCCGTCCGCTGTCGTTCCGGGAGGGGCTGCGGCGGAATCTTCCCGTCCGCAGGAGGCAGTGAAATCTGTGCCGAAAGCGAATGACCGGACGGGGAATAGCAAAGCCGGGAATGTAGGGGACGGAACCACCCGGAACAGACCTGCTGCGACAGCGGCACCGGTCGGACTTTCGGCGCGAAAGGACACGGAGCGCCGTTCATCGGCCAGGCCGGCCGTGGCGGGAAAGAGAAAGAAAAGAGCCGATGTGATTATGATTGTCGCCATTTTGGCTGCGCTGATGGCGCTCGGAGTGATGGTGTACAGTATGTTCGCGCAGACGAATCCGGAGGTGAACCTGCTGGAGGTGGTGATGCCGGTGCAGGATACGGTTCCGGCCGGAAAATAGAAAAACCCGGTGCGGAAGATATTCCGGGCATTGGGAGGAATGGCGGAAAATTTCTATCTTTATCCCGCTAAAACAACGAAGAGAGGAGACTGACCCGTATGGATATTCTGTCTGTAAAACAACGTTTCGGGATCATCGGGAATAACGAAGCCCTGAACAGGGCGCTGGAAGTGGCTGTCCGGGTGGCGACGACCGATCTGTCTGTGCTGGTCACGGGCGAGAGCGGAGTGGGGAAGGAGTTCTTTCCGCAAGTGATTCACGCTTACAGCGCGCGCAAACACAATAAATATATAGCTGTCAACTGCGGGGCCATCCCCGAAGGGACGATCGACTCCGAGTTGTTCGGTCACGAGAAGGGGGCCTTTACGGGGGCTACGGAAGCGCGTAAGGGCTATTTCGAGGAGGCGGACGGAGGAACGATTTTTCTGGATGAGGTGGCCGAGTTGCCCCATTCCACGCAGGTTCGCCTGCTGCGCGTGTTGCAGACGGGCGAATTTATCCGGGTCGGTTCGTCGAAAAGTCAGAAAACCAATGTCCGGGTCGTGGCGGCGACGAATGTCAACCTGCAGGAGGCCATTGCGTCGGGCCGTTTCCGCGAAGACCTTTATTACCGGCTCAATACGGTGCCGATTCTGGTTCCCGCGCTGCGGGAGAGACGGGAGGATATTTTTCTATTGTTCCGGAAGTTCGCATCGGATGTGGCGCTTCAATACCGTATGCCGGTCATTTCGCTCGACGAGGGAGCCCGCCGTCTGCTGGAAAGCTACTCCTGGCCGGGGAATATCCGTCAGCTTAAGAACGTGGCCGAACAGATTTCGGCCGTGGAGGAGTCGCGGAGCATTACGGAGGCTATTCTGGCCAAGTATCTGCCTCAGTCGGGAGTGTCTTCGGTGCCGGTGGTCGTCGGCGGGGCATCGCCGGATCGCAGCGATGAGCGTGAATTGCTCTACAAGGTGCTTTTCGACATGCGGGGCGACATGAACGAGATGAAGCGGATGCTGGCCGAACTGATCCGCGAACAGCATGGAACCGGAGAATATAAGAAGGATATTGCCGGATACCTGGCCCCGACGAACAATTATCCGGCTGTTCCTGCCGTTTCTGCTGCGGTGGGCGAACCCGTTTACGCCGATACCGAGGAGGTGACCGACGAGCCGCAGGAGATGACCAAGGAGCGGGCCCAGCGCGAGGCCATCCTGAAAGCGCTGAGGCATCATAACGGTCGCCGAAAGGAGGCAGCGAAGGAGCTGTTTATTTCGGAGCGGACGCTTTACCGGAAAATCAAAGAGTTAGGAATAGATGAATATTAGAAGAGTTTCGTATGCCGCCATGCTGGCGCTTTTTGCTGCGCTCGCGTTTTCTGCCTGTAAAATAAAGTACTCTCTTTCGGGGGCTTCCATTCCTCCCGATGCCAAGACCGTGAGTATCGCTTATTTCCCGAACAATGCCCCGATGGTGGCTCCCATTCTGAGTTCCACGTTGACGGATGCATTGCAGGACCGTTTTTCGCGTCAGACGAGGCTGACGCTGGTACGCGAAGGCGGGGATTTGAGTTTCGAGGGCGAGATCACCAATTACACTTCGACGCCGGCCTCGATCACTGCGTCCGGGGAAGATGCCGTGGCGGCGATGAACCGGCTGACGATTACGGTCCGCGTGCGGTTCGTCAATACGCTTGACCCGAAACAGAATTACGACCGGACTTTCTCCGCCTTTTCGGATTACAGCAGCAACAGCCTGTTGCAGTCCGTGGAGTCTCAGCTGATTCCCGAGATCGTGGACATGCTGGTCGAGGATATTTTCAACGCAGCGGTATCCAACTGGTAGACGATGGAAGAGTTCAAAGCCTGTATGCGGAATGCGTTGTCCGGAACGCCGGATGCGGAGTGGCTGAAAAAGACGGTGGACCAGTGGCCCTGGTTCACCACGGCCAGGGTGCTGCTCTCTGCGGCCGAAAGGACGGCGGACCCCGTGCTCAATCTGCCTTTGATGTGCCGGCCGGCTCCCGTGCCTTTTCTTGAAGAGTTGACGGGCGGTGAGTTTCTGCGGCGAAGCACGGGTGAGATCATCGACGAATTTCTGAAAAAAGGGGAATATCGGATCGTTCCGAAGGAAGGGACGCCGGAACCGGGACCGGAGGAGGACGAGCGGGTGGACGACGACGAACTGGTGACCGAGGAGCTGGCGGAAATCTACCTCGCGCAGGGACTTTGTGACGAGGCGGTCGGGATATATCGCAAATTAAGTTTGTTATATCCGGAAAAAAGTGTTTATTTTGCCGAAATTATCGGCAGAATCGGTAATAAAACAGAGTAATCGAACATTAAACTTAAATAGAGGTATGTATATTTTTTGCATTGTATTGATTCTGATCGCGAGTGTCCTGATCATTCTGGCCGTACTGGCGCAGAATCCCAAGAGCGGAATGGCCGCAAACTTCGGTGCCTCCAACCAGGTGATGGGTGTGCGTCAGACCTCCGATTTTCTGGAGAAATTCACCTGGACGCTGGCTATTTCGATCGTCGTACTGAGCCTCGTGGCTACGATGACGATGCCCGCCGCCAATATAGCTTCGAGCAAAGGCGGTTTGGAAAAGGCTATCGAGCAGTCTGCCGAAGGGAATGAAAATTTCATGCCCAATCAGTTGGGCGTGCCCGCCGAGCCGGCCGAAACTCCCGCCCCGGAATCGACTCCTGCCGAGTAGTCTCCGACGGACCGATATAAATTGCAGGGAATATGCGTGATAGCGTATTCTCTGCAATTTTTTTGTATATTTGCGAAATATAAATTGATATGTAATATAGCAAAATTTCTGCGTTTTGAAACTCCGTGACGGTTTGCTGATACTCTTTTCGGGCGCATCGGGTGTGTTGTTTGGCCAGCCGATGACTTCTGACGGGGAGTACGGCGGATTTAGGGACGGGGAATATGTCTCTCCCATCAGGTTCGATCCTTCCCTGTTCGATATTCCGCTGGAGGGATCGTACGATGTTTTTTCGCGCACGGCAACTTTCGAGTTTTCCGCTGTCCGTTACCGGCGCAGGGGGTACGATTTTACTTCCGATGCCTGTTTCCTGAATGGAATCGACCTTTTCGAACCGCTTTCGGGACGGATGAACTATCATATACTGGGGGCGGTGTGTCGGACCAACTGCATGGAAAGTTACGTTTCCGGTATGGCGGTGGGGGAGGAAACCCCGGGCGCGCTGTGCGGTACCGCTCTCTATTCGGTCGTTCCCTCCGAGGTGCGTACCGGCACTTCCGCCGCCGTCTTCTCTTCGGACAGGCGCTACCGTCTGGGGGTGAAAGCAGCCAGTGTCGGGGCCCTTTCTCCGGGAGGATGGTTTTATTCCGTGGCCGTGATGCGGCGCTGGGGCCGCGACGGACATATCCGGGGTGTCTTTGCCGATGAGACGATGTTTTCGGCCGCTTTGGAAAAAAGATGGAAGAACCGTCATTCCCTGTCACTGTTCGGATTGGTGGCCCCCGGATCGCAGGGGTTGCGGTCGGCGGCGGTACAGGAGTGTTTCTCCCTGACGGGAAACCTCCTCTACAACCCCTCCTGGGGTTATTACGAAGGAGAGGAATTCAATTCGAGAGTGAGGAAAAACCTGCAGCCTTTGGCGATGCTCGTCTACCGTTGGAGACCGGACGGGAGGACGGAACTCGACGTGTCGCTGGCCTCGCTCACGGGACGCAGCAGTTACAGCGGTCTCAGTTGGTTCGATGTGCAGAATCCCTATCCCGATTATTACCGGGGGATGCCCGGATTCTATTCCGACCGGGAGATCGGCGAACTGGTCGAGGAGCGCTGGCTGGCCGGGGACAGCCGTTATACGCAGTTGAACTGGGCCGAAATGGTCTATCAGAACAAGGCGGCGCACGGTCCGGCTACGTATGTGCTGGAGGACCGGGTGGAACGGAGACGCAACCTGCAGATGGCTGCCGTGCTGACCCGGCGTTTCAGCGACCGGCTTTCTGCGGCGGTCGTGCTCCGGCTGAGGCGTGACCATACGCTGAATTTCAAGGAGGCGGCCGATCTGCTCGGGGCGGGTTGGTTCGAAGATGTGGACCAGCATCTGATCGACGACGAGTTTTACGGTGACCAGCGCATGAACGATGTGCGGACGCCGGGGCGGAGAGTGACCCGCGGTCAGCGTTTCGGATATTGTTACGACTTGCACCTCTCCCGTTACGAGGTTGCGGCTCGTGTAGCCTACCGTGATCGCCGGTTCCGGCTCGGAGCGGGTGCGGAGGTGGCTTCGGAACGCTTTTATCGTACGGGACGTTACGAGAAGGAACTTTATCCGGGAGAGGCCTCTTTCGGGGATTCACGCCGGCTCGGCTTTCCCTGTTATACGGTCAAACTCTCTGCGGGGTACGCTTTCTCCCCGCGACACGGGGTCGATCTGGTGCTGATGGCGGCGGAGCAGGCCCCGGCGGCCGACCGGGTATTTCTCTCCCCGATGTACAACAACTATACGGTGTCCGATCCGACGACGATGGGAATATCGGGCGGGGAGTTTTCGTACAGGTTGACTTTGCCGGCCGTGCGACTGAAACTGACGGGTTTCTATACGAAAACCCGTCGGGAAACGGACGTTTACCGCTATTACGACGATCTGACCTCTCAGTTCTGCGATATGAGTCTGAGCGGGATGGATAAGCTGTTCTATGGAGTCGAATTGGGTGCCGAGGTCCGGCTCGCCTCTCGCCTTTACCTGAATCTTGCGGCTTCGGCCGGAGAATACCGTTACGATTCCGATCCTCTCGTGCAGGTAGTGGCCGATGCGGACCATAGCGATGTGGTGACCGGCGGCCGGAGCCTGCTTTCGGATTACCGGATCGGAGATTCCCCCCAGCGAGTGGCATGTGCCCGACTTCATTATAATGGGGCCCGCGGTTGGCTGGCCACACTTTCTGTCAGCTGGATGGGCGACCGTTATGTCGCTCCCAATCCCCTGCGCCGGATGCCTCGTGTGCTGGCGGTATGCACTTCTCCCGAAATGTTCGCTGCCTTTGCCGGTCAGGAACGGCTGCCTTCCGCGGCTTCGGTCAATCTGTTCGTGTGGAAGAGTTTCCGGATCGGGCGGCATACGCTGACCTGCATGGCTTCGATAGACAATTTGCTTGGTCGTAATGATATGGTGTACAGTGCGTATGAGCCCATGCGGATTCTGAAAACCGGAACGGTGACGAACCGTAGCTATCAGCCTTTCGTGTCGCGTTACTTGTACGCTTACGGGCGGACCTATTATGCTTCGGTCGGTTATAAATTTTAGACGATGAGGTTGAAGTATTGGTTCATAGCGGTTTCGGCGATGCTGTTGGGGGCCTGCGGGTACGATAAATTGGAAATCGGTCCGGAGGAGAACGATGGTGACCGTACGCTGCCCAATTTGCGGATCGGCGATCTGAGAGGGTTCTACAAGGGGAAACCTCTCCGGGTAAACCGGAATATCGTGGTAGCCGGATATGTGACGGCGACCGATCGTTCCCGCAATTTTTACCGTACGTTCCTTATCGAGGACGAAACCGGAGCCGTGGAAATACGGGCAGGGCTCTACGATCTGCACAACATCTATCACGAGGGACAGCGGGTCGTCGTTCGTGCCGAGGGGCTGACGCTGGGTGCCGACCGGGAGGTGATGCAGTTGGGATTGGCCGCTCCTGCGGGATCGTCGTGGCAGACCGGGTATTTCGGACACCGGTTGGTGATGGACCGTTATATCTCCAGAGACAGCGTCGTCCGTGCACCCGATCCGCTTCCGGTCGGTTTGTCCAGTCTTTCCTGTGATCTTTGCGGACGGCTGGTGCGGATCGAAAACCTTACGGCCGATACGCCGGGAGAGAGTTGGGGCGGAGGCCTTTCCTCCGTCGAAACTCCTCAGACCGGGTATCGCTGTTTCAGGGATGCGGACGGCGATTCGATTTACGTGGAGACCAGCGGGTATGCCTCTTTTGCGGACCATGCGGTACCCGGAGGGGAGCTCTCTGTAACGGGGATTCTCTTTCGGGGCAAAAGGTTTGGAAATGATTGTTATATGTTGAAATTCAGAGAAGAGAATGATGTGGAAACAAGTCGCGATTAGTCTGGCGCTGGCGCTGGCGGCCGCCTGTTCGGGCGGACCGCATCTGACCTATGAGGAGAACGACGGCGGGAACGGTGCGGACGGAGGGGATTCGGGCGGAGGCGGTTCGGAACCTCCTGTCACGGGTGTCGTTTCGGTGGATTACCTCAAATCGCTGTACGGTGGAGCGCCGAAGTATGTCGCCGAAGAGGTTTCCATCCGGGGCCGTGTGATCGAAAATGATTTCTCGGGGAATTTCTATAAAATGCTGGTCGTGGGGGACGGAACGGCGAATATCGAGATTCGTGCGGACAGCAGGGAGTTGTTCCGGTCCTATCCCCGAGGTTCGGTCGTTACGGTCCATTGCAACGGGTTGATGCTGGGGGCTGACGGAGGAATGGTCCGTTTGGGAGCGAAACCGAAAGAGGGGAGCACACTTTACGATATGGACGCTATCGGGGCGGAAGAGCTTCCCTGGCGGATACAGAAGGAGGACGAGCCCGTGCAGGAGGTGCTGCCGGACGATACGCTGACCATATCGGGACTTTCTTCTTACTGGCTGGGGCGGCTGGTCGGATTCGAAGGGGTGCAGTTTGTCGACGAGGAGGTCGGTGCGTTCTGGACGGAAAACGGTACGGATACCGATCGGCATCTGGTAGACCGGAGAGGAGATACGCTTGCGGTGCGTACCGGCCGCTATGCCGATTTCGCAGGCTCGAAACTTCCCGAAGGAAGCGGTTATATCGAGGGCATCCTGGAATATTTCAACGGAAAATACCAGTTGAGAATGGGCAATGACGCCTATGCCGTGCTGTATTCGCCCCGGTTCGAGGTGGCTGTGCGGTAGGGTCAGGCGTTCTCCTTTTGCAGGGCCTCCCAGAGCATGTCTTTCAGTTTCTGGATATTGTAGCCGCTGACCGACGAGATGAACAGCGAAGGTATCCCTTCCGGGAGTTCGTGTTCCATTTCGCGCATCATCTGTTCGTCCAGCATGTCGCTTTTCGTAATGGCCAGCAGGCGTTGTTTGTCCAGCAGTTCCGGGTTGTACTGGGCCAGTTCGCCCAGCAGAATGTCGTAATCTTTCCGGATGTCGGACGAATCGGCCGCAATCATGAACAGAAGAATCGAGTTGCGCTCGATATGGCGCAGGAACCGGGTGCCGATGCCTTTCCCTTCATGTGCTCCTTCGATGATGCCGGGGATGTCGGCCATGACGAACGATTTGTATCCCCGGTACTCGACGATGCCCAGGTTAGGTTCCAGCGTGGTGAAGGCATAGTCGGCGATTTTGGGCTTGGCGGCCGATACCACCGACAGCAGAGTGGATTTGCCTGCATTGGGAAAACCGACCAGGCCGACGTCCGCCAGGATTTTCAGCTCCAGAATGAATGAACCCTCGCGCCCCTCCTCGCCCGGTTGGGCATAGCGCGGTGCCTGGTTGGTGGCGCTTTTGAAATGCCAGTTGCCCAATCCCCCGCGGCCGCCTTTGAGCAGGACGGCCTGCTCTCCGTCTTCGGTCACCTCGCAGACGATTTCTCCCGTGTCCGCATCGCGGGCCACGGTGCCCAGCGGAACGTCCACGACGATGCTCTTGCCGTCTTTACCGCTGCTGCGGGCACCCGATCCTCCTTCGCCGTTCTCGGCGAACAGATGTCGTTGGTATTTGAGGTGGATCAGCGTCCAGAACTGTTTGTTGCCCCGGAGAATGATGCTGCCTCCCGTGCCGCCGTCGCCGCCGTCGGGCCCTCCGAAAGCGACGAATTTTTCACGCCGGAAATGGGCGGAACCGGCTCCGCCGTTTCCGGACCGACAGAAAATTTTCACGTAATCGACAAAGTTGGATGAGGCCATAGTCTCCTGTATAATTTTATTTCCATGCATTCGGTACGCAAAGGTAGTAAATTTTTTACCTTTGCCAATCCAACTCTCCCCTGTATATGAAGAAGAGAAAGATCTCCCGAAAGGATGCCTGGCGGATCGTCCTGCTGCTCATACTCGTCATTCTGCTGCTGGGCTGGTTCTCCCGTCGGAAGATGCCGCTTTCCGGCGCTGCGGCGAAACATGCGGTTCCTTCTGCGACCGTGCAGACCGCCAGCCATGACGAGGAGGGTGGTGGGAGCGGACGCTCCGTCCGGACATCCGGGCCGACTGTCATGGCTCGGGCAACAAACGTGCCGGGGCGGTTGGAACTTCCAGGTGTGGAGGACTCCACCTTTTTTCTGGAAGATGCCGAAGGGCGCTATGCCATGCTTTACGACACGCTCTACCGCCAGGCCGCCTGGGTCGCCTACCGTCTTACCCGCAGGGAGGCGGAATATAAGGGAACGGAGCGGACGAATCGCTTCGTTCCCGATCCGAAGGTGAAGGAACGCGGTTGGCCTACGGCCGTCGCTTCCGATTACACCCGCAGCGGATATGACCGGGGACATCTGCTCCCTTCGGCCGACCGGGACGACGACAGCCGGGAGAATGCGGCGACATTTTATCTCTCGAACATTTCCCCCCAGCGTCCTGCGCTCAATCGCCGGATATGGAAAAACCTGGAGGAACAGGTACGGTGCTGGGCCGTCTCGTTCGATACGGTTTATGTGGTGACGGGAGGAGTTCTTACCCCGGGAGTCGACCGTATAAAGGGTGGGGTGGGAGTTCCCGGACATTTTTTCAAGGTCCTGTTGGTTCGTTGCGGCGGACAGTACCGCTGTGCCGGGTTTCTGATTCCCAACCGTACGGAAATTCCGGGAGGTTATTCCGACTATCTGGTGCCGGTGGATGAAATCGAAAATCTCACGGGGTACGATTTCTTTCCGTCGCTGCCCGACAGTATCGAAAATCGGATCGAGGCCAGAACGGACCGCTCGTTCTGGCGAATCGCCGGATAAAGGTTTTCCCTCGTACTACATGCCTCCTGACGAAGAGGCCGCCTGCTCCTGTTGGGACCCTGTGTCGATCCTGTCGTCGTTCTTGATGCCGCGCGATGTTTTCTTGACCCGCGTGTTCAATTTGCCGAAGCGGTAGTTGACTCCGAAGCTGAGGCGTCTCGACTGCATGCGGAATTCGCTGTACTGGCGGATCGAACTGTCCTCCGTGCGGTTGTCGAACTTCCTGAATTTGTTGAACGGTTCCTGCATACTGAGCGTGACGTCCAGTTTCTTCTTGAACAGCTTCTGTATCAGGCTGACTCCCGTGAAATAGAAGGACGAGTTGCGTCCCTGGAGGGAGACGGGCATCGAGAACATTCCTGCGTTGGCCCGGAAATTGGCGTCTTTCCACAGACCCACGCCGATGCCGAGAAAACCGCCCCAATTGAATCCCTCGTTACTCAGATCGCGGGATTTCGACTCGATCACCGAATAATTCAGGTTGGCATTGACGAAGACGTTGAGCCTCGTCTGCAGCCGATAGGAGTAAGAACCGTTGATGCCGTACATTTGCCGGCGTCCGATATTTTCGTAGGTGGTAGCCGTTACCCCTTCGTCGAGCACCTCCTTGATCTCGGAGATCGTGTTGTTGGAAAACGAACCGTTCACGCCGAGAAACAGGTTCCACGATGTGTTGAAAATCGAGTAGTTGGCCGAAAAGGAGTGGGAAATGACCGCTTCGAGGTTCGGATTTCCGTAACGGATATTCATCGGGTCGCTTTCGTTCACGTATGGATTCAGCTGCCGGATGTCCGGGCGTTGCAGCCGTTGCGTATAGGAGACCCGGAGCGATTGCGAAGGTTTGATCGCGTATGAGAGATTCACATAGGGAATGACGTCGAACTGTCTGTTGTCGAATTTCAGCGGACCGTCGGACGTTTTGGCCATACCGTCGTTGATGGTCCCTTCCAGTCGAAAACCCGCTTTCGCGCTGAACTTTTTCAGTTTGAAAAGATAACCGCCGTATAGTCCGAAAATATGCTGTGTGTAATCGAGGTTGTTGTTGCCGTCGTCGTAGGGCTGCCATCCCGTCGCCTCGTCGTACATGCGGAGAATGTCGGAATTGTTGTCGTTCAGCCGGACGATGTATTTGACGCCCGTTTCGATCTGGTGTTTCTCCGTGATCGGGTTGTAGTAATCGACCTGTACGGTGTGTTCGTTCAGCGAAGCCCGGTCTCGGGAGGATTCCTGATAAGTCTGGTAATCCACGATCCCCTCGATGTCGTTGGTGTAATCGGTCCTGTTGGGGTTGGTGTTCAGCAGATAGGAGATGGTCAGCGTGTGTTCCGGCTTGCGAAAGGTGTGCTGGTAGTCGAGACTGGCGGAGATACTGCTGAATCCGTTTTTCGACCGGTTGTCGTTGGTGTACTGCCGGATGATGTCGCCGTTTCCGTCCCAGTATCGGGTATCCGAAAACGAATTGTTCCGGTGCTTTCCGTCGAATCCGGAGACGGAGAGCGTCAGCAGGTTCAGCGTGTCGATTTCATAGCTGGCCTCGATACCGAGATTCTGCATGAAGCGGTAGCCTTCGCCGTTGCCTGCCACCAGCGACCGTCCCGGTTCGGGAAGAAAGTAGTCGGTCTCTATTCGGTTCGTGGTCTCCGGGGTGCCGTGGCGTCCGGCCATATAGCGAGCCGAAAAGTTCAGTTTGCCGATCTGGGCCGAGATGAAGGCGTTGCCGGAGTAGCTGTTGAAGGAGGAGATTCCGGCCCCCACGCTGCCGCTGAAACCGTTGGTCGTTTTTTTCGTAGTGATGATATTGATGATGCCGGCGGCTCCCTCCGCTTCGTATTTGGTGGAAGGATTGGTGATGACCTGAATGTCCTTGATCGTTCCGGCGGGCATGCTGCTGATGACGTCGCTGAGATTGTTGGAAAACATCGGCGAATTCTTGCCGTTGACCAGCACCTTGAAATTGGTCTGTCCGTTCAGTCTCACGTTGTTTTCGGCGTCGACGCTGATTTGCGGAACTTTCCGGAGGATGTCCGCCAGCGTGCTGGTAGTGGCTTCCGGATCGGCCTCCACGCTGTAAGTGATCTTATCGGCATCGCTTTTGATGAGGGGTTTCTGGACGGCTACCGTGACTTCGTCGATCGCCACTCCCTGTACCAGGCGGAAAACGCCGGCGTCGATCTTCGTTTTGTCGGCCGGAAGCGTGATGTTGCGTGTTACGGGCGTGTAGCCCAGCGATTGGGCGGTGAGCAGGAAGGTCCCGTTCCGTTTGACGGTGAGGGTGAAGCGTCCCGCTGCGTCGGCTGCGGCTGCGGTCACCACGCGGGAACTGTCGTCCGTTACGGCGATGGTGGCGTATTCGATGCCTTTGCCGGAGAGCGAATCGACGATTCGGCCGGTGACGGTGTGCGTGACGGTCTGTGCCGTCGATCCGAGTGCTGCCAGCAGGGTGAAGCAGGAAAGGAAAAATGGTGCGAAGCGTCGCTTGAAGAACATCGGTGTCGTTATTGGATTATAGTATAATAAAAAGCGTCCCAAGATAGGCAAATATTCCCAATAACGGAGAATTATGATCTTAAAAAAACGATCCGGTGCGATGAGCGACCGATAATGTAGTATATTTGTCCCTAAAACATGGAATGTTATGCATAAAGCTGGTTTTGTCAATATCATAGGAAATCCCAACGTGGGAAAATCCACCCTGATGAACGCACTGGTCGGGGAGCGTCTTTCGATTATCACGTCGAAGGCCCAGACCACGCGCCACCGGATTATGGGAATCGTAAACGGAGAGGATTTCCAGATCGTCTATTCCGATACGCCCGGCATTCTCAAGCCCCATTACAGACTTCAGGAGTCCATGATGAAGTTCGTGACGGGGGCTTTACGCGACGCCGACATCATTCTGTATGTGACCGATACCGTGGAGAGGAGCGACGAGGCTTCCGGTGAAATCGTCGAGAAGATCGGCCACAGCGGAATCAAAACGATCGTGGTAATCAACAAGATCGACCTCACGACGCCCGAGGGCCTCGAAAGGCTGGTGGACGAGTGGAAACACCGGCTGCCCGGGGCAGAGATCGTTCCGGTTTCCGCACTCAACAATTTCAATATCGGAGGGCTGTTCGACCTGATCGTGAAAGACCTGCCCGAAGGGGAGCCGTACTATCCGAAAGATACGCTGACGGACAAGACCTTGCGCTTTTTCGCCTCGGAGATCATCCGTGAGAAGATATTTCTCAATTATGAGAAGGAGATTCCGTACAGTGTGGAGATCGCCATCGACGAATACAAGGAAGAGCCCGGAATCGACCGGATCGCCGCTACGGTCTATGTGGCCCGGGAGTCGCAGAAAGGCATTCTGATCGGGCACAAGGGGTCGATGCTCAAGAAGGTGGGTACGCAGGCCCGTGAAGAACTGGAGAAATTTCTGGGGAAGAAAGTGTTTCTGCAACTGTTCGTCAAAGTGAACGATAACTGGCGCAACGACGAACGGCAGCTGAAACGTTTCGGTTACGAAGAATAGGCGTACAGAATCCGCAGCCGGTCGGTCATCCACCACTGGATCGCTCCCCGAGAGACCATGAAAAGGATGAAGGCGAGCCAAAGGGCATTGTTGCCCCACGGTCCGGCCAATCCGTAATAGACCCCGAAAAAGACGGCCAGCGACAGGAACATGGCGTTGCGCAGGATGCGTGTGCGAGTGGCTCCGAGCAGGATACCGTCCATCAGGAACGGTGCGAAGCCCGTGAGCGGAACCAGTACGACCCACACGACGTAGCGTCCGGCGCTTTCGATGACCTCCTGCGAGTTGGTGAACAGGGAGAGGATGCCGCGCCAGCCGGCCATGTAGATCGCCACGTAGGCCAGTGCGACGCCGAGGCTCCAGTAGAACAGGTTACGGATACAGTGTCGCAGGGCAGTTGTATTGCGGGCTCCGACGAATTTTCCGACCAGTGATTCGGCCGCGTAGGCCAGACCGTCCGACATGTAGCTGAACAGGGTGAAGAGTTGCATCAGCAGCGTATTGACCGCCAGTAGCGTGTCGCCCATGCCGGATGAGGCCGATGTGAAGAAGGTATATACGGCCACGATGCAGGCCGTCCGCAGGAAAATGTCCTTGTTGATGTCGAAGAATTTAAGCATCGGTTTGATCTTCAGGCTGCGGCGCAGATCGGTGAACCGGGCGAACCGGCGGTAGTAGACCGCCCAGAGGACCCAGGAAAGAAGCAGACCGCCGTATTGGGCCACGACCGTGCCCCATGCGATGCCGGCTACACCCATATCGTACCCGTAGACGAACCAAAGGCTGAATACGACGTTGATGACGTTGATGGCGATGGAAACCGCCATCGGGAGCTTTGAGTTCTGCATGCCGATGAACCAGCCGTGGATGGCGTAGAGCGATACGGTGGCGGGTGCGGCCCAGATGCGGGCGAAGAAATATTCGGCGGCCATGGCCTGCACGGTTTCGCTGCCGTGCATCAGGCCGAGGGAGAGGTTTCCGACCCATTTTTGGAAGACCAGCAGCAACAACCCCATGCCCAGAGCGACGGCGGCAGAGCGGGTCAGGATGTGGGTACATTCGGCGAGGTTGCGGGCTCCGAGAGCCTGGGCTGTCAGTCCGCTGGTTCCCATGCGGATGAAGGCGCAGTTCCAGTAGATGAAATTGAAGATGGCCGTCCCGATCGCCAGCGCACCGATGGCGGCGCTGCTCTCCATGCGTCCGGCGATGGCCAGGTCGATCATCCCCAGCAGCGGAATGGAGATGTTGGAAATGACGTTGGGGATGGCCAGATTCAGAATGCGTTTGTTCATGGTGCCGGATTCTGGGCGCAAAGATAGGCGAAAAATGCGAAAGGTCGTTCCCCTCCCCGGCGGAAACCTCTGTGGAACGGGGTGGAAAAGATGAATTATTCAAGGGTTTTTGCGGGGATATGAGTGGTATTTCAAATAATTTGCCTATCTTTGCAGGCCCGTTATAATACGGGTATTGGATCACATTCATAACAAGTATTAATTTTAAACGTAAAACACAGTGGAGTCATTAAGCTACAAGACAATCTCCGCCAATGCAGCGACCGTCACCAAAGAGTGGGTGCTGATCGACGCCAACGGCGAGGTATTGGGACGTCTTGCTTCTCAGGTGGCCAAAATCCTGCGCGGCAAGAACAAGCCGAGTTTCACTCCCAATGTCGACTGCGGCGATAACGTGATCGTTATCAATGCCGACAAGGTGAAACTGACCGGCAACAAGATGACCGAAAAGGTCTATGTACGGCATACGGGCTATCCGGGAGGACAGCGCTTTGCCACCCCTGCGGACTATCTGAAGAGAAAGCCCGAATTCGTTATTGAGAAGGCCGTGAAAGGCATGCTGCCCAAGAATCGTCTGGGTGCGGCCGTTCTGCGGAATCTGAAGGTTTATGCCGGCGCCGAGCATCCTCACGCCGCTCAGAACCCCAAAACAATCAAATTAAACGAGATTAAGTAATGAGTATGGAAGTTGTAAATGCCGTTGGCCGAAGAAAAGCTGCTGTGGCACGCGTCTATGTAAAACCCGGTAAAGGTAGCATTACGATCAACCAGAAGCCTCTGGAAACCTACTTCCCGCTGGAAATTTTCCAGTACGTGGTAAAGCAGCCCCTGCTGGTGCTGAATGCCACGGAAAATTATGACATCACCATCACGCTCGATGGCGGTGGCATCAAGGGACAGGCCGAAGCTGCCCGCCTGGGTATTGCACGCGCCCTCTGCGAGATCGATGCCGAGGTTCGTCCGGTGCTCAAGAAGAACGGGTTCATGACTCGTGACCCGCGCGAGGTTGAGCGTAAGAAACCCGGTCAGCCCGGAGCCCGCAGAAAGTTCCAGTTCAGCAAGCGTTAATACGTCCGACGACTGCACGGAACCGGTGCAAATCGAGGGGACTGCCCCGAGGGCGCTACCTCACGATTGCCGTTCCGCGGAAAACCGGAGGGATTGTCAAGGACACTACCGCTTCGGTTGATGCAAAGAGAATTAAAAACAGAACAAAAGAAAACAACTCACAATGCCGAGAACTGATTTTAATCAATTACTGGAGGCCGGCGTTCATTTCGGCCACCTCAAAAGAAAATGGAATCCCAAGATGGCTCCCTATATCTTTATGGAGAAGAACGGGATTCACATCATCGACCTGCACAAGACCGTCGTGAAGGTCGATGAGGCTGCCGCAGCCCTCAAACAGATTGCCAAATCGGGTCGCCGCGTGCTTTTCGTGGCGACCAAGAAGCAGGCGAAGGATGTGGTCGCCGAAACGGTCGCCGCTGTCAACATGCCGTACGTTACGGAGCGTTGGCCGGGCGGTATGCTTACAAACTTCCCCACTATACGGAAGGCCGTCAAGAAAATGGCTACCATCGACAAGATGACCAACGACGGTACTTTCGACAATTTTTCGAAACGTGAAAAGCTCCAGATCGCACGTCAGCGTGCCAAACTGGAGAAAAACCTCGGTTCCATCGCCGACCTGACCCGTCTGCCCGCCGCCCTGTTCGTCGTGGACGTGCAGAAGGAGGCCAATGCCGTGAAGGAGGCCAAGCGGTTGAACATTCCCGTCTTTGCAATGGTTGATACTTGTTGTGATCCAACTGACATTGATTATGTCATCCCTGCAAACGACGATGCGACCAAATCCATCGCTGTGATTCTGGAGGCTGTGACCGCAGCTATCGCAGAGGGTTTGACCGAGCGTAAGCTCGAGAAGGAGAAAGAGGCTGCCGAGGCTCCTGCAAAGGAGGAGAAAGAAGCCAAACCCCGTATCCGCAAGGCCGTGAAGGCCAATGTGGAGGCTGAGGTTGCAGCCGAGGCACCCAAAGCCGAGGAGGCTGTGGCTGAAGTGGCTGAACCCGCTGCGGAAACGGCAGCCGAATAATCCGATAACATTAAAGAAAGGAATAACGATGGAAATTAAAGCTGCAGATGTTGCCAAGCTCCGCAAGATGACCGGAGCCGGTATGATGGACTGCAAAAAGGCGCTGATGGAGGCCAATGGCGATTACGACCGGGCCCAGGAGATTATTCGTGAGAAAGGTAAACTGGTTGCCAGCAAGCGTGCCGACCGTTCTGCTACGGAAGGTGTGGTCGTTGCCAAGGTGGTGGGTCAGAAAGCCTATATGCTCTGTCTGGCTTGTGAAACTGATTTTGTCGCTAAAAATGCCGAGTTCGGTGCTTCGGCCGAGGCTATTCTGGAGGTGGCCGTGGCGAATGATGCCGCTGACATGGATGCGCTGCTCGCCCTGAAAATGGGGGATGTGACTGTGGCCGATGCCGTTACCGAAAAATCGGGACAGACCGGAGAGAAGGTGGAGCTGCCTTTTTATGGGAAGATCGAGGCCCCTATGGTTGCCGCATATGTGCATATGAACAAGAAGTTGGGGGCTTTGGTCGGTTTTAACAAGGAGGTTCCCGAAGAGGTTGCCCACGATGTGGCCATGCAGGCTACGGCGATGGCCCCCGTGTCGATCAGCCGCGAGGACTGTCCTGCCGACGTGATCGAGAAGGAACGCCATATCGGTCGCGAACAGGCTCGCCTGGACGGTAAGCCGGAGGCTATGCTGGACAAGATCGCCGAAGGCAAACTGAACAAGTTCTTCGCCGAATCGACGTTGCTGGAACAGGCTTTCGTCAAGAACCCGAAGCAGAACGTGGGTGCCTATATCAAGGCCGCCGTATCCGACGCAACGGTAGTCGCTTACAAGCGTTTTTCGTTGAACGACTAAGTTCAGAAACTTTTATATACCAAGAAGGTTCCGCACTTTTTCGGTGCGGAACTTTTTTTATGTGCAGGAATTTTTTATTTTTACTTAAATTTTTGAAAAAGGAAAAGTATGCGATTGTCTTGGGTTGGAATGGTGCTCGCGGCTTTGATCGGTACGAATCAAGTCGTTGCGGAAGTATCCCGGGAGGGACAGAAGATGAAAAGGTGTGCCGTTTCCGTGGATACGATCCGGGTGGAGGCACCGTTCGATATGCCTTTGCTGGAGGTGCCTGTTTTTCCTGATTCGGATTTTGTGATTACTGCATACGGGGCCGAAGAAGGCGGTTCTGCCGACTGCACACGGGCGATAGCCGATGCTGTCGCAGCCTGTCACGAGGCCGGAGGTGGACGTGTCGTCGTTCCGGCCGGCCGGTGGCTGACCGGGCCGGTACATCTGAAAAGCTATGTCGATCTGCATATAGAAGAGGGGGCTACTCTTGTGTTCAAAGGCGATCCGGAGAGTTATCTGCCCGCCGTCCGCTCCAGTTGGGAAGGCATGGAGTGCTATAATTACTCTCCGCTGATTTATGCGTTTGAATGTACCGATGTCGCCGTGACGGGCCGGGGAACCCTCTCTCCGGTCATGGATGTCTGGGCGAAATGGTTCACCCGGCCGGCGACCCATATGGCGGCATTGAAAGAACTCTATACGATGGCGGCAGAGGGCGTCCCCGTGGAACGACGCCAGATGGCGCGGGGGGAGAATAATATGCGCCCACACTTCCTGCAGTTCAACCGTTGCAGGCGGGTGCTGGTGGAAGATGTGAAGATTCGGAACAGTCCTTTCTGGACGATCCATTTGCTTCTGTGCGATGGAGCGGTCGTGCGACGGGTGGATATCCGGGCTCATGGACACAACAATGACGGAGTCGATCCGGAGATGAGCCGGAACGTGTTGATCGAACACTGCATATTCGATCAGGGAGACGATGCGATCGCAATCAAATCGGGGGCCGACCGGGACGGCCGCCGGCTGAATACGCCTACGGAGAATCTGGTGATGCGTCATTGTACGATGCGTAACGGACATCAGTTGGTGGCGATCGGTAGCGAACTTTCGGGAGGCATCCGCAATGTTTACGTGCATGACTGCGTATTCGAAAACGAGCCGGATGACCGTCCCCAGAATCTGATGTTTATCAAAACCAATGTCCGGCGCGGCGGATACGTGGAGAATGTCTGGCTGGAAAATATTACGGCCAACAGTACCCGGTACGGCGTTTTGGGGGTTGATACCGATGTGTTGTACCAGTGGCGCGATCTGGTGCCTACGTATGAGGAGGTCCTGACGAGGATCGAAGGCATCCATGTCCGGAATATTCGCTTGGGGGAGTGTGCCGTGCCGTTCAGGTTGTTGGGGGATGCCCGGCTGCCGATCCGCGATGTGGAGATCGAGAACGTGGTGGTCGGAAAGGTAACCGGGGAACCACGTGTTTATAAGAATGCAGAGAATGTCCGGGAAAAGAATATCTCGATTGGAGGGAGCGAAAAATAAAAATGTCTGAATGGTGCCGGAACTGTTAGCCCGAAAGGAAAACCGTAGTGTCGGGCCGCTTCTATTCCTCTTCGGAAATTTGTTCTACGTCTTCCAGTGAGACATACCATATGTATCCCCTTATGTCGTTGTAGCCCATTGATCGCAGAAGGTGCATATAGCTTCTGATCTGGCGTTTATGGGCAGCACTGCGCAGCAATCCGAATTTGTAATCCACGACGACGGCTTCTTTTCCCCGGATCATGACCCGGTCCGGACGCCGGGGGAACGGCGTTCCCGGAACGATAATCTCGTTCTCGTTGCGAATGGTTTCCCAGGAAGAGTCGAACCATCTGCGGACGGTTTCGTTATGGAAGGCCTGTTCGATGGTTTCCTTTAGCGTGGTGGCTTCGGCGGCGGTCAATGTACCGTTGTCGAGCATGTTTTTCAATTCCGTTTCGATGTCTTGTTCCGTTCCTGCCTTTTCGAAAATACGGTGCATCAGGATGCCGTAGTTGCGCGGGGAGAGGGGCGGAATCTCTCCTTCTTCTCCGAGGTAGCGCTGCATGGGCATTCGCAGGCGGACTTTTGCTTCCGTTTCCCGGGAGGGATACCGGGCTGCCGAGTGCTGTTCCGTCCGTATGTTGTCTGTATGTACGATCGGTGTGCCGAACTCGATTCGGGTGCCAGCCTCCGTGTTGGATACCTTTCCGGACAGGTCGCCCAGCGATGCGGTCTCTCCCGACAGGGCGATCGAATCCAGAATCAGTGCGCTGATTTTTTTCGAACCGCTTAGGGCCGGATTTTTTTTCGCTTCGGGCATCATGATATGAAGTTCCTCTTCGGCCCGGGTCGTAGCTACGTAAAATGTGTTGATGTTGTCGATGTGGGACAGGACCATTTCGTTGAAATATTCTTCCGCGAAAAACGACTCTCCCATCTCTTTTTTGAACCCGACCGGAATTCGTCCGGCGGCTTCGAAAGGTGTACCGGCACAGTCGGCCCACAGGATCGTCCGGCTTTTGGGGTTCATCTCCCAGTTGCAGTAGGGGATCAGAACGGCTTTGTATTGCAATCCTTTGGCTTTGTGGACCGTGATGATCGTTATGGCCGAACGGCTTTGGGGCATGTGGACCGATTGGGAAGCCCCGGTGTCGTCCCACCATTTGAGAAACAGGGGCAAATCGGCGATCGTGGAGGTGCTGAAAGCGATCATCTGTTCGTGCAGCGCCTGGATGTAGGCGATGTCCTCCCTTTTTTCGGCCAGCCTGTAACGGATCAGGATTTTTTCGAATGCCTCCTGCGGAGACCGGATGCGCAGCGACCGGATAAATTCCGCCTCCTCAGCAGGAAGAGGATGACTGAAGGGCAGGTTAAGCCAACGCCGATAGACTGCCTGCCGGATCGCATCGTCCGGATTGACGGCCAGCCTCAGGCAGGCGACGATGAATCCGGCCACAGGGGCTGCTCCGATCGTAAGCGCTTCGGCCGTGACGACATTATAGCTGTACGGTGAATTCGGGTGGCGGCTCTTGTAGTCGAGCAGCAGGTTGGCGATTTTTACGCCTTCGGCATTGTAGCGTACCAGAATGGCGATATCGCTGGGTGCATATCCCCGGGCCTGCAGTTCTTCGATCCGTCCGATGACGGGCGGAAACGTTTCCGTATCCTCGTTTTCATCGTGTCTGTATTGGGTGAGAGTGATATATCCCTTCCATGCTTTGTCCCGGGGTTTTTGCGCGTGACTCGCATACGCTTTGCGAAGCATGCCGGACAGTCGGTTGTGGCACTCCACGGAAATGACACCTTTTTCCCCAGCTTCGTCCAGCAAGGCGTCGAGCCGGTCGTTGTCGAGTGTGACGCAACCTTCGACGATCCGGTTGTTGAACTCCACGATGCTTCGCAGACTTCGGTAATTCGTGGCCAAATCGTACCGGGATACCGAGCCGAACTGCCGGTCTATATCCTGTGCCAGTATCTGCCAGTCACCGCCCCGCCAGCGGTAGATGGACTGCTTGACATCGCCCACCAACAGAACGGGAGAGGCATCGGATTGGGAGACGGCATTTTGGAGCAAGGGGACGAAATTTTCCCATTGCATGGCCGAGGTATCCTGGAATTCGTCGATCATGAAGCGGGAAAAATGGTTGCCGGCCTTTTCGAAAATAAACGGAGTGTCGTTTCCGGCGATCAGTTTGTGCAGGATCGTATTTGTTTCCGAAATGGGCATGATGTTTTCCTTGTTGCACAGTTCTGCGATCTTTTCCGACAGATCGGCGAGAAGAGCGAAGTTCCGGTAGTTCTCCCGGAGCAGACCGCAACTGGAGAGAAAACGGGCGTTTTCGTCCCACAGGCGGCAAAGTTCTTCCAGCAAAGGTCTCAGCCTGGGGATCAGCGCGATGATATCCGCCTTGTGCGGAGAGGTTTTCGCATACCATTTTTCATCCGCACCGAGTGCGTCCGCCACCCGCTTGCCGTAGGGGCCGATCGTCCCCGCGGCCGTTTTGACGAAGTAACTGGTGAATCCGGTCCGTCCCGAGGCGAAGTCGGTCGGGTCAAGACCACCCTCTCCGATGATTTCGAGTGCCTGTCGTGCCATACGCCGCATCCGGTCCGCGACGGCATGGGCCTGGGAGGTGGCTTTGCGGACGATCTCACCCAGTTTTTCTTTCGAAACTGTCGCATTTTCCCCGTGGCGGGTCAGTGCGCGGTAATTCTCCTTGAACAGCTCTTTCCCCAGGCGTACGAGCTCCGTCTTGATGTCCCACTTCTTGTTCTCCTGTATCTTTTCCTCCACGAAATCGACGATCCATTTTTTCAGGGCGTCGTTCACCGAAATATCCTCGATCAGATTGTCGGCTGCTTTGCCCAGCAGGTTGTCGGTCTGGAGTTCCAGATTGAAATTCAGGTCCACCCCCAGTTCCTTGATGAAAGAACGGATGATGCGCTGGAAGAATTTGTCGATCGTAAGGATGGCGAAATGGCTGTAATCATGCAGGATGCGGGTGCGGGCCGTGTGGGCCCGTTCACGTATCTGGACGGGAGTGAGCTCCAGTTCGCGTTGCAGGTCGTCCCGGTAGGGAGAGGTCTCGCCTTCGGCCAGGAGATTGATTTCGCTCAGGATGCGCTGTTTCATCTCCTCCGTTGCCTTGTTGGTGAAAGTTACGGCCAGGATATGCCGGTAGAGATATGGCTCCTCGATTACACTTCGGACATACTCGTAGGCAAGCCGGTAGGTTTTTCCGGAACCTGCCGAGGCTTTTACTATTTGGACGCTTCCCATCTTTTCCCGTGGAGATTGAAGTGATAAAGTTAGAGAAAATATGCGGATTTCGCCAAATAATTTGTATCTTCGGGGTGATTAAAACAAGAGAGTATGAAGAAGATTTTTGCAGCGGTCGCAGCGATCCTCTGTTCGGCCGGGGCGGTTTTCGCCCAGCAGACGATCCGGAGCGACAAGGTTTCCTGGTTCAATACTGTGAGTCTCACCGGAAAACTGGCTGTCGAACTGATTCCTTCGGACACGAATCGAATCAACATCGAGTTGAAAGATACGGATATTACCAAGTTGGAGTGGGGGGTGACGGACAGTGTCCTGACGGTTAAACTGCGTCCGGGAGGTGTATCGCCCAAAGGTAGTGCGGTCGTCGTGATTCACTATCGCGTGCTCGACGATCTGCGGGTCAATGGTGCGGAAGTGAAGACGCAGGATACGCTTGCCGGAGGAATGATGTCGATCGACCTGTCCGGCGGAGCCAAACTGACGGCTACGGTGAAGTGCCAGGACCTGGATCTGAAGCTGTCGGGAAATTCGGCAGCCCAGATGGAAGGGTATGCCAAGTATTTCACCCTGCGCGCGGCTCTTCGCAGTAAGGCCGATGCCCGGAATCTGGATGCCCAGAGCGTGACCGTGCAGGCGTACTCCAATTCGGAACTCTACGTGGATGCGATGGAACGTCTGGTGGCCGAGACAGGGACGGGCGGTACCGTGTTCTATACGGGGAAGCCGCAGATCGTCAAGCTTTCCACCAAGATGGGCGGCAATATACACGACATAGACGGAAAAAGGTAGGTACTGCCGCTCGGAGGCGGAATATGGAAAGTTTTATCGGGCAGGTAGCTGCGAGTCTTTATACAAGGTACGGGGACGGATTGTCGTCCCTGTATATTTTGTTTCCCAGCCGTCGAGCCCGTCTTTTTTTTGCCGATGCGCTTTCGAAATTGACTTCCCGGCCTTTGTGGCAGCCGCATTATACCTCGATCGACGAATTGATGGAGGAGATTTCCGGATTGCGGGCGGGCGACCCTGTGCGGTTGGTGACGGAGCTCTACAAGATATATCGGACGCACCATGAGGAGACGTTCGATTCGTTCTATTTCTGGGGAGAGATGTTGCTTTCGGATTTCGATCAGGTCGATAAGTATTTGATCGATGCGGACATGCTTTTCAGCAATATTTCTGATCTGAAGGTGTTGGAGAGCGATTTTTCCTATCTTTCCGAAGAACAGATACGGATTATTTCCCGTTTCTGGAAAAGTTTCGGGCTGGAAGGCGAGTTCTCTCCCGAAAAACAGCAGTTCGTTCGGATTTGGCGCACTCTCGCACCGATTTATCATGCCTATAATGATCGTCTTTCTTCGCTCTCGCTGGCCTATACGGGCATGATGCACCGGCGGGCGGCGGAGCTAATCCGTGAGGGACGTGTTCTTTCTCCGGCAGAGCCGAGAAGATATGTAATTGCCGGGTTCAACGCCTTGTCGGAATGTGAGAAAATCCTGTTCGACTATCTGAAAAATACGGCATCGGTCGATTTCTTCTGGGATTATGACGACTACTATTTGAAAGACCCCGATCAGGAGGCGGGATTGTTCCAGCGGGAAAACCTGCGGCGTTATCCTGTGGCCGATCTGTCGGTGAATGACGGAAATGCGTTTTCGTCGCGGAAAGAGGTTGTGGCCGTTTCGGCTCCTTCGGATAGTCTTCAATGCAAATATGTGTACGATTTCCTGGAAGAGACGGCCCGGATCGAGGGGCGAACGCCCGACAAGGAGACGGCTGTGGTGCTGACGGATGAGAATCTGCTGGTGCCGGTGCTGTATTCGATTCCCGAATCGGTGGAGAATGTGAACATTACGATGGGGTACCCCCTTCGCCAGACGTTGGCTTACTCTTTCGTGGAACGGCTCGTCGAGTTGCAGAGCCGGGTTCGGCGGCGCGGCGGACGAGTGCTTTTCTATCATGCCGATGTGACGGGTTTGCTGACACATCCTTTCGTTGCATGTGGGGAATACGAACGGACTGCCCGCGAGATAGCCGCAGAGGTGCTGCGGAAACAGCAGGTGTATGTGGCCGGGAACAAATTTCCGCAGGATGGAATATTGGCGGATATTTTCTCTCCGGCCGAAGGATGGCAGGCGTTACAGGAATATCTGCTGCGGATTCTCTCGTCGGTCGCCCGTTTGCCTTACGAGGGGGAGGACGCGGCATTGCGACTGGAATATTTTTCTCTGATTGCGGATCAGTTGCATAAACTTCGCAATTCGTTGGAACAATGCGATCTGGATTTGTCCGTACCGATTTTCACTTCGTTACTCCGGCGTATGCTGCAAAAAATGACGGTTCCCTACGAAGGGGAGCCTTTGTCGGGAGTACAGGTTATGGGTATTCTGGAGACGCGGAATCTGGATTTCGAGCATGTGGTGATCCTTTCGGTGAATGACGATACTTTTCCCGGAAACCGTGCTGTTTCGTCGTCGTTCATTCCCTATAATCTGCGCCTGGCCTACGGTTTGCCGACACCGATGCACCACGAGGGCGTGTATGCCTACTATTTTTACCGGTTGTTGCAGCGGGCCCGGAGGGTACATCTGGTCTATTGTTCCCGGAGCGACGATAAACGGACGGGGGAGCCCAGCCGCTATATTTATCAGCTGAAATATGAGTCGCCTCACCGGGTGGAGGAACGAAAGATGACGGTGGATGTGAATCTCGCACCTCCGGAACCGATCGTTGTGGAGAAGCGGGGCGACGTGGCGCGGGCCCTGGATGAGTTTTTGACGGCAGGGGGGCGGACTTTGTCTCCCACCTCTTTTTATACCTACCTTGAATGTCCGGTCAAGTTCTATTTCCATGCCGTGGCCCGGCTTCGCAAGGAGGAGGAGTTGACAGAGGAGATCGATTCGCCCATGTTCGGAACCATTTTGCACCGAGCCATGGAGTTGTTGTATCGCCCGTTGGTGGGTATGGACAATCCGGGGCCGGAAATCCGTGCCTTGATCCGTTCTGCGAAAGTGGACGATGCGGTGAATCGTGCCGTGTGCGAAATGTTCCTGAAGGATGAACGGGCCGATCCGGAAGAGTTCGGCGGAGGGGTATTGTTGGTGCGGGACATCGTTGCCAGATATATCAACGGCTGTCTGTTGCCCTACGATGCCGGCCGGGGCGATTTCACGGTAGTGCAACTGGAACGCCGGATCGAGGCCTCTTTCCCGTTCGGGAACGGGGCGAAAGTCTGTTTCTCCGGATTGGCCGACCGGATCGACCGTGCCCGCAACGGATTGGTGCGCGTTGTGGATTACAAGACCGGGGCGCCTCATATCGAGTTCAACGGTGTGGATGCGCTTTTCTCGAAGCGGAGGGAGGAACGGAGTTCCGCTGTATTGCAGACTCTGTTGTACGCTATGATGCTCAACCGGTCGGAGGGTGCGGATGTTCAGCCCTCGCTCTATTATATCCGGAATCTGAACGCGGAGCATTATTCGCCCTTGTTGCAGGACAAGTCGCTGGGCCGGCCGGTCGAACGGTATTCCGACTATCGTCAGGAGTTCGAGATGCGGCTGAAACGTGTATTGGACGAATTGTTCGATCGAGACATACCGTTTCGGCAGTGTGACGATCCCGTGTGCTGCACATGGTGCGACTTCCGGGAAATATGTCGAAGATAAATAAGAAATCCGGCCTTCCCAAAGGCCGGATTTCTGTTTCGCATCAGTTGATCGACATCAACTCCCTGTATTTGGGCAGGGGCCAGAGTTGATCGTCCACGATCAGTTCCAATTTGTCGATATGGTACCGGATATTTTCGATAAACGGTCGGATTTCGGTTTCGTATCCGATGGCCCGTTCCGCAATGTTGTCCACATTGTTCCATTTTTTGCGTGCCTCGACCATTTCGAAAGAGTGTTCCCGGATATATTTCACATGTTCCGCAATCTGGCGAATGGTCTTGATCTCTTCGGCTGCCAGGTTTTCGAATTCTTTCGGAAATATCTCCTTGATGCCTTTTACGTTTTCGATCAGTACATTCTGGTATTTGATAGCGGTCGGGATAATGTGGTTAGCCGCCAGGTCGGCCAGAACGCGAGATTCGATCTGAACCTTTTTTACGAACGTTTCGTTCTTGATTTCGTACCGGGCTTGTAGTTCGGTTTTGTTCAGCACCTTGTGGCGTTCGAACAGGGCGATGCTTTCGGGCGAGAGATATTCTTTAAAGGCAAGAGGTACATTGCCGATTCCGCGCAGTCCCCGTTTGGCGGCCTCTTCCTGCCATTCGCGGCTGTATCCGTTGCCCTCGAAGCGGATTTTTTTCGATTCGATGATGTATTTGCGAATGATCTGCAGAATTGCTTCGTCCTTTTTGACGTTCTTCTCGATCAGTGCGTCCACTTCGTTTTTGAACCGTATCAGCTGTTCGGTGACGGCCGTATTGATGACGATCAGGGGCAGGGCACAATTCGACGAAGAGCCTGTGGCGCGGAATTCGAAACGGTTGCCTGTGAAGGCGAACGGTGAAGTCCGGTTGCGGTCCGTGTTGTCGACGAGGATTTCCGGAATCTTGCCGATGTCGAGTTTGATCTCTGTTTTTTCGTCCGGAGATAGTTTCTTGTCGCTGATACGGGCCTCTATCTGATCGAGGATGGCGTTCATGGTCGATCCTGCGAATACCGAAAGTACCGAAGGAGGCGCCTCGTGGCCGCCCAGGCGGTGGGAGTTGGTTTCGCTGGCTATCGAGGCCATCATCAGGGTTCCGTAGTCGTGTGCCGCCTTCATCGCATTGACGAAAAAGGCGAGGAACTGGATGTTGGTTTTCGGCGTTTTACCCGGAGAGAGGAGATTGACACCCGTATTGGTGGCCAGCGACCAGTTGCAGTGTTTGCCCGAACCGTTGACGCCCATAAACGGCTTTTCGTGGAAAAGCACTTTCAGCTTGTGCTTGGCAGCCGTTTTACGCATGACGGTCATCAGCAGGGTGTTGTGATCTACGGCTATGTTGGCCTCCTCGAACATGGGGGCACACTCAAATTGGTTTGGAGCCACTTCGTTATGTCTCGTTTTGAGCGGAATGCCCAGCCGGTAGGCCTGTTCTTCGAATTCTTTCATGAAACTGATGACCCGCTCGGGAATCGCACCCCAGTAATGGTCATCGAGCTGCTGGTCTTTGGCTGCCGTGTGTCCCATCAGGGTACGTCCGGTTTGGGCCAGATCCGGACGGGCATTGAACAGAGCTTCGTCCACCAGGAAGTACTCCTGCTCCCAACCCAGTGTGGTCACAACCTTCGTAACGTCCTTGTCGAAATACTGGCAAACGTCTACGGCGGCCCGGTCAAGTGCGGCGAGCGATTTGAGCAGCGGGGTTTTAAAATCGAGCGCTTCCCCCGTATAGGCGACGAAAATGCTGGGAATGCATAACGTCCGGTCTATCAGGAATGCGGGCGATGTAGGGTCCCAGGCGCTGTATCCGCGCGCTTCGAAGGTGTTGCGCAAGCCGCCGTTGGGAAAACTCGACGCATCGGGTTCCTGCTGTACGAGCAGTTCTCCCCGGAATGTCTCGAATGAACCTCCGCCCCACAGCGGTTCGAAAAAGGCATCGTGTTTCTCTGCCGTGGAGTCGTTCAGCGGCTGGAACCAGTGGGTGTAGTGTGTGGCGCCCCGCTCCATGGCCCATGCCTTCATCCCGACCGCCACCTGGTTGGCTACTTTCCTGTCGAGGCGACGGTTCTCTTCGATCGCCGTGTTGACACTGTCGAAAACGTCTTTGGGCAGGTATTGCCGCATTTTCTCCCGGTCGAAGACGTCGATGCCGAAATAATCGGAAATTTTCTTGTCGGATAATTTGGTTTCGATCAGCTCCCGTCTGGATATTTCGTCGAGGGCTTTGAAACGGAGTGTAGCCATATCGTGAATCTTGTTTTGAAATGCGACACAAAGATAGGAAATTATTCGGGCCCTCCTAAAACGAATGGGGGTTATTTGTCTGGGAAAGTCATTTTTTCTCGAAAACCCCCTTCGTTTTCCGTTTTGCCTTCTCTTAGTCGAAAGATTGCATGCCGGATTGGGCGATCCGCATCATTTTCTGATATTGGGCGGGGGAGAGTTCCAGAAAGAAGTAATGGATCGGATCGACCCGCATGCCGTTGTGTCGGATTTCATAGTGAAGGTGGGGGGCCAACGACAGTCCTGTATTGCCGGACAGGGCGATGATGTCCCCCCGGCGAACGTTTTGCCCTTTACGGACGTTGATTTTGCTCAGATGACGGTATTCCGTTTCGTATCCGTTCCCGTGGTCGAGAATCACCGTCAGGCCCGAAGAGCTGCGGCGTCGGATGACATCCTTCACCCGCCCGTCGGCCGTGGCGAAAACACGCGATCCTTCTGGAATGGTGTAATCCACTCCCTGATGGGAGGTCAGGCTTTTGTAGAAGGGGTGAATCCGCAGGCCGTACGAAGCGGTCAGCAATGTCAGTTCTTTGTTGATGACGGGCTGGATGGCCGGGATATGATTGGTGCCGTCCCGGTTTGCGACTATTTTTCGTTCCAGCGTTTCGTAGGAATTTTTCAGGGAGGAGACATGTTTGGCCAGTTTTCCGCTTTTGGCGAAAAATGCGTCGCCGAGCTCCTTGTTGTTCTTCTCCAGTAAATTTTCGTAATCGACCCAGCGCTTGGCTCCGTATTGTTCATCCAGATCGTAGGGTTCCGCTTCGAACAGTATCTTGAATACGTTCCGATCGCGTTCGATTACATTCCCGAGCACTTTCTCCACGGAGTCGTAGCGTAGATTGAGCGCTTCGTATTCTTCCTTCAGTTTTCGGGTAGACTCTTTCATGCGGTATTCGACCGGCGTGTCGAAAAAGAAAGAGAAGCCTATGTAGAACAGTACGGCAATTCCTATCCAGCCGAACAGGTGGATTACCACGCGGATCACGTTCTGGCGGAAATGGCGCCGCCGGTCGAACCAGGGGGGGCGTATGGTCGTTTTTGCTTGTTTCATACTGTCAGTCCGCTTCGTATGTGGTGGCTTTGGCCTCTTCTATGATCCGTTCGAAGTCCTCTTCGCTCATATCCCGTCGGAAATAGTTGATCGGGTCCACGTGGCGTCCCATGTAGATGACTTCATAGTGCAGATGAGGCCCTGTGGAGCGTCCGGTGCTTCCCACTTCGCCGATCTTTTCGCCCCGTTTGACCTGCTGGCCCGGAATGACATCTATCCTGCTCAGGTGTGCGTAACGGGTCTTGTAACCGAAACCGTGGTCGATCAGGATTTGCTTACCGTATCCCCGGCCGCCCCGGTTGTCTGTGACGACCCCGTTTCCCGTGGCGTACACCGGGTCTCCCGTACGGGCTCCGAGGTCGATGCCCTCGTGCATGATGAAACGGTGCAGGATCGGGTGGTTGCGTCCCCCGAACGCACCGATGCTGCCTCGCAGATTACGCCGGTCTATGGGCCAGATGGCTGGGATGGCCGTAGCCATCTTCTCCTTGTCTTTGGAGAGAATCTGCAACTGGTCGAGCGATTTGGACTCCAGGTACAGCAACCGGGTCATGGCGTCGAGGTCTTTCCATGTATCGACCATCAGCGGGGCGAAACGGTCTTCGGCAGCCGATGCGTATTTTTCGTCCGGATAAGGGGTGTAGATGCCCGGAATGGAGAGCGTGTCGGCAGCGAACAGCGACCGGTAGACGTTCTGGTCCCGGTGCTTGATCTCTTCGATCTTGCGGGTCGCCGCCTTTATTTTGTCGCGCAGGATGTCGTATTTGAGAATTAATTCACTGTTTTCCCTGCTGATCCGGTACATTTTCGGCGTATAGAAAAAGAAGGAGAAAACGAAGTTGATGACCGATGCGAGGATAAATCCGATCAGGATTTTACGCAGCAGACGGTAGAACCGGATACGGAACGGCGCGGCTATTACCTCATAGGTGAGGGTCTGTGGATTGAATTTGTACTCTTTTTTTGCCATTCGCAGAAAAACTCGCTCTCGGAAGAGGCAAAATTAGACTAATTTGTGTAATTTTACAACCTCTTTTCAGAAACGTAAAAAGTATCGGTAATATTATAGACGTAGAAATTAAGACAACACATGGAATCGAATCAGATCAGAGAGGCTTTTCTGGAATTTTTCCGTTCGAAAGGACACCAGATCGTCCCCTCGGCGCCGATGGTGGTCAAGAACGACCCCACGCTGATGTTTACCAACGCCGGCATGAATCAGTTCAAAGATAAGTTCCTGGGCAATTCGCCCATCACCAGCAAGCGTGTGGCCGATACGCAGAAGTGTCTGCGGGTGTCGGGCAAGCACAATGACCTGGAAGAGGTGGGGCACGATACGTATCATCATACTATGTTCGAGATGCTCGGCAACTGGTCGTTCGGCGACTATTTCAAGAAAGAGGCGATTTCGTGGGCATGGGAGTTGCTGACCGAAGTGTACAAACTGCCGAAGGAGCGTCTGTATGCGACTATTTTCGAAGGGAGCGAGGAGGACGGCGTCCCCCGCGATCAGGAGGCTTACGACTATTGGTTGCAGTTCCTGCCTGCCGATCATATCATTTTGGGAAACAAGCATGACAATTTCTGGGAAATGGGTGATACGGGGCCCTGCGGTCCGTGCAGCGAAATCCATTTCGATCTGCGGTCCGACGGGGAGAGGGCGGTGAAGGACGGCCGTGAGCTGGTCAATGCCGGACATCATCTGGTGATCGAGATATGGAACCTGGTATTCATGCAGTTCAACCGCAAGGCGAACGGATCGCTGGAGCCGCTGCCCGCTCATCATGTCGATACGGGAATGGGATTCGAACGGCTTTGCATGATTCTTCAGGGAAAACAGAGCAACTACGATACGGATGTGTTCCAGCCTGCGATCCGTGAGATATCGGAGATGTCCGGTAAAAAGTACGGGGATGATCCTAAGGCCGATGTCGCTATGCGGGTGATTGCCGATCATCTGCGGGCCATCGCGTTTTCCATTGCGGACGGGCAGTTGCCTTCGAACGTGAAGGCAGGATACGTGATCCGCCGGATTTTGCGTCGTGCCGTGCGTTACGGTTACACCTATCTGGGATTTACGGAGCCCTTTATCTGTCGTCTGGTGGACGGATTGGCCGAGCGTATGGGCGGCCAGTTTCCGGAACTGGTAGCGCAGAAGGAGCTTATCAAGAGCGTGATCGAAGAGGAGGAGAGCGCTTTCCTGCGTACGCTCGCTACGGGTATCAGTCTGCTCGACAGCGTGATCCGTAAATCGCAGGCGGAAGGCGGCAAGACGATCAGCGGAGCTGATGCGTTCCTGTTATACGATACGTACGGTTTCCCAATTGACTTGACCGAACTGATCGCGCGGGAACAGCGCATGGAGGTAGACCTGGACGGTTTTGACCGGGAGTTGCAGGCCCAGAAAGCCCGTTCACGCAATGCTGCAGCCGTGGATACGGACGACTGGGTGGAGGTCCGTCCGGTGGAAGAGAGCCGTTTCGTGGGGTACGATTCGCTGGAGTGCGAAGTGCGGATCGCCCGTTACCGTCGGGTGACGACCAAAGGGAAAAGCTATTATCAATTAGTGTTCGATACGACTCCATTTTACGGAAATTCGGGCGGTCAGGCCGGAGACACCGGTTACATCGAACATGACGGGGAGCGGATCGCTATTACCGATACTCAGAAAGAGAACAATCTGACGGTGCATATCGCGGAAAAACTCCCGGCCGATCCGTCCGTTTTGTTCCGGGCTGTGGTGAACCGAGAACATCGTGCTGCATCAGCCAATAACCACACGGCTACCCATCTGATGCACGAAGCATTGCGCGAAGTGCTCGGGACCCATGTGGAGCAGAAGGGGTCGCTCGTGACGGCCGATTACCTGCGGTTCGATTTTTCGCATTTCCAGAAGGTGACGGACGAACAGTTGCGCGAGGTGGAGAAACGGGTGAATGCCAAGGTCCGGGCGAATTATCCTCTGGAAGAGCAGCGGGAATGTCCGATAGAGAAAGCCCGAGAACTGGGCGCCATGATGCTGTTCGGTGAAAAGTACGGCGACAAGGTGCGCGTGGTGAAATTCGGTTCCTCGGTAGAGTTCTGCGGGGGAACGCACGTGTCGTTTACCGGGAATATCGGGCTATTCAAGATTCTTTCGGAGAGTGCCACTTCGGCCGGCGTACGGCGAATCGAGGCCGTGACGGGAGCCCGGGCTGAAGAATACGTTTACGGGTTGGAGAATACGCTGAAAGACGTACAGCAGTTTGTGAACAATCCCTCGGTGACGCAGGCTGTGAAGAAGATATTGGAGGACAATACGGAGTTGCATAAGGAGTTGGAGGAATTGCGCCGGGAGAAATTGAATTCGTTGAGGGATAAGGTGGCGGCGGAGTTGAAAGAGGAGGACGGTATGGTGCTTTGCGCCAGGGAGATCAATTTGGCGCCCTCCTTTATCAAGGATATGGCTTTTGCTCTGAAGCCCCGGTTCCCTCGGTTGGTGATGGTGATCGGTTCGAATGTCGGCGGGAAAGCCACGCTGACCGTCATGCTCGGTGACGAGATCGTGGCCCAGGGAGTAAATGCCTCGCAAGTGATACGCGAGGCCGCGAAAGAGATCAACGGCGGCGGCGGCGGTCAGCCTTTCTTCGCAACGGCAGGCGGGAAAAATCCCGAAGGGATGGAAAAGGCGATTCTGAAAGCAGTGGATATGATAAAGGAAAAACTTAAATAAGGGTAAACAAAGATATGAAACAGAAAGTTTTGTTGATGATCTTGGATGGCTGGGGCAAGGGCAATCACGGTAAAGGCGATGTGGTCTTTTCTGCTCATCCGGAATACATCAACGGTTTGGAAGCGAAATTTCCGCATGCGCAGTTGCTCACCGATGGTGAGAACGTAGGGTTGCCCGAAGGCCAAATGGGCAACTCGGAAGTGGGACACCTCAATATCGGAGCCGGACGGGTAGTTTATCAGGACCTGGTGAAGATCAACCGGGCCTGTCGGGACAATTCGATCCTGAAAAATCCGGAAATCGAGAAAGCGTTCGCATACGCGAAAGAGAACGGCAAACAGGTGCATTTCATGGGGCTCGTTTCGGACGGAGGCGTGCACAGTTCTTTGGAACATCTGTTCAAACTGTGCGATATTTCGAAAGAGTACGATCTCGGGGGCAGGACGTTCGTGCATTGCTTTATGGACGGCCGTGATACGGACCCTCGCAGCGGGAAGGGGTACATCGAACAGTTGGAGGCTCACATGGCTGTTTCTGCAGGGCGTATCGCATCGGTGATCGGACGTTATTATGCGATGGACCGGGATAAACGCTGGGAGCGGGTGAAAGAGGCATACGATCTGTTGGTGAACGGTGTAGGTGAGCCGGCAACGGCTGCCGCTACTGCGGTACAGAAATCTTACGACGAAGGTGTGACCGACGAGTTTATCAAACCGATCGTAGTGGTCGGAGCGGATGGGAAACCGGTCGGAACCATTCAGTCTGGCGATCTGGTGATTTTTTTCAATTTCCGGAACGACCGGGCCAAGGAACTGACGATCGTGCTGACTCAGGAGGATATGCCCGATGCGGGAATGCATACGCTTCCGCTTTATTATTGTACGATGACCCCTTACGATGCCAAGTTTCAGGGGCTTCATATCCTGTTCGACAAAGAAAATGTTCAGAATACGATCGGAGAATATGTCTCGAAACAGGGTCTCAAGCAGTTGCGCATTGCGGAAACCGAAAAGTATGCCCATGTCACTTTCTTTTTGAACGGAGGCCGTGAAGAGAAGTTCGAGGGTGAAGAGCGTATTTTGATAGCCTCTCCTAAAGTGGCGACATACGATCTGAAGCCGGAAATGAGTGCCTATGAAGTGAAAGACGCCCTCGTGGAGGCTCTGGGAACGAAGAAATTCGATTTCATCGCGCTGAATTTTGCGAACGGAGATATGGTGGGGCATACGGGAGTGTATGACGCGATCGTGAAAGCGGTGAAAGCGGTGGATGCGTGTGTGAAGGATGTGGTGGAGGCTGCTCGGACGAACGGTTACGAGGTGGTTATCATTGCGGATCATGGGAATGCCGACAATGCCATCAATCCGGATGGTTCTCCCAATACGGCCCATTCGCTCAATCCCGTGCCCATTATCGTCGTGTCGGACCGGGTGAAAGGCGTGAAAAACGGAGTGTTGGCCGACGTGGCTCCTACGGTATTGAAATTGATGGGGCTTTCTCAGCCGGCCGAAATGACGGGACAGGCGCTGGTCGAATTGTAAGCGCTGGTCGAGCCGTAAAGAACGATAAAACGGGAATGTCTCAAACATTCCCGTTTTATCGTTTTATTGAAGCGAATGGTTCAATGAACCGGAAGTTTTACGGTCAGGGACTATTGATCGTCCGTCCGGTCAGCGATGAACCGGCTGATGTTTTCGGCGACCTTGTCGATCAGGTAGACCAGCGCTTCCTCGGAGGACCATGCCGAGTGCGGGCTGAGAATCAGTTTGTTCGGGTCTTCGATATGCAGCAGAGGATTGTCGGCCGGGAGTGGCTCCGATGAATAGACGTCGATTCCCGCACCTGCAATCGTTCCGATGTCGAGGGCTTCGGCCAGTGCCGATTCGTCCACTATACCGCCACGGGCAACGTTGACAATGAGGGCCGAAGGTTTCATCAGTTTCAGTTCGTCGCTGCCGATCAGATGGTAGGTTTTAGCGCTGAGAGGTGCATGGATCGAAACGATGTCCGATTCGCGGAGCAGATCGCCCAACGGTTTCTGCGGATATTTTTCGGGGCGGTGTATGCCGGAGACGGAACAGTAGGAGACGACGCAGCCGAATGCGTCAGCCAGCGAGGCGACCCGACGGCCGATATTTCCCATGCCGATGATACCCCAGTTTTTCCCGTGCAGTTCATGGGTCGTACGCCCGAAATCGAACAATTTGTCCGAACGGGAGTAGGTGCCGCTTTTGACGAAACGGTCGTAGTAGAGTGTCTGCTTCATTAGTGCCAGCACGTCGCATAAGGTCTGTTCCGCTACCGAATGGGTGGAATATCCGACCGCATTACGGACAGTGATACCCAGTTGGGCCGCCGTGTCGAGGTCGACGTTGTTCATGCCTGTCGCGGCGATACAAATCAGTTTCAGGTGAGGCAGAGCATGCAGTGTGTCGCCTTTAAGGGGTGTTTTATTGGCTATCACTACGTCGGCCTCCCGGCAGCGTTCGACGATCTGACCGACCGGAGTGGTGTCGTAGCCCGTATAGTTCCCGAGTGCTTTAATGGGGGAAAGATCTGTGTTATGGATGGTGTATTGGTCTAAAAATACGATGTTCAGTGGATTATTCATTGTCGTTTGTCGTTTTGGTTAATCTCTCCGATCAGTCCTCGGATTACGACCGAAGCGCATCCGCATCCGAAGACGGCTGGCAGATAGGAAATCGTGCCTACGTTCGATTTTTTATTGGTCTCCTCGCACAGAATCATCGAGCCTTCCCGGACGGGTTCGGCAGAGAATACGGCCTGGAATCCGCTGCGGACACCTGCCTTGTGCAGCCTTTTTCGCAGCATGTGGGCCAGCGGACAGTGGTGGGTGCGGGAAATGTCGCATATTTCCATGCGAGTCGGATCGGTTTTGGCTCCGGCTCCCATGGAACTGACGACGGGGTATCCCCGATCGAGGCATCCCGTGATCAGATTCACTTTCGGTGCCAACGTGTCGATGGCATCCACGACAAAATCGTACGGCCCGTCATCGAGCAGGGTATCCGTAGCGTCGTCGCGGATATATTCGCAAATGGTACGGAGTCGCAGATCGGGATTGATGTCCTGCAGCCTGTGTGCCAGAATTTCTGCTTTGGACCGACCTATCGTGGAGCGGAGTGCGATCAGCTGTCGGTTGATATTGCTTTCCGCTACCGTATCCGCATCGACGATGGTCATGCGCCCCACACCGCTGCGGCAGATCATTTCGGCCGCATAGGCTCCTACGCCGCCGAGCCCCACTACCAGTACGTGGGCCTGGCGGAGCCTGGACAGCTTCTCTTTACCCAGCAGCAATTCGGTGCGTTCCAGCCATGGCGGGATCATTTCTTCCATTTTCTGTAATTATTATATATAATGTGTCGCAATGTACCGGTCGGCATACCGAGTATTTCGGATGCTTTCTCGTAAACATCCCTGATCGGTACGGGGGTGCTGTCCGTTTCGAAAAACAGCCGGTCGGTCGGAATTGACCGTAGTGCTTCGGCAGTTTTCGGGGAGAGCAGGGAACGCGACCCGAATGAGAGGTAATATCCTTTCCGAGTAAGTTGTTGTGCTTGTTGTTCGTTTCCGGTGAATCCGTGGAAAACGACTCCGGAAACGGTATGCCTGCCGAGTGCTGCAAGCATATCGTCCCATGCCCGTACCGAGTGGAGGATGATCGGCAGGGACCGGGCGGATGCGATATCGAGTTGCTTTTCGAAAACTGACAGCTGGCGGAGACGGTCGACGGGGCGGGTGTAATCGAGACCGATTTCACCGATAGCGGATAACTCCGGAGCGGTTTTGAGTTCTGCCAACAGGCGGTCTGTGTCGTCATTATCGAGGTGTTCCAGGCTCCACGGGTGGATTCCTGCCGAGCAGGGCGGGGCAGGGCACGGTTCCTGTTCGCCCAGCATGCGGTTCGTTACCGATACGGTGTCCGGTCCGTTTTCCGGACGGTGCGTATGGATATTTATATAAGGATCGAGTTTCACCGTTTGTCTCTGTTCGGTTTTTAATTAATTTTGTTCCCGACAGCAAAATTAGCAAAACATTTCAACATGGTCCACCTGTCCGTTGCCGGGATACGCGAAATGCTTGAAAGTACGGGGTCTGTCCGTGAGGATTTGTTCCGTCAGGCGTTACGTCTCAAAAAAGAGGCCGCGGGAGAAGGTATCTATCTGCGGGGATTGATCGAATTTTCCAATGTTTGTCGTAAAAACTGCCTCTATTGCGGTATCCGGCGGGAAGGAACCCGGGTCGGACGCTATACGCTTACGGATGCCCAGGTGCTCGATGCAGCTCAGTATGCGTGGAGAAAAGGCTACGGTTCCGTGGTCCTTCAGGCCGGGGAACAGGTGTCGGAGGGATTTATTGCCCGGATCGAACGATTGGTCGGAGAGATCGGGGATCTTTCGAACGGAGAACTGGGGATCACTCTTTCGTTGGGAGAACAATCGGCCGTGACCTATCGACGCTGGAGAAAGGCCGGGGCGCATCGTTACCTGTTGCGGATCGAGAGTTCCTCGCCGGAATTGTATGCCCGTATTCATCCGGATGATTCCAGGCATCGTTACGAAGACCGTGTGCGTGCGTTGGAGTCGCTTCGGAAGGAGGGGTATCAGGTGGGAACGGGCGTCATGATCGGACTGCCTGGTCAGACGACTTCCGATCTGGCCCGGGACATCCTGTTTATGAAGAGGCTCGATATCGACATGTGCGGTATGGGCCCCTATGTAGAGTGTGCAGGTACGCCGTTGGCCGCATATTCCGAAGCGCAGGGGGGCGGAACGAAAGAGGTGTTGCATGAGCGGCTGGAGATGACGCTGAATATGATTGCCGTGTTGCGCATTGTCATGCCCGATATCAATATAGCGGCAACGACGGCCCTGCAGGCGATTGATGCAGGGGGGCGTCTGCGGGCGGTGGAGTGCGGGGCCAATGTGGTGATGCCCAATCTCTCTCCGCAGGAGGTGCGGGAAAATTATGCGTTGTATGACAATAAGCCGCTTGCACTCGACAGTCGGATTCTGGAACAGTCTGTATGCTATGGCGAACGGGGCGATTCACAACACTTTAAAAAAAGAGAAAAAACAGCGTGGAATAGTGGAAAATATCCGAAATAAAAAGTAAATTTGCATCGCTGGGTTGATTTTTAAATTCTTTAAGAAATAAAAACCTATTATCCATACTTTAGTAGCATGTCGAAAATTATAAAGTTGAAGAGGGGACTTGACATCAATCTTCTCGGAGAGGCCGCCCGGAAGCTCGTCCGTCTGCCGCAGGCGGCTTCTTATGCACTCAGACCCGATGATTTTGTCGGGGTGGTGCCCAAGTTGCTGGTGCGGGAGGGCGACCGTGTGAAAGCCGGAAATGCCCTGTTCTTCGACAAGAACAATCCGCAGGTGCTTTTCCCGTCACCCGTGAGCGGAGTGGTGTCGGTTGTACGCCGCGGTGAAAAGCGGAAAATTCTGGAAGTCGTGGTGACACCCGATGCCGAACAGGAGTATGAACAGTTTCCTGTGCCCGATTTGGAAAAAGCATCCCGGCAGGACGTGGCCGGTGCGTTGCTGGCAGCCGGTCTTTGGCCCTGTATTGTGCAGCGTCCCTATGGAATCATTGCCGATCCGGGGCAAACGCCGAAATCTGTTTTCGTTTCCGGGTTCGATTCGGCTCCGCTGGCTCCGGATATGAATTTTGTGTTGACGGAAGAGTTCGACAATCTGCGTACGGGGGTCGAGGTGTTGAATAAACTGACATCAGGCAAAGTCCATTTAGGTCTGAAAGCGGGTGCCGAAGGTGTGTTGAACCGGCTCGACAATGCCGAGCAGCACTTGTTCAGCGGTCCTCATCCTGCTGGGAATGTCGGCGTTCAGATACACCACATAGATCCGGTTAACAAGGGAGAGGTCGTTTGGACTGTCGATGTGCAGAATCTCGCATTGATCGGACGTTTGTTCCGTACGGGTAAAGTGGATATGCACAAGATCATTGCCCTGACGGGATCGGAGGTCGCCGATACGCATTATTGCTCTGTGGTTGCCGGTGCTCAGGTCTCCTCCCTTGTCGATGAAAGCAATGTCCGGCATCAGGAAACCTCGTCCGTGCGTTACATCAGTGGAAATGTACTGACTGGAACCAAAGTGGAGCGGGACGGTTATCTGGGGTTTTATCATAATCAGGTGACGGTAATCCCGGAGGGAGACAAATATGAATTTATGGGGTGGGCGATGCCCCGGTTCGGTAAATTTTCGGTGTCTCATTCCTATTTTTCGTGGTTGATGCCTCACCGGGCGTATGCATTGGATACCAATCTGAACGGAGGGGTGCGTCCTTTCGTCGTGACGGGATTGTATGACAAGTATCTCCCGATGGATATTTATCCGCTTTATCTGCTCAAGGCGATTCTGGCCGGGGATATCGACAAGATGGAGAATCTGGGTATTTACGAAGTGGTCGAGGAGGATTTTGCCCTGTGTGAATTCGTCGATCCCTCCAAGACGGAAATGCAACAGATTATCCGCGATGGTATCAATCTGATGATTAAAGAGCTTAACTAAATACAAATGAAAGCATTAAGGAATTTTGTAGACAAGATAAAGCCGACCTTCGAAAAGGGAGGGAAGTTGCATATGCTTCATTCGACATTCGACGCTTTCGAGACGTTTTTGTTCGTTCCCAACCATGTGACGAAGAAGGGGGCCCATATTCGGGACTGCAACGACATGAAGCGCGTGATGATCGTGGTTGTGATCGCCCTGATGCCGGCTCTGCTTTTCGGGATGTTCAATGTGGGGCTTCAGCATTTCAGAGCGATAGGTTTGCCCGATACGGGGATTGGAGAGTGTTTTTGGTTCGGTTTTCTGAAGGTATTGCCGATTATTCTGGTCTCTTATATCGTGGGGCTCGGAATCGAGTTCGCTTTCGCGCAGGCGAGAGGACATGAAGTGAATGAAGGATTTCTCGTGACGGGTATGCTGATTCCGCTGATCATGCCGGTGGACATTCCTTTGTGGATGGTGGCCGTGGCGACGGCGTTTTCCGTCATTATCGGCAAGGAGGTCTTCGGAGGAACGGGAATGAACGTATTCAACCCTGCTTTACTGGCACGGGCGTTCATATTTTTCGCCTATACGCCTTTCATCTCGGGAGAGAAAGTTTGGGTCGCCGGTCTGAGCGAAGGAAAAGGAATTGTGGACGGTTTTTCGGGGGCGACTCCGCTTTCGGATGTAGCCAATGCGTTGGCCGAAGGGGCTGAAACCGTAAACTGGACGAATGCTTCGACTCCTTGGGACTGGTTCGTGGGAACGATTCCCGGCAGTATCGGGGAGACTTCGACGATTGCTATTCTGATCGGAGCGGCAATCCTGCTCTATACGGGGATTGCAAGCTGGCGTGTTATGCTGAGCGTTTTTGCCGGCGGTTACCTGATGGGGCTCGTCTTCAATCTGATCGGTGCCAACGTGGCGATGACTTTCCCTGCGTGGCAGCATCTAATCGTGGGTGGCTTCGCGTTCGGAGCCGTTTTTATGGCGACCGATCCGGTGACGGCACCGCAGACCAATACGGGCAAGGTGATCGGAGGTTTCCTGATCGGCGTGATCGCCGTGCTGATCAGGGTTGTCAACCCTGGTTATCCGGAAGGTATGATGCTTGCGATTCTGTTTATGAATGCCCTGTCGCCGCTGATTGATTACTATGTGGTGCAGGCGAATATTTCGCGGCGTAACCGCCGTCTTAAACCGGCAAGCAAATAAGGAGGATTGGACGATGAACAAGAACAGCAATACTTATATTATAGGTTACTCGGCGATTATGGTGATCGTCGTTGCTTCGGTGCTCTCTTTTGCGTCGCTTTCGTTGCAGAAACGTCAGAATGAAAATGTAAAGATCGAAAAAATGAACGACATTCTGCGATCGATCGGCGAAGGGGAAGATGCCGACAAGGCTCCAGACAAAGCGAAATACGTGATAGGCGAGTACGAGAAATATATCGTGGACAGCTATGCCGTGAATACGAAGGGAGAAAAAGTGAATGGAGCCGATGCATTCAGCTTGTTGATTAATCTGAAGGCAGAATACGACAAGCCCGATTCAGAGCGGGTGTTACCCGTTTTCGTAAGTCGTAGCGATGAAGGTGTCGTCCACTACATATTGCCTGTCTGGGGTGCCGGTTTGTGGGGACCCGTCTGGGGATATGTGGCGCTCGATGCGGACTGGAATACGATCTACGGGGTCGTTTTCGATCATAAGAGCGAGACGCCGGGGCTGGGCGCAGAAATTACCACGATGGCGTTTCGCGGTCAGTTCGAACAGAAAAAGATCTATGACGAATCCCGTATGGTGGCCATTTCGGTGTTGAAGGGTGCAGGAGCTTCTGCCGGAAACATTCATGCCGTAGATGCCATATCGGGAGGAACGATTACCAGTCGGGGTGTCGAAAAGATGTTGAAGGACTGTCTGACCGATTATTCCGCATATATGGATAAAGAGCGGGCCGCCTTGTCGGAACCTCAGACTTCTGTTCCGGCGGAAATTGCCGGGGATGCGATGCCTGTCGATTCGTTAACCATGTAACAAGTAAGGTGTAACCATGAGCGAAAAAGAAAAAGAACCGATGTTTTCGGCAAAGATATGGAAGCTCCTGACTTCCCCCTTTAATCAAAGCAACCCGATTACGGTACAGATTCTGGGTATCTGTTCGGCATTGGCTGTGACGGCGAAACTGAAACCTGCTTTTGTAATGGCTCTTTCGGTGATCGTGGTGACTGCGTTTTCGAGTCTGATCATTTCGATGATCCGGAAGTCGATACCTTCGCGTATTCGGATCATCGTGCAGCTGGTCGTGGTGGCCGCGTTGGTAATTCTGGTCGATCAGGTGCTGAAGGCTTATGTGTACGATGTAAGCAAGCAGTTGTCTGTGTTCGTGGGATTGATTATTACCAACTGTATCATCATGGGGCGTATCGAGGCGTTCGCGCTCGGGAATAAACCCTGGGCTTCGTTCGTAGACGGGGCAGGTAATGGATTAGGCTATGGGCTGATTCTGATTATTCTCGGATTTTTCCGCGAATTGCTGGGGGCCGGTACCTTGTGGGGGTATCAGATTATTCCCGATTCCTGGTATATCGGAAATGGCGGGTTTTATTCTAATAATGGGTTGATGTTATTGCCTCCGATGGCATTGATTTGCGTGGGGATCATTATTTGGGTACAGCGGAGCCGCAATAAAAGTCTGATTGAAAAATAGTGAAAGGATAGCCTTATGGAAAATATACTGAATATATTCGTCCGGTCGATTTTCATCGACAATATGGTGTTCGCTTTCTTCTTCGGCATGTGTTCTTTCATCGCTGTAAGCAAGAGTGTGAAGACGGCTATGGGGCTCGGAGTTGCCGTTACTTTTGTGATGGTGGCAACGGTGCCTTTGAACTGGTTGCTCAATGAGTATGTATTGAGCGGCGGAGCGTTGAGTTGGATCAGTCCGAAATTGGCGGACGTGGATCTCAGTTTTTTGAGTTTCATCGTCTTTATTGCCGTTATTGCTTCGTTTGTTCAGCTTGTGGAGATGGTTGTGGAGAAATTCGCACCGGCCTTGTACAATCAATTGGGTATTTTCCTGCCTTTGATCGCTGTGAATTGCGCCATTATGGGCGGTTCGCTTTTCATGCAGGAGAGGGGATATGCCAATATCGGCGAAGCCACGGCTTTCGGTCTGGGTTCGGGGATCGGCTGGTGGTTGGCGATCGTTATGATGGCGGCCATTCGTGAGAAGATTGCCTATTCGAATGTTCCTCCCGCATTGAAAGGGGCCGGAATCACCTTCATTCTGACGGGTCTGATGGGAATCGCCTTTATGACTTTCCTGGGAATTCAAATCTAATTTAAAAGGATAGAGAAGAGATGGGATTATCAATCATTATAGCCATTGTGGCATTTATGGCGGTCACATTGGTGCTGGTAGGTCTGTTGCTGTACGCCAAAAACAAACTGACTCCGTCGGGTGAAGTGCAGATCGACATCAACGATGCGGAAAAAGTGCTGACGGTGGAGCCAGGCAGTTCCCTGCTTTCGACTTTGGGTAATAACGGGATTTTTCTTCCTTCGGCTTGTGGCGGAGGCGGTTCGTGCGGAATGTGCCGGGTGCAGGTGCTCGAAGGGGGAGGGGATATTCTGCCTACCGAAGTGAATTTCTTTACCCGGCGTCAGCAGCAGGAAAAGTGGCGTCTGGGTTGCCAGGTGAAGGTCAAGGAGAATTTGAAAATTCATGTTCCCGAGGCTGTGCTGGGTGTGAAAAAATGGGAATGTGAAGTGGTTTCGAACCATAATGTGGCAACGTTTATCAAGGAATTTGTGGTGAAACTTCCTGAGGGAGAACGCCTCAATTTCCGTTCGGGCGGTTATATCCAAATCGACGTGCCTAAATATGACGAGATCAGATTCAGCGATTTCGATATTGATCCCCAGTATCGGGAGGATTGGGACAAGATGAAGATGTGGGGATTGGTAACCAAAAATCCGGAACCTACTTTCCGTGCCTATTCCATGGCTAACCACCCGGCTGAAGGGAATATCATCATGCTGAATATCCGTATTGCTACTCCGCCTTGGAACCGGGCAGCCGGAACGTTTGAGAATGTCAATCCGGGGATATGCTCGTCCTATATCTTTTCATTGAAACCGGGAGATAAAATTACCATATCCGGTCCTTACGGCGAATTCTTCGTGAAGGATACTCCCAATGAGAAGATGTTTATCGGCGGTGGTGCGGGTATGGCTCCCATGCGTTCGCATATCTTCCACCTGTTCAAGACGGAAAAGACTGACAAGCCGGTAACTTTCTGGTACGGTGCGCGAAGCCGGCGCGAGATTTTCTATGAAGAGCAGTTCGAGGAGATCGAAAAGCAGTTCCCGAATTTCAAATTCCATATCGCGCTTTCGGAGCCGAAACCCGAAGATAATTGGACGGGTTATGTTGGATTCATTCATCAGGTGATTTTCGACAATTATCTCAAAAATCACGAGGCACCGGAGGATATAGAATACTATCTGTGCGGTCCTCCCATGATGACTGCTGCTGTCTGCAAGATGTTGGACAGTCTTGGAGTTCCCCCCGAAAACATTATGTACGACAATTTCGGTGCATAAACCGGATTATATGCGAAAGACGGAGAGGCTGTGGGTCTCTTCGTCTTTTTTTGAGAGTGGAAAAAGATGAAAATACTGACGGGAAAACAGATTCGTGAAGCGGACCGTTACACGATCGAGCATGAACCGGTCGGTTCGCAGGAGTTGATGGAACGGGCATCCGAAGTGATCGCCCAGTGGATATGCAACCATATCGGACAGGAGACGCCGCTTTTCTTTTTCATTGGGAAAGGCAATAACGGAGGAGACGGTCTGGCCGTGGCGCGTATGCTGTACCATGCAGGTTATAGCTGCTATGTCTATCTGATTTACGGAAAGGAGTTCCTTTCTGCCGAATGCCGGTTCAATCTGGAACGGTTACCCGAGGGGGTGTGCCGTCAGGAAGGCGGCATTGTACAGGAGCTCGATATTCCAGGAGATGCCGTTGTTATAGATGCCATTTTGGGAACCGGAGTAACCGGTCCGTTGAAAGATCCGGTACTTCCGGTTGTGGAAATGATCAATTTTTTGCCGAATCGGGTCGTATCCATTGACCTCCCTTCGGGGCTGGGAACGGAGTTCGGAAACGACGGGCGGTTAACTGTGATGGCAGAGACTACTCTTACTCTGGAATTCCCGAAATTGGCGATGTTGATGCCCGAGGCCGGAGAAGCCTGCGGCAGAATCGAAGTATTGGCGATAGATTTGGATGCCCGGTATATGGATGCGGCTCCGTCACCCTACTATTATGTGACGGAAGAGGTGGTTCGTGCCCAGCTTTTATCCCGTCCGAAGTTCGGTCACAAGGGAAATTTCGGTCATGTTTTGCTCGTATGTGGCTCGGAAGGCATGATGGGGGCGGGAATTTTGGCTGCGGCTGCGGCATTACGGTCCGGGTGCGGTCTTGTGACCCTGCATTTGCCGATAGCCGAGCGCATGGCTGTGCAGGTCAGTTCGCCTTCGGCGTTATTGAGCCTTGATCCCGGGACCTGTTTTTCCGTTTTACCAAGGGATTTGACTCGTTATGCTTCGATAGGGATCGGATGTGGAATGGGGCAGGCGGAAGAGACCGTAGCGGCTTTCGAAACTCTGCTGCGGACTTATTCTCGGCCTGTAGTGTTGGATGCAGATGCTTTGAATATATTGGCTTCCAATCCCCGGTTGCGTGAGTATGTTCCGGAAGAATCTATTCTGACGCCTCATCCGGGTGAATTGAGACGATTGGTAGGGGAGTGGGACGATGAAGAACAAAAGTTGGAGCTGGTGAAAAAATTGGCAGCCGATCTTCGTTCGGTGGTTGTGGTGAAGGGAGCCCATTCCATGATCTGTTCGCCGGAAGGAGTCTGCTGGTTTAATTCTTCGGGGTGTGCTGGTTTGGCCAAGGGCGGAAGCGGCGATGTTTTGGCCGGATTGTTGGCTGGATTGCTTGCCCGAGGATACGATTCGATGGCTGCGGCTGTAGTGGGAGTTTACATTCATGGTTTGGCCGGAGAAAAATGTGCCGCTTATTACGGGGAGGAGAGTATGAACAGCGGAGATCTTCCGGACTTTTTGGCGGAGGCTTTTATGGATATCCGATAAATTTTTCTATATTTGTTCTGCTAACTTTAAAATCTGTTTTGATATGGCAAGCATTCGTTTGATAAAGAAGGATATAGACTATCTCGTGGGAGAAGTGATCTCGGATTGTTACCTTACCGTCTATTTTCACCCGGAGAAAAAGCAGGAGATCGTATCCGTGATGGAAGAGGCTGTCGAATTACGGAACTCTCTTTTTTCTCAGGTAAAACCGAAGGAGAAACATAATCCGAGTCTGGTGAAAAAGCATTATGCTCACATGCGTCGGGAGCTGATGGAGAAAGTGGATGGACTATTCGTTAAACTGAGCGGGATTTCCTCGAAAAAGTAGAGAATTCTTTTTAGAATCAATAAGGCGGAAAATGTATGCATTTTCCGCCTTATTTTTCTTCATGTTTTTTCAAAACGGTATGCGGAATATCGCCATGGCATATCAGTTGGATCGGACAGTCATAATTGTACAGTTGCTCTTCTGTAATTTTATTCGAATCGTGGCGATGGACTCTGCGGTTGACGCATACGATGGTTTTGACGACACTTGTAATGGTGCCGATGTCATGAGATACCATGACGATGGCCATCTGGCTGTTCAGTGTTCGGAGAATATCGTACAACTCTTTTTCGAATTTGTTATCCACGAAATTGGCGGGTTCATCCAAAATCAACAGTTTCGGGTCGGAGATCAGGGCCCGGCAGAGTAGGGCGCGCTGCATCTGCCCGCCGGATATCTCTCCAATCGGATTTTGTGCTATTAATGAGATCCCTGTCATTTCCATCAATTCTTCAGCCCGTTTTCTGTCAGTGGCAGTATACCGTTTCCAAAGTCTTTTTCGGGCCTGCAAGCCAGAGTACACCACTTCGCGTACGGAAATGGGAAACGAACGATCGAAATTGTTCTGTTGCGGCAGGTATCCGATAGCCCGACCATACCGGTCGTCCAGACCGGGTGCGTACCAGATCGAGCCGGAGTAGGGGATTGTACCCAGTATAGCTTTGACAAGAGTGGTTTTTCCTCCTCCATTCGGCCCGATGATTCCGATAAAGTCGTGTTCGAAAATGTCGAGATTCACATTTTCCAAAGCCGTATAGATACCGTATGTGACCGAGAGACCGCGGATTGAAATGAGAGCCATACTGTTATTCCGAGATTTGATTCGCAATACGATTTAGATTTTCCACTACATTTTCTTGCAGAGGATCGATCTCTATCGCCTCTGCCCCTATTTCCGATGCGAGGGCAACGACGGAGGCCCGACTGAACTGGCTCTGGTAAAATAATTTTCTGATTCCGTCATTTTGGGCTTGGCGAATGATTTTTTGTAACCGGTCGACAGAGGGTTCTTTTCCGTCCTCTTCAAGGGGGATTTGTTCAATACCATAATCTCGGGCCATGTAGGTAAGGGCCGGATGATAGATCAGAAAATATTTTTTATCCGATGCCGAGAACCGGGTACGCAGTGTCCGGTCCAAAGAATCCAAACGTGAGAGCAAGTTCCGGTAGTTGACCGCATATCTGGTAGAATCGGGGTAGAGTAGGGCTATTTGTCGATAAGCTGTCGATGCCATTTGTTTCAATGCCGCGGGCGAAGTCCATATATGGGGGTCGGTTCCTTTATGGCCTGTGTGATTGTGTGCTCCGGTGATGAGGCTTATGTTTTCAGATAGGTTCACAATTCGGTTTTCCGCGATAGTGTTGGAAAATCGTTCGGATAATTGTCGTTCGAAATCAATTAATCCCGTGGTGAAAACTAATCTGGAATCGGATAAAGCGATCATTTGTGCCGGGGTGGGCTCGTAAGTCTCCGGAGTCGCTCCGGGAGGCAATAAGATTTCGATCGGGAAATCCTGTTCTGTGATGCTTTCTACGATATATTTTAATGGAGGAATACTGACGATCCAACTATTTTTGTCGTTTTTGTCCGTTTGTTTGACACAGGCACAAACCAACAAAGCTATGGTAATTCCCTGCAATAAGTGCGTTCTTGTCATAGAGCATTGTTGATTACCAGATATTTGATAGGTTTTCTCCCGGCTTTTTTGATGCCATGAAGAACTCCTCCCGGGCAATAGACACAGGTTCCCGGCCTGACTCTCATTTCCTTATTACCGATAATTACAGTAGCCCTGCCTTCTAAGATGAAATAGCATTCGTCATTGGGGTGTTGGTGTGGTGCATGGGTTGCCGTAGCTTTGTCGACATAGGAAAGCTTGACATTAAACCCACTTTGTGTGAATTCTTTGGGAAGATACCAAAACGCATATCCGGACTTGGTTGGTGTGATTTCGCTTTTAGTATAAGGTACGACACAATTATTAATGGAATATTGGATTGTTGTATCCTGTGGATGTTGTTGGGCGGAGAGATTTCCATAACTTAAGATACTTCCGAGAAAAACCAAAAAAGGAAAAAGTTCTTTCATAATATGGCCTATTGAAATTTATTTTTCAAAAGTAACTCAAATTTGCATGAATGCAATAAATATCAAAGATAATATAATTAACATAATGAACGCTGCTGCAATTTTGTATAAATACCAAGATTGGGAAAAAGCAGAATCACTGGATTTATTCTGCTTTCCCCAATTACAATTCTGTAATGAATTATAATTTATATTATGTTAAATTATTTTCTTTGGTTGTAAATGGTAAAAGTATGATCATCAAAACAAATTATTATTTGTTCAGCCACTCTTTTTTGTTCGGGTAATTTAAATTGAATTTCTTTTTGGGAATTTGTTTTGGGAAAAGGCAATGTCGGGTGCTCCGTTTCTACCTCTATGTGATTTGTTGTGGTCTGGTCTTTTGGTCTGCTGGATGTATAAAGTTCTGTTTTGTTCGATAATTTTTCTTCCGATGTTCGAGGTGTTGATTTTCGTATATCGGCATTTCTAAAGATTGTTCCTTTACCTAAAAGAAGCCAATCGGGATTGACTGAAGGAAAGCATTGAAGGAATTTTACAATAAATTCAAAACCAGGTTTATTCCTTCCCGAAAGTAAATGGGAGATACTGGAAGGTTGCACCTCCAGTAAATTTGCCAATTTTCCCGGTGTCAATCCTTGTTGCTTTAGAAATTCAGCTAAACGGTCTTTCATATTCATTTTTTACAAATATAAAACTAATTCTATACAAACTCAATTTTCCAAAAATAAAAAATAAAAGAAAATCCCGTTATGTAATGGTATAAGCCACGTAACAGTACGAAATCTTTGCGCATTAAAAGAGTATATAATTGCACGTAAATGTTTGATTATCATTTAATATGGTTTTTGTGTTGTAATTGTAAATAATTGAGTGATTTTTGAAATAAGAAAACCGTATAATTTACATGTATTTTATATTAATTTGTTAGTATTTAAATCACTAATAATTAATAATATACTATGCTAAAATTAAATAGTTTAACTGAAGCAGTAGCCGGTTTTTTTGTGCTATGTGTTTACAAATGTAAATGATAGGTGGCAAATAAAAAGCAGGGAATACCCTGCCCTATCTGTTTGCAAATTTGTTCTTTGGTTAAAGTTTCAATTTAGATTGAATTTCTATGAATTCGTCTGAAGTCAGTTGCAATTTTGCTTTATGGAAGTCAACATCACCTTCACTATTTATAGGAATTAAGTGTATATGTGCATGTGGAACTTCCATGCCCAATACGACGATAGCAACCCGTTTGCAAGCTACTTGCTGCTTTATCTTAATTGCGATTTTTTTTGCAAATAACATTAACCCTGCAAGTGTTTCATTATCGAGATCGAAGATATAGTCGGTCTCTTGTTTAGGAACGACTAAGGTATGCCCTTTTGTCAATGGATGAATATCTAGAAATGCATAATATTTTTCATCCTCTGCAATTTTGTAACAAGGTATTTCCCCTTGAATGATACGAGAAAATAAGGTCGGCATAATTATAAAGTTTTAGTATTCTTTGAATTTTGGTGTAAGTATTTCTGAATAAATTATCGCGGCCCTTAAGTCGAAATTCTTGTGGTTTACATTTGTAAATTGCATTGATGTGGTCTCTTTTTCATTTGAAGGTACTGGTTGTGTCTCATCCAGACTTTGCTGCACATATCGTGAGGGAGTCTTTTCTGTAGATAACTCCCTGCCCTCCACCGTTCGGTGTTTCAAATTTCTTGAGGACTCTTCTGCCAACTCATCGTTTGGATTCAAATCAGGTATCGGCGTTGTCTGTTGTAGTTTCTTCTTTTTATTGATTGATCCTATTAATGATGCTACGGCGATCAATAACAAAACCAATATGTCTGAAAACTCTTCCATCTTACCTGTTTTTTTAATTGTTTCTAATCCTTTTCACCTTCTCTATTCCTTTGATTTTCCTGACTTTATTCGTGATCATGTTAAGGTCTTCTATGCTTTTTACGTAGAGGCTGATTGTCCCTTCGAAAATACCGTCATGACTTTGTATGTGAAGTTCTCTGATATTGATGCTGAGTTCGCCGGTGATCACCTGTACCATTTCCATCAAAATTCCCATACGATCTATGCCTCGAACCTCAATTATGGAGAGATATGACATGGCCTTATGGCTTGACCATTTGATAGATGTGATATTTTCTCCGTGTTGTGAGGCCAAGCGTGTCAGTTCGTCACAGGAAGTTTTATGTACATATATTTTGCCGCTTTCCGGGTCTTTGTATCCCATCACTACATCTCCGGGAATCGGGTTGCAACATTCGGCCATGATAAATTGAGGTTCATTTCCTCCTACCTCGGTCGGTTCTTTTACAACATACTGGTCGTTCTTTTTGTCGCCGCCGCCTCCTAAAAATTTGAAAGGATTGACGAGTTGAAGCGTCCAAAATTTCAGCATTTTGCTTGCTGCATTCTGTTTCAGTATTTTTTCCAGGTTATCCAGTTTCAGTATTTCAGCTCCCAGTTTGCTGTAAAATTCATCCTTATTCGTGCATTCGTATGCAGGAAGGACCTTTCTGAACACCCGGGCACTTGGAGTGATGCCGAATTCTTTCAGCTTGCTTTCGAACAGTTCGATACCCCGTTCTATATTGTTTTGCTTGTCTTTTTTCAGGTAATTTTTGATCGATTGTTTGGCCTTGGCCGTGGTGACATGTTCCAGCCAGTCTGTTTGGGGGTGTGCTGTGCCCGAGGTCAGAATTTCCACTTGATCTCCGCTTGCAATCGGTGTGAAAATGGATTCGATCTTATGGTTGATTTTGGCTCCGATCGCCCGGTTGCCGATCTTGGTGTGAATGTCGTATGCAAAGTCGAGAGCAGTGGCGCCCTGAGGTAATTTGCGGGATTCTCCCTTGGGCGTAAATACCACGATTTCTGTGGTATAGAGGGTCATTTTGAAATTGTCCAGAAAATCGACGGCATTCTCCGTCGGACTGTTCAATGCCTCCCGAACTTTTTTAAGCCATTTATCGAATTCGTCTTCGTCATTGGATATGGTGGCATGTTTGTATTTCCAGTGTGCGGCGAATCCTCGTTCGGCGATCTCCTCCATTCGCTGGGAGCGAATTTGCACTTCGGCCCATACTCCGTCGGGACCCATTACGGTCGCGTGCAGAGCTTCATAGCCATTGGCTTTGGGAATCGTGACCCAGTCCCGTATCCGGTCGGGTTTGGGTTTGTATATATCGGTAATCAGCGAATAAATGTGCCAGCATTGCGATTTTTCGGGGATAAGCGGCGACGGCTGGAATACGATGCGGATGGCAAACAGGTCGTAGATTTCCTCGAAGGGAATTTGTTTACGCTGCATTTTCGACCAGATCGAATAGATGCTTTTTACCCGTCCGGAAATCTCAAAGTCGATACCGCTTTCCTTCAGCCGTTCGATGATCGGGGCATTGAATTTTTCGATGAAACGGGCCCGGTCGGCCTCCGTTTCGTTCAGTTTGCGTTCGATTTCGAGATATTGTTCCGGGAATCGGTATTTCAGACTGAGGTCCTCCAGTTCGGTTTTGATCGAATAGAGGCCGAGCCGATATGCCAGCGGCGCGAAAAGATAAATCGTTTCGCTGGTTATCTTGATCTGTTTGTCGGGAGGCATCGAACCGAGTGTCCGCATGTTGTGCAGCCGATCCGCTATTTTGATCAAAATCACCCGGACGTCGTCGGACAGGGTCAGCAATACCTTTCGGAAGTATTCCGCCTGTTGGGAGGTTTCTGTGTTGAAAACTCCGGCCATCTTGGTCAGTCCGTCCACCATGGTGGCGATCTTGGGGCCGAACATCAGCCCGATCTCTTCTACGGTGTAGGCCGTGTCCTCCACGACATCGTGAAGCAGGGCTGCAACGACCGATTTTACACCGAGCCCGATCTCCTCGATCACAATTTTGGCGACGGCGATCGGGTGAATGATATATGGCTCACCCGACTTGCGCCGGACGCCTTTGTGGGCCTCTTTGGCCAGAAAGAAGGCTTTTTTGATGATGTTCCAGTCCTTTTCGCTTTTGCATATTTTTTCGCAGCTATGCAAAAGGTCGTTGAATTTGTCTTCGATCAGAATTTCATCTTCAGCCGAATATTCCGCCATGACCACCTCAATGAAAACGTTAGTACTGTCGCTCTATTTGGCTGCCATTGCTTCTCTTACCTTGGCTTCGATTTCGGCTGCCAGGGTTTCGTCGTTTTTCAACAGTTCTTTGACGGCATCGCGGCCCTGTCCCAATTTTTGGTCATTGTAAGAGAACCAGGAACCGCTCTTTTTGATAATGCCGAAATCGACACCGAGGTCTATGATCTCTCCGATCTTCGAAATGCCCTCTCCGTACATGATGTCGAACTCTGCCCGGCGGAATGGCGGAGCCACTTTGTTCTTGACGACCTTCACCTTGGCCCGGGCACCGAGTTGCTCCTCTCCGTCCTTGATGCTGGTGGACTTTCGGATATCGATCCGGACACTGGCGTAGAACTTCAGAGCGTTACCTCCTGTCGTGGTCTCCGGATTGCCGTACGCGATGCCTATTTTGTCGCGCAACTGGTTGATGAAGATACAGACGGTTTTGGTTTTGCTGATTGTGGCTGTTAGTTTGCGGAGAGCTTGCGACATCAGGCGGGCCTGCAAACCCATTTTGGACTCCCCCATCTCCCCTTCGATTTCGGCTTTCGGGGTCAGGGCTGCTACCGAGTCGATAACGACGATGTCCACAGCACTCGAGCGGATCAGGTGGTCGGCGATTTCCAGTGCCTGCTCCCCGTTGTCGGGCTGGGAAATCAGCAGGTTGTCCACGTCAACGCCCAGTTTTTGCGCATAGAAACTGTCGAATGCATGTTCTGCGTCGATGAATGCGGCGATGCCTCCGGCTTTTTGGGCTTCGGCGATGGCGTGGATTGCCAGGGTGGTTTTGCCCGAAGATTCTGGACCGTAGATTTCTATGACACGCCCTTTGGGGTATCCGCCCACACCTAATGCTATGTCGAGGGTGATGGAGCCGGTCGGGATGACGGCGACCTCCTCTATCTTGTCGCTGTTCATGCGCATGATGGCTCCTTTTCCGAAATCCTTTTCGATTTTGTCCATCACGGCATTGAGAACCTTGAGCTTGTCCGGGTTGATTTGTGCTTTTTCTGCCATATTCGTTTTTTGTCTGAGTTGCGTATCGTTATTATTTGTAAGCGTCGGAAATCTGTTCAAAGTGATTTTTCGTGTTGACTTTATCGAAAATCTTTTCGATTTTACCATCCGGGTCAATTACAAACGTAGTACGGAGAATACCCATATGGGTTTTGCCCATGAATTTCTTTTCGCCCCATACCCCGAATGCCATGGCGACGGCTTTGTCCGGATCGGACAGCAAGGTGAAGTTCAGCGAGTGTTTAGCAACAAAACCTTGATGCGATTTTTCAGAATCGGGGCTGACACCGATAATGGAGAATCCCATTCGTTCCAGCTCCCTTTTGCCATCCCGCAAACTGCAAGCCTCTGCCGTACATCCGGGGGTGTTGTCTTTGGGATAGAAATATAAAATGACCCGTTTGCCTTTCAGTGATTCGAGAGTAACGGTATTTCCGTTCTGATCCTTGGCACTGAATTGCGGGGCGTTGTCACCTGCTTTTAATTTTTCCATAGCGATCGGTTAAACTTTCTGGTAAAGATACATTAATTTGGCTAAATCGAAAAGCCTTCCAGCACAAATATCGCACCGGAAGGCTTTTTATTGCTCGTTTCAGGGGATGGGAAATTCTCTTATCTTGCCATGACCCGTTTTTCGATCTCTTCAATTTGGGCCCGGAAAGCCTTGTCTGTCTCGAGCAGATTGGAGATCGCCTTGCAGGCGTGCAGGACCGTTGCGTGGTTTTTGCCTCCGATGGCGGCCCCGATGGCGGTAAGCGGAGCCTTCGTGTGTTGCTTGCTCAGATACATGGCGATTTGGCGTGCCTGGGCGATTTCCCGTGTCCGTTTCGGGGAGCGGAATTTCTCTTCGTCCAGATTCAGGTATTCGCACACCACTCTTCGGATGTGGTCTATTGTAATCTCTTTCTGGTTGAATTGCACGTAAACCTTAAGTATTTCTTTAGCTAAGGATACGGTGATTTTTTTATTCAGGAAAGAGGCGTTGGCCACCAAGGAAGAAAGAGCACCTTCTATTTCCCGTACGTTGGCATTGATATTGTTGGCTAAAAAGTCGATTACCTCATCCGAAACTTCGGTGCCTAAGCGGGCCACTTTGTTGCGGATGATTTTGAGTTTGGTTTCTTGGTCCGGTTGCTGAAGTTGGGCTGAAAGGCCCCACTTGAATCGGGTGAGCAGGCGTTGTTCGATATCCTTCAGTTCCACGGGAGGTTTGTCTGAAGTGAGAACGAGTTGTTTGCCGGATAGTTGAAGGTGGTTGAAGATATTGAAAAACGCGTTTTGGGTCTTCTCTTTTCCTGCCAGCTCCTGAATGTCGTCGATAATCAGAACGTCGATCATCTGGTAGAAGTGAATGAAGTCGTTCAACTCCCCTTTGATCGCCGCGTTCTGGAACTGGGACTGGAATTTGTTCATTGACACGTAGAGCACCTGCAATTCCGGATGACGTTGCCGGACCTCCATGCCGACGGCCTGTACGATATGGGTTTTACCCAGTCCTGAATCCCCGTATATATATAAGGGGTTGAACGGGGTTTTTCCCGGATTGACGGCTACGGCCAGACCCGCCGACCGGGCGAGGCGGTTGCACTCTCCTTCGATGAAGTTGTCAAAGGTGTAGTTCGGGTTGAGTTGGGGGTCGATTACGATCTTTTTGATACCGGGAATGATAAACGGATTTTTTATATTAGCGGTATCCGTTTGGGTGATGAATTTGTTGATCGCACTATTGTCGCTCTCCTGGGTTATGGTCATGGTTTTCGGTTCGGATTTAGGTACGGCGTAACGCAGCCGTGTCTTGAGGCCGAATAACTGATGGATAATGGGTTTCAGGAAAGGAATGTAGTTCTTTTCAATGTGATATACATAACTTTCGTTGGGAACCCGCAGGCGCAGAGTAGTTCCGTCAAAGTCCAGAGGCACAATGGGTTTGAACCATTTCACAAACTCCTCTTCGGATGTCTGCTCTTTGATACGGGACAAGCAGTTTTGCCATATATCGCTATATGTCTGAGTGTTAATGACCATTGTAGGGGTTGGGTATTTTTGCACTACAAAAGTGTAGATAAAATTGTAAAAAAAATAGTGGGGCCACCTTGTTTATTCAATATTAATTTATATAGAAAAATAAGGGCTTGAACGGGGTTGAGATTTAATCTGCTGATTGTGAGAAATCATATTTTTTTCCATATATTTGTATATAGATTTTTTTAGTTCCGGTTAAATTTGTTATAAGTAAAATTGATACGATTATGAGTGCAGAATTGGATGTATTGGTTGTGGAGAAAGCTCGTAAGTGGCTGGACGGGAATTACGACAAGGCTACTAAGGAGCGGGTCAAGTATTTGATAGACAATGATAAAAAAGAGCTTACAGAAAGCTTCTATAAAGATCTGGAGTTTGGTACGGGAGGGCTCCGGGGTATTATGGGGGTCGGTACCAACCGGATGAATGTCTACACGGTAGGGATGGCGACGCAAGGTTTGGCCAACTATCTGAAAAAGGTTTTCAAGGGAGAGGAAATCCGCGTGGCGATCAGTCACGACAGCCGTAACAACAGCCGCCAGTTTGCCGAGCACGTGGCGGATATTTTCGCCTCGAACGGTTTTACCGTTTTTCTGTTCGATTCGCTGCGGCCTACTCCGGAGTTGAGTTTCGCGATCCGGGAGTTGAATTGCCAGAGCGGTGTGATGGTGACCGCTTCCCACAATCCCAAGGAGTACAATGGATACAAAGCTTATTGGTCTGACGGTTCGCAGGTGACGCCTCCCCACGATAAGAACATTATCGAAGAAGTTGGCAAAATTACGTCGATCGACCAGATTCTGACGGGAAAGAACAAGGAGAACATCAACGTGCTCGATGAACAGTTTGACCGGATTTATCTGGACAAGATACACTCCCTGTCGCTTTCCCCGGAAGCCGTGAATAAGTTCCATGACATGAAGATCGTCTATACTCCTCTTCACGGTGCAGGGGTGATTCTGGTGCCCGCTTCGCTCAAACGATTCGGTTTCACCAATGTAAAAACCGTGAAGGAGCAGAATATCCTCGACGGTAATTTCCCGACGGTGGCTTCACCCAATCCCGAGGAGCGGACGACCATGAAAATGGCAATTGAACTGGGAGAGAAGGAGAAGGCCGATATCGTGCTGGCTACTGATCCCGATTCGGACCGGATCGGGATCGCCCTGCCGGATGAAAACGGAAAATATGTACTGCTCAACGGAAATCAGACCTGTGTCCTGCTTACTTATTACCTGTTGCGTCGGTGGAGCGAATTGGGCCGTCTGAACGGTCACCAATATATCATCAAGACGATTGTGACTTCGGAAATGATGGCGAAACTGGCTGAATCATTCGGCGTGAAATGCTACGATTGTCTGACCGGGTTCAAGTATATCGCCAAGATCATCCGGGCGAACGAGGGAACGGGCGAACAGTATATCGGTGGCGGTGAAGAGAGCTTCGGTTATCTGGCCGGCGATTTCGTGCGCGATAAGGACGGAGTGAGTGCCTGCTCGCTGGCGGCTGAAGCGGCTGCGTGGGCCAAGAGTCTCGGAACGACGCTGTATTCCCTGCTGAAAGAGCTGTATGTGAAGTACGGTTTCTATAAGGAGGGGCTCGTTTCCGTTGTTCGCAAAGGCAAGGAGGGCCAGGAGGAGATTCGTAAGATGATGGAAGAATACCGGAATAATCCGCCCGCTACGATTTGCGGTTCGGCCGTGGTGACGGTAAAGGATTATTCGGTGCCTGACAGTCTCGATGTGGCCACAGGGAAAAAGAGTCCGATCGAAATCGACAAATCGAATGTTCTTCAATTCCTGACAGCCGACAATACGATCATTTCCGTCCGTCCGTCCGGTACGGAACCCAAAATAAAATACTATTTCGGGGTGTGCGAACCTTTGTGCTGTGTTTCGAAGTTCGACGAGGTCAATGCCCAGCTCGATGCGAAGATCGAACGGATGAAAAAGGAACTGAAGCTGGAGTAGCTGTGAGTTTGTCAAAAACGATAAAGCCATACTTGTAAAAGTATGGCTTTATCGTTTTGGGGGGCTTCTTTTATTCCGGGAAAAACCGGAAAAGAGGGCGGGGTTTGAGGCTTGCTCCGCAATGGTAGGATGCGATTGATGGTGGAAAGGAAATATTATTTTACCCGGATCAGATTCAGTCCGTCACGAATCGGCAGGATGACGTTTTCTACCCTTTCATCATCGCGTACCATACGGTTGAAATCCGCGATGGCCTGGGTGTGCCGGTCGTTGTGTTGGATCGGTTCCGTGATTTTTCCGTACCAGAGGATGTTGTCGGCCAGAATGATGCTTCCGCTGTGTATCAACGGCGTGTCTAACAGCATGTCGTAATAGGCCGGGTATTCGCGTTTGTCGCCGTCGATGAATACGAGGTCGTATTGTATGCCGCGTTTCGGGGCCATTTCCAGAGCCGATCCGATATGCATGCGGATTTTGTGGCCGTGTTTGCTTCGGTCGAAAAACGATTGGGCCAACTCCTGGAGTTCGTCATCCGTTTCGAATGTGTCGATATAGCCCGGTTCATCCAATCCTGCGGCCATACATAGGGCCGAATATCCTGTGAATGTGCCGATTTCCAGAATGTTCTGCGGACGGAACATTCTGACGATCATTTCCAGCAGCCGGCCCTGAATGTGTCCCGAGATCATTCGGGGTTGGATCATGCGCAGGTGGGTCTGCCTGTCGAGCTCTCGCAGCAATTCGTCTTCCGGGGACGAAAAGGTTTCGATATATCGTTCCAAAGCATCCATACGGGCTATTTATATAGGAGTACCGACGTGTCGGTGAAAAGGTCGTTGGCCACCTCCTGGATCTGCTCCCGAGTGATGGCTGCTATTTTTCGGCATACGGTACCGATTTCATCGACGTGCCCGTACACCAGATAACTCTTGGCTGCTCCGAGCATGTACCCTTCGTTGCTTTCCATAGCGATGGCCAACTGTCCGAGGTATTGTTTTTTCGCCATCGAAAGGCGTCGGGCCGAAAGCGGTGTCGATTTCAGTTGGGATAATTGCCGGTCCACGATTTCCATGCAGCGGTCGGTCTTGTCCCTGTCCGTGCCGAAATATATGGTGAAGATACCCGAGTCGTTCAATGGAGAGTAACCCGCTTCCACACTGTACGACAATCCGTTTTTCTCCCGAAGGGCTACGTTGAGAAGGGAGTTGGCCGACGGTCCTCCCAGCAGATTGGTAAGCAACGAAAGAGTGATTCTGCGCGGGTCGTTGATGCTGTATGCACGACCCCCTACGATGCAGTGGGCCTGATGCGTGTTGCGGTTGACCGTTTTATGGAATGGCACATAGGCTCCCGGAGCTTCTCGGGTGAATGTGCGGGGGCGGTTCCCTACCCCTCCCAGATATTTTTCCACCGTACGGACGAAATTTTTCTCGGAGACATTGCCGATCGAAGAGAAGATCATCTGGTCCGTGTTGTAGGTTCGGCCTGCGAAGCGGAGTATGTCTTCTCGGCCGTAACGGAGAATGGCCGATTTCGTACCGAGAATATTGTGTCCCAACGGAGAGCCGGAGAAAAGAAGTTCTTCGAAATCGTCGAAAATCCGCTCCGACGGAGAGTCTTTATACGAGTTGATTTCATCTACGATCACTTCTTTCTCTTTTTCCAGTTCCCGCGTGGGAAAAACGGAGTGGAATACGAGGTCGGCGATCAATTCGGCCGCTTTGGGGAAATCCCCGCGAAGTGTCGTCGCATGTACGACGGTCTCCTCTTTAGTCGTGAAGGCGTTGAGTTCGCCGCCCAGGTTCTCCAGCCGGCAGTTGATATGGTAGGCTTTCCTGTGTTCGGTTCCTTTGAACAGGGTATGTTCCGTGAGGTGGGCGATTCCCTGTTCTCCCGGAAGTTCGTCCCGGCTGCCTGCCCCTATGGTCAGTGCACAATAGGATACGGCCGACTTGACGCGCTTGTGGATGCAGCGGATTCCGTTAGGGAGCGTATGTGTATAGAATTCCATGAGTTCGGGTGTTTTGTTTCGATTGGCGGCGGATCAGTCTTTGGATTGTTCGGCTGCAGGACGTTCATGCCGGGCGAGAAACTGTCCAGTATGACTTTCCTTGCATTTTTCCAGCTCACGGGGCGTACCTTCGAATACGACGTGTCCTCCGTTGTCTCCTGCTTCGGGACCCAAGTCGATTACCCAATCTGCACATTTGATGACATCCATGTTGTGTTCGACGATGACGATCGTGTGACCTTTGGCCATTAGTGCGTTGAATGATGCCAGCAGTTTGTTGATGTCATGAAAGTGCAGCCCGGTCGTAGGTTCGTCGAAAATGAACATAATCGGTCCTGCCGCATTCTCCTTGAGCAGGAAGTAAGCCAGTTTGACCCGCTGGCTCTCACCGCCCGACAGCGTGGACGACGACTGGCCGAGCTTGATATATCCGAGCCCTACGTCTTGCAGGGTTTTGAGTTTTTCGACGATTTTCCGGTTGATCGTATCTTTTTCCTTGTATTTTCCGAAAAACTCGATGGCATCGTCTACTGTCAATTCCAGAACATCGTAGATCGAAAGGTCATGGTATTTGACCTCCAGGATTTCGTCCTTGAACCGTTTGCCGCCGCAGCTTTCGCATTTAAGCTCCACGTCCGCCATGAACTGCATCCCGACTTTGATGAATCCCTCTCCCTGACACTCCTCGCACCGTCCGCCCGCAATGTTGAACGAAAAATGGGAGGGGTTCATCGCATTGTGTTTCGCATAGGGCTGGTCTGCAAAAAGTTTCCGGATGTCATCGTAGGCTTTGATGTAGGTCACGGGGTTGGACCGCGATGATTTTCCAATCGGGTTCTGGTCCACCATTTCGATTGATTTAAGCAGGGATACGTCTCCTTTTAGTTTCTCGAAACTGCCGGGTTTGAGTCCCGTTTCGTAGAGTTCTCTGCGAATGGCCGGATAGAGGATGCCTTTGACCAGCGAGGATTTCCCGCTGCCGCTGACTCCCGTGATGCAGGTGATGACTCCCAGAGGTATTTTTACGTCGATCCCCTTGAGATTGTTCTCCCTGGCTCCTATGATTTCGATGTAGTTGTTCCACTGACGGTAGTGGGCAGGAGGCTGGATGGATTTGCGCTCCGTCAGATAATCGGCTGTCAGACTGTTTTTAGCCCGGATCAGTTTGTCGGCCGGACCGCTGAACACTACTTCACCCCCGTTGTACCCGGCTTCGGGGCCTATGTCCACGATCTGGTCCGCCGCCCGGATGATTTCCTCCTCGTGCTCCACAACGATCACGGTGTTCCCCAGATCGCGCAGTTGCTTGAGTACGTTGATCAGCCGGTGGGTGTCCCGGGGATGAAGCCCGATGCTCGGTTCGTCCAGAATGTAGAGTGAACCGGTCAGATTGCTGCCCAAGGAGGTGGAGAGATTGATCCGCTGGCTTTCCCCTCCGGAAAGAGTCGAAGAGAGTCTGTCGAGGGTGAGATACCCCAATCCCACGTCCAGCAGATATTGCAAACGGTTGCGTATCTCTACCAGAATACGGCCGGCGGCTTTCGTGTCGTGTTCGTCCAGTTTCAGTTCCGCGAAAAAAATCGCCAGTTCACTCACGGGCATACGCACCAGATCGGGAATGGTCTTTCCTCCGATTTTTACGTACAGGGCCTCTTTGCGCAGGCGTCCTCCGCCGCAGTCGGGGCAGAGGGTTTTCCCTGTATAGCGGGAGAGCATGACCCGAAACTGGATTTTATAGCGCTCTCCTTCCAGATATTTGAAAAATTCGTCCAACCCGTGGAAATATTGGTTCCCTCTCCATAAC